>Ga0114998_10003916_pt1 | contig 10959 bp, 11 predicted proteins | sample ArcticOcean_MG_C_5_FD_87044 | JGI IMG/M metagenome (GOLD analysis project Ga0114998, IMG submission 87044) | Marine microbial communities from western Arctic Ocean - ArcticOcean_MG_CB4_138 | ecosystem: Environmental > Aquatic > Marine > Oceanic | place: Arctic Ocean: Canada Basin | collected...
ATTGTGCAAGCGGGCGGTTGTAAAGCCAGACTTAGCAGTGCAGCCCCAGCCCTTTGCCAGATCGAACATGCTGACGTCCTCGATAGGGCCGTTGAACCGCTCAACCATGCCGTTGGTTTGCAGCGATCTTGGTGGAGCAGTCGGGGATCAATACCGAGAGTTGAGCAAAGTGTTTCAAACGCCGGCTGCCGTGTTGCCGCGCGCCCGCGTACACCGAAAAGGCGGTCGGTGAACGCCTTTTCGGGTAAAATGGTGCGGATACGGATCGGACCTGTACGTTCCAGATCGCCGAGAAAGCGCTGGGCATTGGCGGCTGTTTTGTGGCGATACATGGCAATGAAGACCCGCCGGCTGGCCCTGTCGATCGCCACAAAGAGATATCCTCGCGACATTTTATTGGCCATGTGCGGCAGGTATTTCACGTCAATGTGGGTATATCCGGGCTTATCCGCTTTAGATCCACTGTACTTAGCTGTGTCATCCTAAGCCTTACGGTCACGAAGATGTCCCGCTCCATGCCGACGCAGACAAGGGTCTAAACCCGAACGATACACAGTCGGATTGAGAAGCGCGCACACTAAAGCCAATAGACCGTCATGTAACACTCGTCACGTTTTGCGCAGTGCATCCGCCACGGCCTCCTGCGCTGGGGTCAGGGGGGGCTAAAACGGTGTCGGGGCTGTGAGGGTGTGGCTGCGATCGTGAACACTGTCAATGTTTGCACCATTTCCAGACTGTCTGTGCAGTGGTTGCGTGGCGTTCTGTCAAGACCCACGCAGGTTCATCACGCACCTGAATGGCCGCCGGTATCTTTGGTGTGGTTGTCGCTTGGCTATGACGTCGAACAAACATTGGTGCCTGCCATCTATTATCTCCCAGCACCGATCTTGCCAGAAAAGCGCAGAACGACGAGGGTCTATGTGATCATCCGGGATGGAACAGCCAGTTTAACAGCAAACGGAATGCTACGGCGACGGCAACGACAGTCACCCTCACCAGCGCTTTTCATAAGGAAGCGGCGGTTTGTGCATGCTGGTCTCTGGAATTAGGGCTCATTTTCTGGTACGACAGTCAGCTGGCCAACATCAGCCTGCACCACTTTTACATGCGCGGCCTTGGCAATAGCCCGGTCACTGACCACCTTCCAAGTGATGCCGGAATAGACATGTTCCCCCGGCTGGTCTGGCGCGATATCTGTTGCGAGTTGAAAGCGGTGACCAACAAACCCAACCTCGATTTTGCCTTCCTCACTTGGGGTTTGGATTTTTTTCAAGGGCTTCCATAGAATAAACGCTGCGGCAATCGACAGAAGCGATACCGTGATTACCGCACTATTGATTGTCTGAGGCACAATTTCCATTGCCATCAATCCACCGGTTGCCAGCATTGCGAGGCCGACGAAAAATAACACAAAGGTTGCAAAGCCGAGAAAGGCAATTTCGATTACCAGCAATCCAATGCCCAGCATAAACAGCCATTGCGAAAGGGACATATCAAACATTGGCTGTTCCATTCTATTTGCCCCACGGACCCGGGGCGTTTGGCGGCACATAGCTTTCATTGGTGGAAGACGGTTTGGCAGCAGGGGCAGGGTCGGTTGTGCCATTTGAAATCTTTTGAATGATTGCCATCGCCTGAGTCACAAGGCTTGCGGCATCTGAGGCGCCGTCGGGCAGCAGGATCAGCGATGATTTTTTGGCGATCATTTCTTTCGCATGGATGGCCTTGGTCGCCAGTTCAAGCTGGACCGCCTTTTGCCCGGCTGGTGTATCGGCCGCCTCACCGACCATCAGCAGAGCTTTGGCCTGAGCATCTGCCACGGCAACAAGGGCCTTTGCCTCGCCCTCGGCGCGCAACACCTGTTCGTCTTTTTCAGCCTCAGCGGCCAGCACGACCGAGGCTTTCTCACCTTCGGCACGATTAATTGCGGATTGCCTATCACCTTCAGATTCGAGAATTTGTGCCCGCTTTACCCGCTCGGCTTTCATCTGAGCCTCCATTGCCTGCATCACAGATTGTGGTGGCACAATATCCTTGATCTCATACCGCAGAACCTGCACTCCCCAAGCCGAAGAGGCCTGATTGATCGCGGCAACAATATTCGTGTTGAGCAAATCGCGCTCTTCAAAAGTTTTATCCAGCTCCATCTTGCCCAGTTCCGAGCGCATGGTAGTCTGCGCCAGCTGGGTCACGGCAAACGCATAATCATCGACACCATAGGTCGCCTTGTACGGATCAAGCACCCGAAAATACAGCACCCCATCCACCGTGAGCGAGATGTTGTCTTTGGTAATAGCGCTTTGACTGGGCACATCTACCGCCTGCTCCTTGAGCGAGCGGTCAGCCGATACACTGTCGATAAAGGGGATAAGAAAATTGAGACCCGCCTCCTGTACACCTTTGAATTTACCAAACCTTTCAATGACATAGGTTCGATTATGCGGAACGAATTTAATAGAATACCGCAAGACAACAAAGACCAAAATGAAAAACCAGATTGTCGGACTGAAAACGAAAGCTAAAATATCTTCTATATACATGTGACGTGCTCCAAATGCGAAGGGCCACTCAAATAATGGCTTGCTCAGGTTGCAGACTTTAGGGGATCACAAGTTGAATTCCAACGTCAAAATTACCAAAGCTTCCTCAAAGAAACCGATTGGATTACGCCAATGCCACGGGCGTCGGTGTGTGATTGGCCGGCCGTGCGGCACTAAAATGTTCAACTGGGTGTGGTTGGTACTGCGGGTGCCCATAGGCGGGCAGCAATTAGCCAGATGTGGATTGCACCGTCTTGGCAGTTGGTTTTGCTGTCACCGAAGAAACCGTAAACCAACTGGCAATCAGGAACGGTAAACCAACAGCAAAGGAAAACCTGATTCCGAACGCCTCTGCGATAAAACCCAGCAATGGCGGTGCCAAAAGAAACGCCAGAAACGATATCTGCGCCAGAGACGCCACGTTGACCGCTGCAGGTCGGTCGGTTCTTTGAGCCGCCGCCGACATCGCCAGTGGAAACAAGACCGCATTGCCAGCGCCCATCAAGGCAAAGCCGATCAAGGCCACGGCTGGCAGGGAAGCAAAGTAAACCAAAATTACCCCCATACCCATCGAAAGTATGGACAGCCGCGAAACCTTTTCGGCGCTGTAGTTCTCAACAAGGTTATCGGCAAAAAACCGGACTATGAACTGTGCTAATGCCCCCACTGCCAAAGCCACGCCGTTGATAAACGGTGGCGTTGCAAAGATATCGCGCATAAAAATCACCGACCAGTCAATACCGGCACCCTCGATCAGCATAGCAGATAAGGTAAAGACGACGAGAACCATAATGCCTTTGGTTGGCCGAATCAGTTTTGGACTTTGCGGGCTGTTGTTGGGTCGCTCAGGCGCGGGATGATACCCCCAGGCAAAGCCAATTGTCAGCAGGCTTACAGCGGTCAGAAACAGCCCGAAATGGGTTGTTGGTGAGACGTTGAATTGAGACATCGCTGCCCCGGCGACACCTGTTGCAAAAAACCCCAAGCTCCAGAACGCATGGCTTCTGTTCATAATCCGTTTCGCAAGCCGGTATTCCACCCTGTCGGCTTCTAAGTTTACCGCAACTTCCACCACTCCAACTGCCAGACCTCCAATGCTCAGGGCAAGGAAAAAGCTGACCGGGCCCATGGCAAAAGAGGCCAGCACAAACGACAGTCCGATCAAAGGCAAGCCAAAACACATCGCTAGCCGAAACCCTGTACGCCTGAGGATTTTATCCGCATAAAACAAAGACAGTTGCACGCCGGTTGACAATCCGACCAACGCAAAGCCCAAGGCGCTTTCTCCGATACCCATTTGCACTTGCAAGTCACCGATACGGGGAAACAAAGCCCCCAAAGCAAAAGCATAAACAAAGAAGGCAAAATAGACGTTTTGTTGTGGTTGAGAAAATCTCATGTCGATCAGGGTCCGGCATGTAATGGGGTTGGTGGCGGTCGTCTTCACAGACTTACTCTATTGCCTGCCTACCCTCACTATAAACTGGATGATTGAATTGAAAGCGCAAATAGCATTTCCCATCGGGCTATGAAATTTGGGGGACACCCGATTGTAAGGGGCATTGTATGTCGACTTTTGCCTGCATATGCTTTGGACATGATAAACCCAGCCACTCAGAGGGTAAGATGGCCACCAAACATGAAGTTTCCAAGGGCTTTAAGAAAGCCTTGACAGAAAGGACCTCCGGAACCGGTACCATGGAGGAAATGATGGCGGGAGAGGCCGCTGTGATCGCCTCAACGCCTCATACGGTCTTTGTTTATTGGCAGTGCGGTGCAGCAGACAACTCGCCCGATTTCAACGGCGACAGTGGCGCTGAACGGGTCTTTCATGAGACCGAGGCCTGTGGGAGCCGTCCAGTGCTTGGGGAGATGATCGCAATTTTACGCGCGGGAGACAGGGTTGTGGTGCATAGTATCGATGGCTTGGCCCGAGATATGCGAGACCTGCAAGATATTGTCAGACAGATAAATACCAAAGGGGCCTCTATTAGTTTCCAGGTCGAAGATCTGACATTTGAGGCAGATCACAGTGACCCCATCGTCGCAATGCAAAGCCGGATGTTAGAGGCATTTTCCAGCTTTGAACGCGCGCTCACAGACAAGGGCCGCGCGCCGGGTCCCGCGCAAGACTAGGGGATTGGCAAACCTATTTTTAAAAGGGCGGGTTCGCCCAAAACCACGCCTATGGATTAGATGGCCATTTATTTTCACATCGCTTGACAACCCCTGTGGCCGCTTTGGGCACCCCTTGATACCAATGCTTATGTACCTTGGTCCAGTCTTTGATGAACTTCGATGACGTTGCCTTCAGGATCATGAAAAAATACTTGATGCCATTCTTTGGCAAAGGTTGTTCCGTAATCGGAATACGGGATACCGGCCGCATCAAGCTTGCTGAGAAAGGCTGCGATGTCATCTGTTCTGAAAGCGATGTGGCCTTTGTCAACGGGATTGATCGTCTGGTTATTTTTAAATCCCACCTCTAAATTGCGCTCTGCCAAGTGCATTTCTATTTTACCCTCGGTAACAAAATTGATTTTTCCGCTATATCCGCGATCTTGGGTTTCCTCTGTCCGTGGAAATTGCTCAATCGGTATACTGTCCATCTCTAAAATATTGCGGTAAAATGCATCCATCGCATCGACATTCTTTGAGACAAAATTGATGTGATGAAATTCTAAAGCCATCTAAATACTCCCTATTACGTCCGGCATTTTTACGTGTTCTGAGCAGCCGCTGTTGTGGCAAGATTAATCCGGAGACAGCAGGGTTTCAACAACACTATGAAAACGCAGTTGGTTTGTTCAACAAGCCCCAAGCCTTGTGCCTGGTTTTTTCATCGGCGCGCAAAGGCTGTAATCATCGGGAAAAATCACTCCCCAATTGCGATACCTTCGCGCCTGTGATCTGCGCCACCAGACAACTGACCCAAGGAAAGCGAAATGGCATGTATGCCAGAGTTAAGGTTGCGCAGCTTTACCTCAAAGTCCCAAGACATCAGTGCCTCTGCCAGTGGCTTTGTCATTGTTTCAGCCACCGCTCCAGACTCTAGATCATAGATACCAAAGCGGTTAATAAGGTGGGGTAAATCTATCGCCGCTTGGATATTGAGGTTCCAGTCCAGATGGGCGATGATCGTTTTGGCAACATAACCGATGATCCGACTGCCCCCGGGCGAACCGAGCACCATCACGGGTTTTCCATCTTTGAGAACAATTGTTGGAGCCATGGAAGACCGCGGCCGTTTTCCAGGTTCGAGCCGGTTGGCAATGGGCACCCCTTTGCGATGGGTTCGAAACGAAAAATCGGTTAGCTCATTGTTGAGAAAATAACCGCCGGGCGTAATCAGACGAGAGCCAAAGGCGTTCTCAATTGTCGTCGTCATTGACAGCGCGTTTCCAAAGCGGTCCACGATCGAGATATGCGAGGTGGACGGCAATTCTAAACTGTCATCAGGCGACCAGTTTAGCGCGTGATCAAACGGCGGGTTGCCTGGGGCCACCTCTGGTAGCGCCGTATCACGCCTCAAAAGCGCAGACCGGCTGGCCAGATAGGCCGGGTCGATCAGGCCCTTAGTTGGCATTGGTACAAAATCACTGTCCGCCATATACTGTCCGCGGTCCGCAAAAGCCAAGCGCGAGGCATCCCCGATCAAGCGCCAGCTCTCTGGGGAATTGGCACCAAGTGCGGCCAGATCGAAGGGGTTTAGCAGCCCCAAAATCTGACCAACCGAAAGTGCGCCAGATGAGGGTGGACCCATGCCGCACACCTCATAACTGCGGTAAGGTGCGCAGATTGCCGCCCGTTCTTTAACTCTATAATGTCTCAGGTCGCCCATCGATAACACGCCTGGATTGCCAGGTGCATTTTGGACTGTGTCCACAATGCCCTTGGCAATCGCGCCTGTATAGAAAGCTTTGATACCGTGTTTGGACAGGGCTCTAAGCGAGGTGGCATAGGCAGGATTGTCCAAGATCTCTCCGGCTGTGACCGGCTTTCCGTCCGGTAATAAATAAGCCGCCGTTCTTGGAAAACGGCTCAGGCGTTTCTGATCATATTTCACCATTGCAGCAAGCCGAGGCGAGACGGTAAAACCTGAATCGGCCAAAGAGATCGCCTCTGAAAATAAATCAGACCACGCCAGTTTGCCCCACCTGGTCTGGGCGGCGGCCATTAAGGCCGGCGTTCCAGGTGTGCCGACAGACAAGCCTCCCACCACCGCATCGAAAAATTTCAATGGCGTGCCAGTCCCGTCGTGAAACAGCGTTGGCGTCGCTGCCATTGGTGCGGTCTCGCGCCCGTCAAGCGTAGTGATGGCCCCAGTTGCGCCATCATACCACACCAGAAATGCGCCTCCGCCAAGGCCCGAACTTTGCGGCTCGACCAGACCTAGAACAGATTGCACCGCAACCATGGCGTCTGCAGCGGTTCCACCATCACGCAAGACCCGCGCGCCCGATTGCACCGCCAAGGGGTTTGCGGCCACCACCATCCAGTTATCCGCCTGAACCGGCGCACCAGTCGCCTTGGTTGCAAGTGCGGTTCTTATTTCCGGGGCAATGGCGTCACTGCTTTGTTGTGCGGCAAGGGGCAGAGCCAAAACAGACAGGATGTAGATCAGGGGGATGATGCGCATGAGAACAGGACCTTTAAGTCATAAAATCAGCCTTTTTTTGCAAAATTATGATGAGGCAGAGGACTTTTGAATGCAAGCCAGATTATCAGTGCCGATACGCGCTTATTGCTTTGGGCTGGGGAAAGTCAGGCTTTGAATGTGGCTTGGGCTGCAATATCGGGCACATATCGCCGGTGGGCTGCGCGCTTCAAAATAATTCCCAGTACCCAGTAACAAACCTAAAACCCGTAGACACTAATGGCAACATTGACTGGAGATCCTGGACGACTGGTGTTGGCCTTCTCTCCGAGCCGTCTGGTAGGCGTATCAGTGACAGGGCAAGGTCAATACGACGCCTGCATAATAGGGTGGCGATTCTGGGGGGGTGTAGTTGCTTGAAAGAACGGCGGTAGAGAGGAGAAAGGTTTATTCCGGAAAGGTGGTTACGGGATCCCCGGGTGACCATTGGGGGTATTTATCCATCACGCCAATGAAACTGGGAGAGATTAAAAAAGCCTCAAGCCATTTCTGCAATCGTGGCCAACATTGCGTATCGAACCAAATTTTATCGACAAACGCAAGCTGGCGGACAAAGGGTAGAATTGCCATATCGGCAACTGTGGGATGATTGCCAAATAAATAAGGCGCAGTCAGCTGTGCCTCTAATTGCAACACAAACGCCGATGCATTTGCACGATCCTGTGCTGGGTTAGCATCGCTTAACCGGCTGGCGTACTTGACCCGGTCCAGTGCTTTTTTAAAAGGCCCGTCGCATTCGCCAATCAGTGTGTGACCGGCCTTTGGCATTTGTAACCAGCCCGCAGGATCGTTCTGATCTAGGGCCCAGATCATAATCTCAAGACTTTCGTCTAGCACCTCTGCCCCTGCGCTCAGGCACGGCACGGTCCCCGATTGTGAGAGGGCCAGAAACGCAGCGGGCTTTTCCCGCAGCTTTATTTCGCGCAAATCCACCGGCACCCCAGCACTGGAAATTGCCAAACGCGCGCGGATTGCGTAGGGGCAGCGCCGGAATGAATAAAGGATCGCAGGCTTGGACATGGCTGTTTTTATGACAGAATGTACCAGAGGTTTCAATTCTTGCCGAATCCCAGCGCCGGGTCGCAGCCGCTCTATGCGGTTAGGGCTTCACCTGACATGCCGGTAATTTGTGCGATGATGATCTCGCCCTCTGGCTGATCTGATGACAGGTTTACTTCGGTAAATTGTTCGGTTCGGCCCATGCGCGCGCTTTCCATTAGAATCCGGTGGGTGATGCCCTTTTGCGCTGTGAGATGCTCGCGCACTTGTCGCGCACCGGCTGCCCGCAACGCGGCGGCGCGCCGTTTAATATCTTGCCCCGCAACCTGTGGCATCCGCGCCGCCGGTGTGTCATTTCGCACCGAATAGGGAAACACATGCAGCCATGTCAGGGTGCAATCCTCGACCAAACTCAGCGAGTTTTCGAACATTTCTTCGGTCTCGGTGGGAAAGCCGGCAATGATATCGGCGCCAAAGGTCATGTCAGGTCGCAGGCGTTTGGCCTGTTGGCAAAAGGCAATCGCATCTTCGCGCAGATGCCGCCGTTTCATGCGTTTAAGAACCATATTGTCCCCAGCCTGCAGGCTGAGATGCAAATGCGGCATTAGACGCGGCTCGGTGGCGATGGCCTGCATCAGATTGTCATCAACTTCGATACTGTCGATCGAGCTGATTCGCAGGCGCGGCAGATCAGGCACGAGTTTAAGAATGCGCATCACCAGATCACCAAGCTTTGGCTGCGCGGGTAGGTCCGCACCCCAGCTGGTCAGGTCAACGCCGGTCAGCACCACTTCGTTGTACCCTTTATCGACAAGGCGCTTGATCTGGTCGATCACAACCCCGGCTGGTACCGAGCGCGAATTGCCGCGCCCAAACGGAATTATGCAAAACGTGCAGCGATGATCACAGCCATTTTGAACCTGCACATAGGCGCGGCTTCGGGTGCCAAAGCCATCAATTAGGTGCCCCGCTGTCTCAGTCACTGACATGATATCATCAACCTGAACTTTTTCAGTGGTTCCAATAAAATCGGCTGTCATGCCCTGCCAAGTGGCGAGTTGCATTTTCTCGGTGTTGCCGATCACACTGTCAACTTCATCCATCGCGGCAAAGGTTTGGGGTTCAGTCTGGGCAGCACATCCCGTAACAATCATTTTGGCATGCGGATTCTCGCGCCGTAATTTACGAATCTCTTGGCGGGATTTGCGCACGGCTTCTGCGGTCACAGCACAGGTGTTGACGATTACCGCCCCCTCAAGCCCAACCTGCGCCACCAGCTCTTTCATCGCCTCGGTTTCATAGGCGTTTAACCGGCATCCCATTGAAGTGAACTTGGGGGTGGTCATGCTGTTTCCTGTTCTAGAAAGGCGGCCGTGAAATGGCCATCAAAGACATGAGACGTCGGGCCAGTCATCCAAACTCCATCGCTGCGCCAGTCCACCAAAAGCCTGCCGCCATCAAGATCAATCTGGACCCTGCGATCTGTCAGGCCCCGCCGCGCTGCCGCCACCGCGGTTGCGCAAGATGACGAGCCCGAAGCCAGCGTAATGCCAACACCACGTTCCCAGACCCGCATGCGCAACAAGTTGGGACCAATGTGCGATGCAAACTGAACATTGGTACGGTCTGGAAACAGTGGATGGTGTTCCATCTCGGCCCCGCGCTGGGCAAGATCAACCGCTTCGGCGTCTTCAACAAAAAATGTGCAGTGCGGGTTGCCCATGCCGGTGGCGGTCGGAGTACCATCGATTGGCAGCGCCAAGGTGTCAACGTCCTTTGCCAGTGGAATGTCGCGCCAATCAAGCTGTGGCGGGCCCATGTTGACTGCTGTAAGGCCGCCGCCAATATCTTCCGCCTGCAACGTACCGCGGTCGGTGGTTAGGGTAATTTGCGTTTCACCAGACCCCGCCATCAGATAGCGCGCCACGCAGCGCGTGGCATTGCCGCAGGCAGCAGAGGTTGACCCATCAGAGTTATAAAACGTCAGATGAGGGTTATTTCCATTTTTATTAATAATGGCTAATTGATCAAATCCGACGCCTCTATTGCGGTCGGCGATCCGTTGAATCAGAGCTGGCGCAAGCGACAGTGCGTGCACGCGCGCGTCGAGAACGACAAAGTCGTTTCCAAGCCCATGCATTTTCATAAAGGGCAAATTAGTTTTCAAATCCGCTGTCATGGGCCGCATATACAGCGCGTTAATAAATGAATCTAGTAGAGGGAGACTTTTCTTTGTTTTCGGGGTTGACCCGAGAGTGCGGTGTTTCTAGATAAGCGCTCTAGTGGGCCGTTAGCTCAGTTGGTAGAGCAACTGACTTTTAATCAGTGGGTCACAGGTTCAAATCCTGTACGGCTCACCACTGAAATCAATGACTTAGCAGGTTTTTGACGTTACTCTAATTTGATTGGGGTAACGTCTGGTGTAACAAAATTCAATATATGTGCTTGAATTTGCCAATAAATGGTCTGGATGTTTCCGTTCTCGTTGCCATTGAAAGTTTGGTAGCTGACTAAGGATTTTTTAACCCATTCAACTGGAAACTAGGCTGACCTGCAGACGTCTATCAGGTTTCGATCACTTTATCGCGTGTTTTGCCAAAGCCCTCCCCCGCGCGTAGTTAGGCAAACTTAGCGTGTTTTATACAGAATAATTTTGACTTGTTTGTAGCATTGTAAAGTGGATAACTTTTGTGGCGGCAGACATAAATTTTACTAAGGGCGATGGCTATCCAGACATTGTCGTTATGAAATGGACAGGAGATG
>Ga0114998_10003917_pt1 | contig 10956 bp, 10 predicted proteins | sample ArcticOcean_MG_C_5_FD_87044 | JGI IMG/M metagenome (GOLD analysis project Ga0114998, IMG submission 87044) | Marine microbial communities from western Arctic Ocean - ArcticOcean_MG_CB4_138 | ecosystem: Environmental > Aquatic > Marine > Oceanic | place: Arctic Ocean: Canada Basin | collected...
AGTTAAAATGGGTGATGGATTTAAAATGTATACGCCAAGGGGGTATTCAAGAAAAATCACTGGTCTTTCAAATGATACTTAATAGAATAAATAAGTTAGATATATGGCTTTTAGGAGTTTTTTCATGAAAGTTTATTTTGTTGGTGCTGGTCCTGGTGACCCTGACCTTTTAACCTTGAAGGGCCAAAGAATAATCTCGAAATGCCCTGTATGCCTTTACGCAGGTTCTTTAGTGCCTGAAGCAATTATAAATGGAGCCCCGGAAGGTGCTCTTGTTATGGATACAGCGGTTATGAATTTAACAGAAACTCATGAACAAATCATAAGTGCTCGAGAGCGAGACGAAGATGTAGCTCGAGTGCACTCTGGTGATCCCTCTTTATATGGAGCAATAGCGGAACAAATTAGATTATTAAAAAAAGATAATATTGACTATGAAATTATTCCAGGTGTGCCAGCGTATACAGCAGTTGCGGCGGCTTTAGGTATTGAGCTAACTATCCCTGAGATCTCTCAGTCTTTGATACTTACACGAATGTCGATGAAGTCTACTTCAATGCCAAAAGGTGAAACCCTAAAGAACTTTGCGGCAACTGGTACAACATTAGCTATCCATTTAGGAATTAGATATTTACGAGAGATAGAAAGACAATTAATCCCCTATTATGGAGAAGACTGTCCTGTTGTAGTAGCTTATCGTGCTAGTTGGCCAGATGCTATTTATCTAAAGGGTACTCTCAGCGATATCCGGATTAAGGTGAAAAAAGAAAAAATTACACGCACAGCATTAATAATGGTTGGACCAGCCATGGCAGATATAAGGGATTTTAGGGACTCAGCACTGTATGACCCTCAGATACCACATTTATTAAGACCCAAAATTAACTAGATTTGAATTTTTATGTAAATAGTTTGACACCTATGATTTAATCAATATCATTCTGTTACGTTGGGGTGCGTGGAAATGACAGGGTATTTGCCAGAATATATAATTGATGAGCTTGGAAAAGCTCGGAATAAAAAATTAGAAAAAAGTATTTCTATGAAGGTAAGGTTTAACGATAAGTTTTACCCAATTATTAAATTTTCAGATAATAGTTTTTCAATTCAAGCAATAGAAGATATTAAATTACGTGGTCTAGTTGATATATATTCGAATAATTCGCATTCCTATCAGGCGTTAATTGTTGCGCAGCAGGTTAATGGTGACGTAATCGACTTTAGCTTTAAACGTAATACTATTATCAAGTCAGGACCTGCCTTGGACTTTGAAAAAAAAGAAAGTCTAATTTCTGGATTTTTGATTAAGTATTAAAATTTTTTTTAAGTATTTAAAGTGCCTCTCTTTTATATAAATTATTGTCCAAAGGGTCTTGAAGTTAGTGCTTTTAGGTGGTTAAGCAAGGTCTCTTAAAAAGGATTGGTAAATTAATATAATGACACGGATAGTTTATGTTAACGGTGAGTACGTACGAGAAGAAGAGGCAAAGATATCAATTTTTGATAGGGGCTTTCTATTTGCAGACGGTGTCTATGAAGTTACTAGTGTTTTAGGTGGTAAGTTAATTGACTTTGAAGGTCATTTTGTGCGCTTAACTAGGTCTCTCTCAGAGCTCCAGATGGTTAACCCTATAACCTCAGAGGACCTTTTGAAGGTGCATAGGGAATTGGTTCAAAAGAATAGTGTTGTAGAGGGTTTAGTGTATCTACAAGTGACACGAGGCGTTGCTGATAGAGATTTTGCCTTTCCAGATGATATCTCGCCGACGGTTGTCATGTTTACCCAAGAAAAATCTATGTCAGAAAGCCCACTTGCACAGCGTGGAATGAAGGTTATTTCTATAGATGATCAGCGTTGGGGTAGATGTGATATTAAAACAGTACAACTTTTATATCCGTGTATGGGAAAAATGATGGCAGTAGCGTCTGGTGCTGATGATGCCTGGATGGTGCATGACGGAAAAGTAACTGAGGGGACATCTAATAATGCTTATATTGTTAAGAATGGTACTATTATAACTAGGGAATTAGGTAATGAAATTTTGAGTGGTATTACGCGTTCAGCTATACTTAGGTACGCTAATGTAGCGCAGATGAAAGTTGAAGAGCGAGCGTTTACAGTTGAAGAGGTCATATCAGCTGACGAAGCTTTTATCACTTCGGCCACGTTATTTACTACCCCAGTAGTTGAAATCGATGGGAAAAAAATTGGTACTGGTAAGCCTGGTAATGTTTCAAAACGGCTTAGAGAAATATACATTGAAGAGAGTTTAAAAACAGCAATCTAATCTTATATCTTACTTGCTATTGTGTGACTTTTCAAAATTTTCTTTTTGTTTAGGTGTAGCGTCAGATTGATGTTTCACTTTCCAGTCCTCAAAGGGCATCCCATAGAATGTTTCTCGTGCTGCCATTTTGTCTATTGTCACTCCCTGGTCTTCAGCAGCCTCTTGGTACCACCTGCTCAGGCAGTTCCTACAAAAACCAGTTAAGTTCATCATGTCAATATTTTGTACGTCACTTCTAGTCATCAAATGCTTTCGAAGTGTTCTAAACGCAGCTGCTTCAACCTCGATTTCGGTTTTTTTATCCATTTTATATCCTTTTTGTGGTTGAGTGTTTAACTACCTTTAAGATCTTCGAAGCCAGGTAACTAGCCCAATGATTTATTAGCATTTCATTCACTAGAAGGTCGTTACGTAATTCTATCAGAGCATGTAAGTGATTGGAAGGTATACAATGTTGATCCAAAGTGTCGCCTGGGAGGTCACCTGAATATGGTAGATTGTCGCCAATACATAAGGATTTATCCTTTCTAAGTTCTATAAGTAAATCACTAGATAATCTTCTATCTATAGTATGTAGGACACCAATGTCCCAAGGCCGTTGGTGACCATTCTTTAATTTTGGCGTAAAGCTATGTATGGATATAATAATTGGAAGTTTTCTGGAGTTTATAACGTTCTGTATAATGTTGTGATATGGTTTGTAGTATCCATTAACTCGGCGCGATTTTTCGACTTCATTAACCTCTCTGTTCTCAGGGATGATAGTTCCATCGTATAATTTCATAATCAAGGTTGGGTCACTTAGACCACGATTAGGATCAATTACTAGTCTAGAAAAATTTGATAAAATGGCAGGCCCATTTAGGAGTCTTGATAATTTTTTGGTTAAACGCTTTGCTCCCAAGTCGTAGGCTATATGTCGCCCCATTTCTGACTTTCTAATACCAAGTCCATTCTTACTCCAAAAGTTAGGAACTAAATTAGAAGCATGATCACAGATACAAATTATATTGCTAGGTCTATTTGCGCCTATTAATTTAAAGGGTGTATATTTCATATGATTAGAGTTTTTTAAATAAATTATAATAGATCAAGAGGTTATCCTTATTGACAGTATATACCACATACAAAATATAGGGTAGTATAGAATAAAATAGGAAAAAAATATTATGAGGCGTCATAGAAGTGTAAAAGTAGTAGCTACCCTAGGACCGGCTTCATCGGACTATGATACAATTAAACGGCTCTATATGGCAGGGGCAGACGTTTTTAGATTAAACATGAGCCACGGTAGCCATGATCAGGTCAAAATATGGCATGAGACAATCAGAAAGGTTGAAAGTGACGTTAAGCGTCCAATTGCAATCTTAGCGGATTTGCAAGGTCCCAAGCTGCGTGTTGGTAGTTTTTCTCGTGGAACAGCAGAACTTAAAGCTAATGATTTATTTAGGTTAGATATGTCTGATGCGGAGGGTGATGTTAAAAGGGTGCAGTTACGTCATAAAGAGATATATTCAGCGTTAAACCCTGGGTCTTCAATTCTTATAAACGATGGTAAAATAAGGTTAAAGGTCCTTGAATGTGGTGCAGACTACCTTAACTGTAAGGTTTTAATTGGTGGCACCATTTCAAATAATAAAGGTGTTAATATTCCAGATACTGTACTTCCGTTGAAGGCTTTGTCTTCTAAAGACAAAGGTGATCTCGAGTTTGTTTGCAATTTAGGAGTAGATTGGTTGGCATTAAGCTTTGTGCAAAGAGCTGAAGATGTAGAAGAAGCAATTGAGTTAATTAAAGGCCGAGCGGCTGTTATGTCTAAAATAGAAAAACCAGCAGCTGTTAAAGGCTTTGATTCAATCTTGAAAGTTTCGGATGGAATTATGGTGGCTAGGGGAGATCTTGGAGTTGAGTTACCTGTTCAAAATATTCCCCCTATACAAAAACAGCTCATTCGCAAATGTCGTGAGTTTGCAAAACCAGTTATTGTTGCAACGCAGATGTTGGAGTCAATGATTGACGCTCCAATTCCAACCCGGGCGGAGGTTTCTGATGTGGCAACAGCAATATATGAGGGCGCAGATGCTGTAATGCTCTCGGCTGAGTCAGCTGCAGGACATTTTCCTATAGAGGCAGTTACTACCATGGATAGTATTGCAATCGAAGTTGAGGGTGATCCTAACCACAGAGTTATTCTAGGGGCGCAGAGGGAAGGAAATAAACAAAGTATTGCGGATGCCATTGTTTCAGCAGCTAGAGAGATTTCTGAAACTACTGAGATAAAGGCAATTTGTTGCTTTAGCCAGTCTGGAACCACAGCCCTACTTGTTGCCAGAGAAAGGCCACATGTTCCCATAATTGCTATGACCTCGTTGATTAATACCGCTCGGCGCTTGTGCTTAACTTGGGGAGCACATTCTGTCATGACAGAGGAATTAGATAGATTTAAGATGGCTGTTGTTAATGCTTCTAGAGCAGCAATTAAATACAAATTTGCTGAAAAAACAGACTATATTGTTGTTACAGCGGGAGTACCTTTTAACGTTCCAGGATCAACAAATATTTTAAGAGTGGCGCCATGTGACGAGCAGTTGATTTCCTCAAGTGAGCCTGAGTAGTTACTTCTTTTGGGTTTTTCAAAACTAACATTGTAATAAACATCGAAGAGGGCTTGCAAAGAGGTGTTATCTTGCTTAATAAGCGGGTCTTAATGATATGTCCGGCTTTAATTGGCATGCCGAGGCAAATCAAAAGCACTCAAACCTAGGAGATGGAAATGCCTAAGATGAAGACGAAGTCTGGCGCTAAAAAGCGCTTCTCCATGACAGCTTCCGGTAGAGTTAAAGCCGGACAGGCTGGAAAGCGACATGGTATGATAAAGCGTAGCAGGAAATTTATCCGAAATGCTCGTGGTACGACTCTTCTCTGCCCAGCAGATGAGAAAATCGTAAAAAAATACATGCCATACGCGCGTTGAAGGAGATTTATTAAATGTCACGAGTTACATCAGGAAAAGTTACCCACGCCCGCCACAAAAAAGTAATTAAGGCCGCAAAAGGCTATTATGGGCGAAGAAAAAATGTTTTTAAGACTGCCACTCAGGCCGTAGATAAAGCTAATCAGTACGCTACAAGAGACCGTAAAGTTAGAAAAAGGAATTTTAGAGCTCTATGGATTCAGCGAATAAATGCTGGTTGTAGAGCTATTGATGAAACGCTTACTTACTCTCGTTTCATTAACGGTTTGACTAAAGCTGGCATTGAGGTGGATAGAAAAGTTTTAGCTGATTTGGCGGCACAGGAGCCAGAAGCATTCGCTTCTGTTGTAGAGCAAGCCAGAGCAGCATTAGCCTAAATTAAAAAACTTTAATTTCTTTTTAGAATTCCGAAGTGTAAGAATTTCTGGTGCTGGTAAAGTAAATTGTTCTATTATAGTATCAATATTATTGCCAACATTGGTGGTGATGATATCTATAAAAAATAAACAAAAATAATATAGTGAAGTTTGAAATGGGTGTAGGCATGGATGATTTAGAAGACCTACGAGTTGGTGTCTTAAAGCATATCTCCGAAGTTTCTGACGAAGGTGAGCTGGAAAACTTAAGGTTAAGGTTTCTGGGAAAGAAAGGTGAAATAAGTTTAAAGATGCGAGAACTGGGCTCAATGAACCCTGAGCAGAAAATGACTTATGGACCCTTACTTAACTCTCTTAAAGATGAAATTAATTCAGCATTAATAGCAAAAAAAACTGCATTCCAAGATACTGCATTAGATGAGCGGTTGCGAACTGAATGGCTAGATGTCACTTTGCCTGGTCGGGTTAGAGGTGAGGGTACAATTCACCCTGTTTCGCAGGTTACTGATGAAGTAACAGAAATTTTTGCAGATATGGGTTTCCTAGTTGCTGAGGGGCCTCAAATTGAAAGTGACTGGTACAACTTTGACGCGCTTAATATCCCTAGCCATCATCCTGCTCGAGGGGAGATGGACACATTTTATATGAAACACCCAAAGAATAGTAATGAACCGCCACATGTTTTACGTACGCATACCAGCCCAGTGCAGATACGTACTATGCAGTCCTCAGGCGCTCCTATAAAAGTCATTTGCCCTGGACGGGTCTATCGGGCTGATTACGACCAGACACATACACCAATGTTTCACCAGGTAGAAGGCTTAGCGCTTGATAAAAATATTACAATGGCAAATTTGAAATGGGTTTTAGAAGAGTTTGTAAGAGCATTTTTTGAAGTTGATGAAGTAGAGTTAAGGTTTCGGGCTTCGCATTTTCCGTTTACTGAGCCATCAGCCGAAGTGGATATCAGGTGCTCATGGAGTGGCGGTCAACTGAAAGTTGGTGAAGGTGATGATTGGTTAGAGATTTTGGGTTCTGGAATGGTTCACCCAAATGTTCTTAAAGCGGGGGGTATAGACCCTGAGAAATGGCAAGGTTTTGCCTTTGGGATGGGCATAGATAGAATAGCGATGTTAAAATATGGAATCCCGGATCTTAGATCATTTTTTGATTCTGATTTAAGATGGTTGAAACATTATGGATTCGCGGCGCTAGATCAACCAATTCTCTCTACTGGTTTGAGTAAATAAGTTGAAGAAAATAGTAAATAGATTTTCTTTGAGAGTAAATGTTAAGGGGCCTCAAAAATGAAATTTACGTTTTCCTGGTTAAAAGAACATTTAGACACCACAGCTAGTGTTTCTGAAATAGGAGATGCATTAACCGATTTAGGCTTGGAAGTAGAAAATATTTTAGACCCTGCTTCGCATTTGGAAAGCTTCACTATTGGAAAAATTATAAAAGCTGAACAGCACCCGAATGCCGATAGATTACGAGTTTGTCTTGTCCAAACAGATGAGGGTGAAAAGCAAATTATTTGTGGTGCTGATAACGCAAGAACTGGTATAAATGTTGTTGTTGCAAAACCTGGATCATATGTCCCTGGTATTGATACTACGATTGGAGTTGGGAATATCCGCGGTGTGGAAAGCGAAGGAATGATGTGCTCTGAACGAGAAATGGGCATGAGTGATGAACATGATGGTATAATTGAAATTCCTTCAGGACAGATTGGTGAAAAGTTTGTAGATTGGCTTAAAGTAAAAAACCCGAGTAAAATGGATGCTGTTATTGAAATTGCAATCACGCCAAATCGACCAGATGCTTTAGGCGTAAGGGGTATAGCTCGAGATTTAGCTGCTAAAGGTATAGGAGTTTTAAAAGCTCAAGAGAAAGTTACTTTGCCAGGAAAATTTGAGAGTCAGGTAAAAGTGTCTATTGATAAAGATACTCAAAAAAATGGTTGTGAAATATTTAGTGGGAGGCTGATTAGAAAAGTAAAAAATGGTCCAAGCCCTACTTGGCTTCAAGATCGCTTGATTGCTTTGGGGCTTCGTCCAATTTCTATCTTAGTTGATATAACTAACTTTTTTACCTTTGATAGTAATCGGCCATTGCACGTTTTTGATGCTGACAAGTTAAGTGGAAATTTGAGAGTACATAAATTAACAAATCCTACTGAATTTATCGGTTTAGATGAAAAAAAGTATTATTTATCTGAGGGTATGGTTGTGATTTCGGATGACAAAGAAATAGTAAGTATTGCTGGTATCATGGGTGGTTTAAATTCAGGGTGCACTGATACTACACAAAATGTTTTTCTTGAGGCCGCCATCTGGAACAATGTTCAAATTGCTAAAACTGGACGAGTCCTAAAGATTAATTCTGATGCTAGATACAGGAATGAACGGGGGATTGACCCTGGATTTAATAACGAGGCAATTGAATTAGCGTCAAAGATGATTGTTGAGCTTTGTGGTGGAGAACCTTCAATAGTCACGTCTGCCGGTAAAGTAGAGAGTAAAGCTCGAAGTTATAAGTTAGACTTAAATAGAGTAAACACTTTAGTTGGGATGGATGTGTCAGAAGGGGAACAACTTAGAATTCTTGGTGAGCTAGGTTTTGAGGTAAATCAAGGGAGGGCATTCCCTCCGAGTTGGAGGCCTGATATATTAGGTGAAGCTGATTTGGTTGAGGAGATAGTTAGAGTTTCATCTTTACAAAATCTTATTGGAAAACCTTTGGCTAGGACTAATATTGGCGTACCCAAGCCAGTACTAACTCTACTGCAAAGGCGAGAACGCACAGCTCGGCGAACATTGGCATCCATTGGTTACAATGAATGTGTTTCTTACAGCTTTATAGATAGAGATAGTGCTCTTCAGTTTTGTGGGGGTGATGACTTAATTCCTTTAGAAAACCCTATTTCAATTGATATGGGTTATATGAGGCAAGATTTATTGCCAAATTTATTAAAAGCTGCTCAACGAAACCAAGCTCGAGGGTTTTTAGATCTAAGTTTATTTGAAGTGGGGACTATATTTAGTGGTAAAGAGCCTGGGCAGCAGTCGATAGTCGCTACAGGTTTATTGATAGGTAACACTAGCCCTAGAGATCCTCATGGGGACCGTAGGGCAGTAGATGTTTTTGATGCGAAAGCAGATATGGAAATAATTTTACAAGCTTTAGTTGCTCCTAAAACAACTAAAATATATCGTGATACTCCTAAAGTTTGGCACCCAGGAAGATCAGGTAGAATATCCCTGGGTCCTAAAAATACGCTAGCAGTATTTGGTGAAGTTCACCCGAAGATTGTTAAAAGTTTTGGATTGAAAGGTTCAGTTTTGGCTTTTACTGTTTTGATAGAGAATATTCCAACAAGAAAAGTTAATACTGCCACTAGAGATGCTCTCACGATAAGTGACTTTCAGGCCGTTGACAGAGATTTTTCTTTTATTATAGATGATAGAGTAGAGGCTTCTTTAGTGGTTGGAGCTGCAGAAAGTATTGATAAGTCTTTGATTAAAAGTGTTACGGTTTTTGATGAATTTTCAGGAGTTAAGGCTAGTCAACAATTTGGAGATGGAAAAAAATCATTGGCAATTTCTGTTCGCTTGCAACCACGGGACAAAACCTTAACTGATAAGGAAATTGATGAGATTTCTTCTAAAATAGTCATGGCTGTGATTGATAAAACTGGTGGTGAGCTTCGAAGTTAGTAAGACAAATTTATAATAAACTTATTATTTTTGTTGATAGTAAAAACCTTTTAAATCTGAATTATATGCTAAGTGCAGATTCTGGAGAAATAAATTTCAAATCTAAGGCTTCTCCTACGGCTTTATAGGTTATATTTCCTAAGTGCACATTTAGTCCATTTAACAAGTGTTTATTTTCTTTACAGGCTTTTCTCCACCCTTTATTTGCAAGAGATAGTATGAATGGCATTGTTGCATTTCCAAGTGCTATAGTGGATGTACGCGCTACTGCTCCAGGCATATTCGCTACGCAATAGTGGATTATTCCATCAATATTGTATATTGGATCTTCATGCGTAGTGGCCTTAGATGTTTCAAAACATCCACCCTGGTCGATCGCGACATCGACAATAGCAGCACCGGGCTTCATAGAAGAAAGTTGCGATCTTGTAACTAACATTGGAGCAGTGGCACCAGGAACTAGAACCGCTCCAATTAATAAATCTGCAGTTACTAATTGATCTGCAGTATTTCCAGCATTTGCAAAAATAGTTTTTACATTGCCGCCGAATATATCATCTAGTTGGCGCATTCTTATAATTGACCGTTCTAATACTGTGACATCAGCACCCATTCCAAGAGCAACTTTTGCTGCATTTGTTCCAACAACCCCGCCTCCAATTATTGTAACTTTAGCAGGCTCAACACCTGGCACACCACCAAGTAGAATTCCGCGACCTCCATTGGCTTTTTGAAGAGTCCAGGCGCCAACCTGCGGAGCTAAACGGCCAGCTACTTCTGACATTGGTGCTAGTAATGGCAAGCCGCCGTGATCATCTGTAACTGTTTCATATGCTATGGCTGTACATTTTGACTCGAGTAAATCGTGTGTTTGATCCGGGTCTGGTGCTAAATGGAGATAAGTAAAAAGTAACTGTGATTCCTTAAGCATTTTTCTTTCAATTCTTTGAGGCTCTTTAACCTTAACAATCATCTCAGACTGTGAAAATATTTCTTCTGCTGATTGAACAACTTTTGCACCTGCTTCTTTGTAGAGTTGATCTGAAAACCCGGAACCAGCACCAGCATCTTTTTCCATTAAAACTTTGTGACCATTTAGAATGATTTCTTTAACGGCATTAGGTGTTAACCCTACACGAAACTCTTGAGGTTTAATTTCTTTTGGACAGCCTATAAGCATAATTACTTCCTTTAATGGAGTGTTCGCCGAAACTATAACAAAAAGCTAAAGAAATATGTTACAAAAGTTGCCTACTTTAAGAATATAATTTAGAAGAAAAATTCTTAAATAGTTATTATTGTGAAAGGATATTCTAATATGATCAACTTAGACGCAACTGATCTCCGAATCTTAAGAATTATTCAGAAACGCGGTCGCATCTCAAATTCTGATTTATCAACAGAGATAAATCTATCAGCGTCTGCCTGCCATCGTAGGGTCTCTCGCTTGGAAATGAATAAAGTTATTAAAGACTATGTTGCCCTCTTAGATCCTATAAAGGTTAATTTATCTACCACAGTCTTTGTTGAGATAACCCTTAATGCTCAGGCAGATGAGGTGTTAGATAAATTTGAACAGGAAGTAAAAAAAATTCCTA
>Ga0114998_10003920_pt1 | contig 10947 bp, 9 predicted proteins | sample ArcticOcean_MG_C_5_FD_87044 | JGI IMG/M metagenome (GOLD analysis project Ga0114998, IMG submission 87044) | Marine microbial communities from western Arctic Ocean - ArcticOcean_MG_CB4_138 | ecosystem: Environmental > Aquatic > Marine > Oceanic | place: Arctic Ocean: Canada Basin | collected...
AATGTCCGACGATACCAATTTTTCTACTGCACGAATCAGTAACGATCGCGTACTTTTTAATCAAAGCCTTGGCAGCAGTGCTCATGCCAACCGCATTTGTAACGTCAATCGTAGAGATTACGATCGGGACGTCTCTCCCCAAATCAGCGTTAGCTTTTGCGGAGATATTACTCATGAATTCTCCAGTCACTTTTGGACCAAAGTTCCATTCGTGATTCCCCAAAGTAATCGCGTCTTGTCTGAAAAACTTTACGAACTCTGAATATTCTTTACCTTTGTACGTGCTCGTCCAAAGCGTTCCGAAATTGTTATCGCCAGCATCGAGAAAGAGAGAGCACGTCGCGGCTGATCGTGCCGTGGTCAACGCTGTCGTCAATCGAGAAAAGCCACCATAGCAACCAGTATCTGTCACGGCGTCTCCGCAATACCCATCCTGTTGGAAAATACACAAAACATTTTTGATGATGTAAATAAAAGAGAGTACAGCAGCACCATCAAAAAAGAATAAAAAAATAAACAGAAACTACTCCTTGCACACGCGGAGAGACCAATAAAAATGATGATTATCCGCATAGGCTCAATAAATAGCACACACACAAACGAAGATCGACGTAAACTGCGCGTTTCACGATCAAAAAATAATATCATTAAAGAACAATACAAACGCGCGCGCGTTAAAAAGATACAAATTGAACGAATGAATAAATTATATTCCAAATATGAACACCTACATTTTTGTCAGCCGGTTCGACGCGCGCGTGCATGTCGTTCACATGTAAAACGGTCAAATCTTGCAACGCAGACTCTGCTTTAAACGTATTTACAAGGGCAATTGCAGCAACAATGGCAATTTTCGTACTGGATACCATTTTTGATGCGTCGTGTATGCGTTGTTCTGGAATGTGGAAAGATAGAAGGGGAAAATTTGTTCTATTTTGGTGCCTGCTGTAAGTAAGATTTTAAGAGGCTGTTTTTGTCGTTTTAAAATCCCCCGTGTTTAAGAAAAAAACAACAAAAACAACAAAAGCTCTCGTTCGTCGTTCTCTTTGTGTTTACTTTCTCTCTCTCTCTCTCTTCATATTTTTCTCTCTGCGTCTTTATCTTCACCTCTGACGTATGTGCGTGGAAGTGGAACACGTGAATTCTGATGATGATGACGATAATGACGAAGATGGATTGCACGCGTGCAATTTACACGGACGAGTAGATCGTTTGGAACATCGGGGAAATCTGATCTCGATCAGGATCTTTGAAACGTTGGAAAGGAGTCTTTCAAATAAGCGCTCGTACGAAATCAACGAGCACGATTGAAAGAGCAACCTTCGATTTTGGTTCGAATTATTACAGATTGTCGAGATGTGTTCCAAACATTTCTGGTTCCTAAATTATCTGATACAAACAAGAACCTTCTTGGTCAAGTTTTTTTTAATCAAGAAGTGCGCAAAGCGATGAGAAGTCTTGCGATTGGTAAGAGAAAATAGATAAACTTTCTGAATTTACGAGCAAATCGTTGTTGACGTGGGCGTGGGAAACTTGGCCGGAGAAATTATCAAGGCATTCTTTTTACTTGCAGACATCTTTAAATTGCGCGGATTAAATGCGCGCATGTGCGCAATAAATATTTCGCGAATCGTTTCCAAGATACTTAACTTATTTCATACATTACGACACGCGATAAGACGAGACTCGAGCTCTGCCCACAAGCCATCATCAGCTTTGTCTTTCTCTTCGATATTGTCGTCTTTATCGTTGTTTTTGCAACCATGATCATCGTTACTACTGCTATTATTATTTCTAACGACGACGATGAATTCGAATCTACTATCTCTTCTGTGCGCTATTTCTTCTAAACTAACTTTTATACTATTACTATTATTATCATTATTGCAACAATCGCCATAGTCATTGATTGTTGGATAAACCCAAGTTTTATTTGATACGCGAATGACAGCTTTCGCGCGAACGATCGGGAAAGTTTTGTGCGCATGTTCGAAGAACTCGATTACTTTTGCGCGACTGAATAAATCCGTCGAGTGAAATAAAAATCCTCGACTCGAGTATTCGTCGGTATCGTACGAAGAAATTTGCGGCTTCCCGTTATGCACTAAAGGAAGTTGAAATGGTTTCGTTTGATTACTGCTAGTATCAATTTTCGTCGTCGTCTTTTTTTTTACTGTCATTCTCGCAGTTTCCATGTTCATTTCGTTTTCTCCTCTCGAAACGTCGACGTCCAAGGCGTCCCATGGCGACTGTAATTCGTCAATGAACTTAACCATCATTTTCGTTGGATATAAACCATCCGCCCATTCTCTAAAACACCCAATCGCTTCCTCCTTCGTACTCTCATTACTCATAAATTGATTAGTCTTTGATCCTAACACGCAATCTGCTATGCTCACTTGATTCCGAAACGTCTCGCTCTCCATCAAATCTTCATCGCTAAACGTTCTTCTATTGGGAGTTTCATGAAAGTCTGTTAAACATCCATTCTCATCCTTTTTCTTCATCATAATAGCTCTAAAAACAATCCCGACATCACATACACACACGATCGCTCTCACATCACAATACTCCCTTAAATATTCCGACATTAACTGATCGTACAAACCGCCCGGATGCCCTAAACCGCTCGGTTCAATCAATATCCAATCCGGTTTCACTGTCCTCAAAATCTCTGTAACGGCCACTTGAAACGCGACTGAAACTGCGCAACACATGCATCCACCAGAGAGCTCTTTTATGTGAATACTAGGACTACTACTATCCTTATTATTATTATTATTATTATTATTATTATTATTATTATTATTAGTAGTAGTAGTAGTAGTAGTAGTAATATCATCATCATCATTTTCCTCAGAAGAAAACATTTGGCTATCGATCCCTAAAGCTCCGAATTCGTTCACGATGATTGCTATTTTATTCACACGTTTTTCTGTTTTGTTCGCGAGTATTAAATCGCGAATGAACGTCGTTTTCCCGGCGTTTAAAGCGCCCGTGATTATCGTTACTGGTGTTTTCTTATTAATCATCTAATTAGTTCGTGCGTTATTATTTTTTGTTATTTTGAAGTTTTTCGGGTGTGAAACGAAGTTTTTGAGTTCTGTTTTTATCAATTTGATAAATCGTACGCCAATTGTATAGTATCATAAAAAAACGCGGCCTTCTTTCGAGCGATTACTCAAGCATCCGCAAGATACTTGCTTTAGTGAAAGAACAAAAGGTTTATAAATCTAATGGTTTGTTAATTTTTTATTCAGACGATTGATATAAGTATGCCATGTTTTCTTCCACTTCTGCATTTAAAACGGCACTATATCGAATTCGAATATGGGAAAAGTGACTAATTAAATATTTGATCAAGCCTCTTGCGTTCAATGGCGACATTTCGTCTGATATTTATTCTCACGAGAGAATATTCAAGAGATCCGATGGAGATAACGTCGGCTTGTTCGGCGGCGTGAAGTATTGCGCGGACGTACGACTCCGTTGGTAAAGATCCTGACCGCGACGCCGCACGGTGTCAGAGTTGTATATTTGTAAAGCAGCATCGAGATCATTATCAGGCGCTCGCTGCAAAGCAATACCGAGCGATACTGCATCCACCATTGCTGTATACGCTCCTGTGCCAGTACGAGGGCTTGACGCGTGAGCAGCGTCGCCGAGTAGAATTATCCTATTTTTTACGACACTAGACGCTGCAAACTCCCACACTGGATGCGATGAAACTTTCCCATGATTTACACACGCTTCCCAGAACTTTGCGTTTCTTTCGCCGAATAAAGCCTCTACAGCTGGTATAAACCACTCCTTTGGAGCCCTGCCATTATTCGCATCGACTTGCCGGTTTTTTTTGCCGGTTTTGGAACCTCTGATTCAGGAGTCATCAAATGTATACCGCAGTTCCGAACTCTTCGCCTCACTACGGCGACTTTCATCGAAACCTTTCCAATAGATGGCATCCCAGACGACGACGACGATACTGATTTTATTCTCTCTCGTTCGATTGCGTTAATCGTCGATTATATCACTGACGCGCCTACTGGAGGTGAATTAATCTCACACACTTCCTGGCACCTTTTCAAAACAAGGCACCCAATTTTCAAAACAAGGCACCCGCGCGGTGAAATTGTTTGATATTTAACGACGACTATGATGTATAAGAAGCGTCCGCGGTGCTCTCTTTCATTACGACAGAGCGTCGATGAACTCGCGTGCATAATTAGCAACAATGAATGAATAGAACTATGTATACCCAGTATACATATATGACGATGTATATAAAATTTATTTTATCGAGGTGAAATTCAAAATCGAAAATGGACTCGTAAAATGAAATAATCCCCTATAAACGAGAAGAAGAAGAAGAAGAAGAAGAAGAAGAAGAGAATGAGATAACACGAGCGCGAAAGAAACATGACAGATCCGCACGAAAGAACGACGAACGAGAATGAGAGTAATCAAGGCCTAGACTCGTATAAACCGAACGCGTTGCACCCGAGAGAGACGAGCGCGAATATCCTGAAAACAGGATGTGAACGAATCGATGAGATATTGAGGGGGGGAATACGAACGAAACAAATAACGGAGTTCGTTGGTGAAAATGGAACAGGGAAAACGCAGTTAATGCTTCAATTGATGCTCACTGCGCAGATTTCATTAGAGAAAGGCGGTTTGAATGGGTCTTGTGTGTACGTATCGACCGAGGAAGCGTTCGCGGTGTCTCGTTTGGAAGAGATTTTAAGGACGAACGCGTTCGTGCGAGAACGTTTAGCGAATAAGGCAGAGGCTCTTGATAGAGTGTATGTGTTCAAGGCCATGGGGACTGCAGAGAATTGTTGGGAGGTTTTAAGGTCAATAAGCCATATTTTGAGAGTTCCGAGGGATGAAGAGCATCCAGTGAAAGTTATCGTGATTGATTCGTTAACGGCGCCGTTTAGGGATGATTTAGAGGAAATAGATATGAGAGGGGGGAACGAGAGGCAGAGAAATATGCACAGAGTGATTTTGAGGGCGCAATTTTTGTATAGGTTTACGCATTTGTTGAAGGAGTTTGCGTGGAAGCACGATTTAGCTGTTGTGGTTACGAATCACGTCGTGGATTCGTTCGAGGACGAGAGCGTTTATTTTACTTCGAAGTTAACGAACAACAACAAAGGCGTTGACGGCAAAGGCAAAGGCAAACAAAATGAAGAAGAAGAGGAAGAAGAAAACGAGAACGATTATTACGGCAAACGCGCGTTCGTCAAACGTTTCAAAAGCAGCGGTCGCTTCGTGAAACCTGGGTTAGGATTAGCGTGGGCGAATTGCCCTAATACGAGCGTATTCTTAAGCGTCGAAGAACAGTTCAATGGAGTAAAGACTAGGTATGCCGATGCGTTCCGTTCCCCGTTCGCTGCGCCTGGTATCTGTAAGTTTCGCATTGCCACTGCCGGTATTATCAACGACGACCTTGATGTCGACGAAGAATAGTATTAGAATCAGAATTAGTCATAGTACTTGCCATGTAGATATAGATACAATTCTGCAATTGTAGACAAAACAACTGATGCTGGACAAAAACACTTGTGAGCTCGAAACAGTTAAATAACAATGCAGGTAGCTAATCAAATTCAATTCAGGCGATATATCGCGCAAAGATGCATCACGAACAACGAGAATACTCATGCAAAATCACTCGTTAGTCATCGTTCTTCTTCTCCTCAGTTATCGAAAGCTACGAAGACTGATGATATAGATACAAATTTGACATTAGGTGAAAAAGAAAGAGATACAGAATCGTTGAAGACGCAATTGATTCGATTAACGGCGAGTTCGAAGAACGGGAAACATTGCTCTGTGCGCGAAAAAGAACAGATTATTGAGATCATGGACGCTTTGGAATTCATTCAGCGAGATGAAGAGAAGGAGGAGAGATATATCGATGGCGAGTTCAGTTTGTTGTTTACCAGTGCAAAGAGTGCCGAGGAAGAAAAAGAGCGCGAAAGAAAAGAGGGGAAAATTGGTTCGTTCGTGACGAACGCGACTAATTCGAGCGGATCTTCTTCGAGCAGTAAGTCGTTCTCGTTTGTGGATTCTGTTGGAAATTACCAGAACATTTCGTTGGATTCGGAAATCGTAGAGAACAGAGCGGATGTAGTTCTTTTCGGTTCGTACGCCATTTCGATACGAATATTCGGTACGTGCGAACGACGAGAGGGATCATCGAAAACCAAACCAAGGTTTGACGTTAAGTTCACGCACGCTAAGATTGAATCCGCATCGAAAACAAAGAAAAGGAGTAGTAAGGTTTTGCTCGAAATCCCTCTCGCGAAAATAAACGCGAAAGGATGGATAGACGTAACTTACGCCGACGCATCTCTTAGGCTCGGCGTTGGCGATAAGGGCAGTAGATTCGTCACAGTTCGGAAGAAAAAGTTTGACATACCCTGTGTTGATGATAGCAGTAAAGACTAGTACGACACAAATAGTTATAGATAAATAGAATACCAGCGTAGATATATTAACGTACTGAGATTAAGTTTTCGAGTATGGCTTGAACTACTCAATCGAACAAAAACGTCCAGGTCGGGACCGATGCGTTTCATCCTCTAACTGATCCTATTACACACACTTTTTTACTCAACCAACGGGCGCCTAAACACTCGTTCGCTCGCGTCATCGGTCGAACGTTTCACAGTTCTTCGCTTCACAAGCACGCAGCAGTTTCGCTCTCTCTCTCTTTCTCTTTCTTCACTGTAAATACTGTTAAAGGTGATAATAGAAAACATGTCGGCAATAAAAACAGAAACGACGATGGAGGCGAACTGCGCGGGAAACATCGCGCGCGCTGATTCACTAGAATTAGATCACAAGCGCAGGTTCATCAATATCGATTCCTTCTGTTCTCGCGCGCATCAAACGTCCTCGCAAATCTCCAAAACGTTCAAGAAATCCATGTTCACCGAGAGCGAGTTCGAAGCGAGCGAAGACCTATCGAAGCAGGTTTCGAACGTGATCAAGGTCTTAGTCGTCGGAGCCGGTGGTCTAGGCTGCGAATTACTGAAAGACTTAGCTTTACTAGGGTTCAAGAACATAGACGTGATCGATATGGACACGATCGATCGATCGAACTTGAACAGGCAGTTCCTGTTCAGGGAGGAAGATGTCGGCAAAGCGAAGGCGATATGCGCGGCGAAGAAAGTGAACGAAAGAGTGACAGGGTGCGAAGTGAGAGGGCATTATTGTAGGATTGAGGATATGGGTGATGAGTGGTACAGACAGTTCCACGTGTGCGTGATGGGTTTAGATTCAATCGAGGCGAGGAGGTATATTAATAAAGTGTTTTGTTCGTTCTTGGAGTTTGACGAAAGAGGGAAAGTCGTGGACGGGACGTACGTGCCGATTATAGATGGAGGGACCGAGGGATTTAAAGGGCACGCGCGAGTGATCGTCCCGGGAGTTACGCCTTGTTTTGAGTGCTCGTTGTGGTTATATCCGCCGCAGACGAAGTTTCCGTTGTGCACTATTGCTGAGACGCCGAGGTCGGCCGCGCATTGCATCGAACACGCGAAAATCGTACAGTTCCCGGAACAGTATTTTGATAAGGAAACTAATGAGAACAAAGTCGCGTTCGATGGAGATGATCCAGACCACGTGACGTGGGTATACGAACGCGCTTTGAAACGAGCCGAGTCCTATGGCATTCAAGGCGTCACCTATAATCATACGTTAGGGGTTGTGAAAAATATCGTCCCAGCGATTCCGAGCACGAACGCGATTATTTCCGCGTATTGCGCATTTGAAGCGTTCAAAGTCGCCACTGGCTGCTTGAATTCAATGGATAACTACGTCATGTACGCTGGTGCAGATGGGGTGTACCAGAATCTCATAAAATTCGATCGAGACGAGCAGTGCTCTCAATGCGGTTGCGGCATAAGAGTCAAAGACGTCCCGGAACGAGCGACTTTGCTCGAACTTCTAGAAAAGATTGAATACGAACACGAAGATACGTTTGGTAAACACTCAACTCCAATCAACGCTAACAACAACGCAGCAGTCATCGATACCATGGATGGTCAAACTGGAATCACTGGCATCGTTTGCGATGGAGAAAGCGTTTGGATGGGCGGCGTTTTAGCCCCTCAATTCGTAGAAAATCTCACAAAGTTCGCCACGGATGTCCTATCGGTCGTGAAAATGATGGACGACGACGACGACGAAGAAAAAGAACAAGAAGGAGACGATCCAAATAATAGATCTGCTCGTTCTAGAAAAATGAGCAAGACGATTTACGTCAACGCTTCAAAGTTAGCCGCGCCAATGCGCGTTCATCTCACTTTCGCGTAGCGCTTAGTCCTTCGTTCAGTAGTTTAGGTTTTCATCTTTAGTAGACGATTCACGTCAACGCTTCAAAGTTAGCCGCGCCAATGCGCGTTCATCTCAACTTTCGCTTAGCGCTTAAGTCCTTCGTTTACATCTAACTAGTTTAGGTTTTCATTTTTTTGTACAAAGGCACTCATCAGTTGCACAGTTCTTCATAACACGAACAACGCCTTGAACGGGTGTAAATCGTAAACCTTGAGAGAACCGGCGCACGGAAAAAAGAACAAATCTCTCTTCCTTTGAAGAGATTTCTCTGCATTACTGTAAACGCGTTTCGTTAACTATTGTAAAGACGGGATGACGATGAAGACCGAAATCTTCGAAAGCGTTGAAGAAATCAGGAAATGGGTTTCATCAAAACGCGGAAGACTGAGCTTAGGTTCAGAAAACGAACGAGAGAAGACCGTGGATGGTAGTGATATGAAAAGCGCGATTGGATTCGTGCCGACGATGGGTGGATTACACGAAGGCCACGTATCTTTAGTGAAAAAATGTTTAAAACGAAGCGAGTTCGTTGTAGTGAGTGTATACGTGAACCCGATGCAGTTCGCGGCGAACGAAGATTTCGGGAAGTATCCGAGGCAGTTGAAGGAAGACGTGGAGAAAATAAATGGGCTAGGATATAAGGAGCGCGTATGCGTGTTTGCACCGAAGAAGAGTTTGTTCTTGAACGGGAACGACGCGGAGGAGTGCGCGCGCGTTATAGTACCGAAAGTGAGCGAAGGGTTATGTGCGAGTACGAGACCGCATTTCTTTGGCGGCGTAGCGACCGTTGTTCTGAAGTTGTTTAATATCGTGAAGCCTGATTTGGCTGTTTTTGGGAAGAAGGATTATCAGCAGTTGAAAGTTATTGAGAAGATGGTCATAGATTTCGATCTCGACGTAGAGATTTTGAGCGGCGATATTGTAAGAGAACCGACCGAGGTGAAGGAATGTCCAGGGCTAGCGATGAGTTCAAGGAACGTGTATTTGACGGATAAGGCGAGGAAGCAAGCGGAGTGTATTTCAGTCGCGTTGAAAGATGTTTCGGATGGGATTTCTGGTAGGTCTGATGAATTCACGCCAGCGATCGGGGCAGAGCACGCGCAAGGATGGGTCGGTTTTGTTAGAAGGTGCATAGAGTTAAGCGGAGGGAGAGTAGATTACGTTGAGATTCGTCAACAAGAGACGTTAGAAGGCCCGGTTGCGAAACTAATATCAGGGGAGAAGTACATCGTTTTAGTTTGCGCGTATTTTGGAGACGTTCGTTTACTCGATAACGTCGAAGTAGATAAAGCATGATATGAAGAAAAGCGAATTATTTATATTGATGAAAGTAGATAGCAAAAAACAGTGCGTGCGGTTATCTATAAAGATGATCGAATAGAAAGACTTTCTTATTCTAATATTATTTATTTAATGAAACAATCTTTCAAAGAAGAGACGCACGCACCAGCAGAAGTCATCGCTTTCTTCCCATCATAACAAGCAATGCCGTCCGAATCAGTTTTTAATTTCGGTAAAACCTTTTCTAATTGTTTCTTCTTTGGATTTAAAACCTTCTCCGGCTCGCCTTCAAAGCCTTCGAAACAGACTCGTTCGCCTACTTTAGCGCCTTTGGGAGGACAAACAAAATCAACTTTTGTGTGGTCGTCGTTAGATGCACAAAGAACCATCGCGGCAGACTCCAATCCTCGCATTTTCGTTGGTTTCATGTTACAAATAACTAAAACGTCAGCGCCTTGCATTTCGTCGATGGTCTTAAACTCTCTTAAACCAGAGCATACTTGTAAAGGTTTTTCGAGGCCTACGTCGATTTCTTCGGCCCATAACTTATCAGCTTCTGGATGTTCCCAAGCCTTGATAATTTTTCCAACACGAATATCTACAACCGAAACATCAACTTCTTTCTCACCAGTAGCAGTAGCTCCTGCGGTAGGAGCGGCAACGGCGGCAGATCCTTCACCTCCGCTAGCCGCGACGGCTTCGGCCGCTCTCGCCGCTTTAGCAGCTTGCTTCTCAGCCGCCTTAGCCTCTTTCTTCGCAATCGCCTTCAGCCTTTTCTCTTCAGCGACGGGATCATCCAAAGGTTGCGAACCACCTAAAACTACTCCTTCCGAAACCTGCGCCTTCTCGTTATTTATGTTCTTCTCGCTCCTCGGAAACGGAAACGTAATCAATACACCGTCCACGCTCGTGAAATCGATACTCTCAAACCCACGCTCACTCGCTTTCAAAACACAATCCATCCTCTTCATCCATCGCACGAGATGCTTCCTCTGTTTCATCTGTTGCGCGTTCATCCTCTTCACGTCCTCGTGTATTAAACAAAACACTAGCAAATCACAGATACTTACCCTTGTATTCACGGCCAAATGCGACCTTGTCACTAAATGCTCGTTCAACTGCTCTATTGCGTCCGATGAATCGTTCTCGAACTCGACGCCCGAGAACGTTTGCGAGCACGCCGTTAACCAATCGTTGATCACTAATTGTTCTTCCCGAGTTTCGCCTACTAATCGTTTCGACTGCTTTGCGATTCCGCAAGCGTTCGCGATTAACGTTGAGTGATCGATTTCTTCTTCCGTTCTGATTGGGATTCCT
>Ga0114998_10003924_pt1 | contig 10941 bp, 10 predicted proteins | sample ArcticOcean_MG_C_5_FD_87044 | JGI IMG/M metagenome (GOLD analysis project Ga0114998, IMG submission 87044) | Marine microbial communities from western Arctic Ocean - ArcticOcean_MG_CB4_138 | ecosystem: Environmental > Aquatic > Marine > Oceanic | place: Arctic Ocean: Canada Basin | collected...
CCGCTTCAGAAGAGAACTCGCCCGATATGCTAGGCAGCCAAGGATGTACCCGTCTTGCCAGCGCGAACGCCGTTGGGCTTGGTAAGGAAACAGACTCCAGGGCTACGAACAAATTGCGCGCGCTCGCCGACGCCGCGGCTAAATTGTTCCCGCCGCCGTCCGCGCCGCACGCAACGACACAGGTACCGACCCACCGCAGGTACAAACCAACACCCGCCAAAGCGGTTTCGTCAACGGTGGGGTTACTTGCGTCCGAGTTACTTGAGTAGTGTTTGACGTTATCGCCGGGCAAAGCCAAAGCTGACGCGGCGAGGGCCAGTTTTTCGATCCAACTCTGATTTTGGCCCTGGTCCCGGGACGCGAGCGTTCGCGCGGCGCCGGATGGGAGGCGATTCGTGGACTCGACGACAACCGGGGGACGCGGCGGCGGCGGCGGCGGCGGCGGGAAGTATTCAACAACAACCGAAACAGGCGGGGGGGGAGACTCGATTGGAGGGGGAGGCGGTGGCCGGAAGAAATCAAACGCGTTTGACTCAGGCGGAGGTCCCCAGTCTTCTTCGCGGCGAACCGCCGGCGGCGGCGGCGGCGGGATGTTGAATTTGGGAACCGCCATGTCAGCCGCCATCTCAGCCGCGGCGTCGTACTTGAACGTCCCGTTTATGCGTTGGCGCGTCGCGGACGACGACGACGACGCGACGGTCGTGTCGCCGCCCCGGGACTCCCGGTACCACCCAGGCTGCGAATCGTTTGTCGACGCGGTAGCGCTCGGGGGCGTGTCCATGTAGCAGCCGCCGTTTCGCGAGGAAGAGACATTGGAACCACTCGTGGAAACTTCGCCGTTGCCATCCGTCCCATCTCTCGAAGAGACGGCGGAAGAAGACGAATCGGTCTTACCCCCCCACCGCCGCGTGTCGCTCGTGAACCGCGCGTTCGTGCGCTCCGCCGCCGATTGCAGTTTCGCGAACGTCGCGCTGACTCTTTGTTCAAACGCGGCGTACGGATCGGGATCGGCGGGGGGGGGGGGGACAGCGGGGGGTTCGCGATATGAGTCGCGAGATACGGAAACACCAGGGTCATCATCTGTGGAGCCGCCTGGTACGGAAACGTCATCGTCAACGCGCTCGTCGTAAAACCGTTCGCCATCGTCGTCAATGTCCGGCGTGTCGAACGCGTTTCCCGTGTCTGTAGGAATGAACCTCGCCTCCTTTCTTGCGCGAGTCGTGGGCGGCGGTGGCACCTCCATGGATGGCGGCGGAGGCGGCGGCGGAGGCATCGTCGGCGTGGATTTCGTTTTCAAATTTGGTTGTTTACCTGTGGTGAATGTTTCACCAGCCGTCGTGACCGAATTACCATCCACAGAGACGCTCGCGTTGACCCGCAGCGGCCCTTCGTAGTTTCCAGAAAGCGTCACCACCGGCGCCTCGTCCAGGCGTAACGTCCGGTTGCTGAACTCCTCCCAGTCGTTGAATCCCGTTTTGTGGTACGTCACTAGTTTGTACTCCAAACGAGAGGTACCGGCAGGGAGCTCCACCCGGGCGGTCCAGATGTTCCCCTCCGTCCATCGCAACCGCAACCCGAGTTCGGGGTCCCACGCCCCGAACACATCCGCGTCACCCACCACCCCCACCTGTAAGCCGTACGGCTGCTTGCTGTGCACCGAGAGTAACAAAATCGTGCCGTTCCCCACGCCCACTGCGTTTGCGGTGGCGCGGTGCGCGCGCGTGGTCGTGTGGGAGCCGCGTGCGTGCGTACCGGCATCGCAACCAGGCGGTGCACTTACCCACCGCGTGCACCGGGGAAGATGATGGGGAATTGACAAAACATTTCCAACTCCTCTTCCAGAGGACGCGCGACACCGCCGCCGCGGGTCCACGCCGACCCCGGGGCTGAGCCCGACGGGCGCCACCCGCGCGAGGGACATTTCGCGAACGTCCGTATATCGCGTTATGAGGGTCCCAAAGGAAACGGGCTCGGGGTTCGTTGGATAGACCCCGACGCATTGCGTGCCGAGTTCCTTTAGGTTATTTTCCGGATTTCCCGCAAAAGTCGTTATTACCGCCCGCAAAAGCACACACACGTCAGTGCAGGTCCACGCGTGGCGGTCCCACGTTTCCCAGGCGCGCACCATCCAAACAAAAGGCCGACAACAATCATATTCGAGCCGAGATGGTCGTCTCCGCGCTCCCCTCCGCGGTGATGCGCGCGGTCGCGTCGCCCGTGGCTCATCGCGATCGACGCGTGCGAAGGCCAGCTCGCAAAACGATTCGGTGCGACGCGTCGGGTGAAGCTTCTTCGGGTGCGGCGCGTGCATCCCCAGGGCTTCGCGGGCGACGCGAGTTGTTGGTTTCGGTCGCGGCCGTTGCCGTGGCTGCGGTATCACCCGCGTACGCCAACGCATCCCTAGCGGAACCCACGTTAGCGGAGGTCACGCCAGTCATCGCGTCATCCTCATCCGCGCTGACGAGTTTAGAGCAAAGCACCGTCGCCTTGTTCGACAAATCCACGCGCTCGGTGGTGAACGTGGTTGATTTGACGGTGCTGTCCGGGCAGGCCATGAAAAGCGGCGCGGTTGTGCCAGAAGGCAACGGCACAGGGGTTGTTTGGGATTCACAAGGCCACGTCGTGACGAACTACCACGTCTTGGGCGCTATTTTAAGTGTCAACCCCGAGACGCGGCGCAAAAACCTGGAGTGCGCCAAGGTAACCCTGCAAGGCGCGGACGGCTTGACAAGAACCTTCAGCGCGACGTTGGTGGGTGTGGAAAAGTCGAAAGACCTGGCCGTGCTGAAGGTAAACGCGCCTAGCGAGTTTTTGAAACCAGCGCTTGTCGGTGACAGCAACGACGTAAAAGTCGGCCAAGCCGTGTTCGCGATTGGAAACCCGTTCGGGTTCGACCACACCCTCACCACCGGCGTGGTTTCGGGTACGTACCCTCGCGCTTTCCCAAATCCCTCCCGACACTGTTTTATCTCTCATCTGGTGACTTTTGGTCCATAAATCGCCCAATACACGTTACGAAGTACTCCCGATTGTCCAGAGTAATTACTCGTACAAGTTACGGTCCCGACTGACACTTTTCGTCAACAAGCACAGGGCTGAACCGGACGATTTACTCGCAAGCCGGTTCGCTTATCGCGGGGGGAATTCAAACCGACGCCGCGATTAACCCTGGGAACAGCGGCGGGGCGTTGCTCGATATCAACGGGCGGCTGGTCGGCATAAACACCGCAATTTTCACCAACACGGGATCCAGCGCGGGCGTGGGGTTCGCGATTCCCATCGATTTAGGTACGTATTTCCCAATCACCACGTTCCGCCGACTGATCTGATTGCCCATAGACGTAGACTGACACTTTCTTGTTAATCTCAAAAAGTGAAAAGAGTCGTCCCGCAGCTCATCGAGTTCGGCGTGGTGACCCTGCCCGGCCTGAACATTGTCGTCGCGGACCCGAACGTATCGAAAACCCTGGGGGTTCGGTCGCAGGGCGTGCTCGTGCAAAGTATCCCAAGCAAGTCAGCCGCGGAGAAAGCGGGGCTTTTGCCCACCAGGCGAGGGTTGGGCGGCATAGTGGCGGGCGACGTTATCGTCGGCGCGGACGGCGCCAAGATCGCGACCGAGGGAGATTTGGTCGCCGCCACGGAACTTCACCAGGTTGGCGATGTGATGACCCTGCGAGTCCGGCGGGGGGAAGGCACGGAAGGTGATGTTACCGAATTAGACCTACTCGTGACCCTGGAACCGGCCCAAGCGAGGCGATGACTTGGATGTGTTCGTATTTTAAAGTGTATTTGTTACAATGGTTTTCGGCATTTATTAAGTACCTCGCCTAACCACGTCCACCTTGTACTGTACCTGTTTACCGGTAAGCAGCGACCCCTCGTTGCTCAACTCAAGCACCAGCGTGCCGTTGATTGGGACGGTCAACGTGTGTTCCCACTGCGCGCCTCCGATTCGCGGCTTGTGCTTGAACTTTTTGACCAGCGTTGTGGGTATTTTTTGCGGAGCGTCTTTCGCCGGCGTCGGCGCGACCGAAACGCCAATCGCGATGCCTTTCCCGTCGTCCACGGCGACGCGACACACCACGACATCCCCCGCGCTGCAGTCCCGCCACACCGTGTGTGATCCTCTCGCGGCGACGTATGCGCTGGTGAACCCCTCGGCATTGGTAACGCCCACCATCGTGGTTTGTTCGTTGGACACGCCGCAAAGGCACCCGCCCGCGCAGCGACAGTTTCCTCCCAGAAAAGAAGGCACTGTTTCTAAATCCAGAAACTTCGCGAACGGACATTTCCCAATATCGCCGCTTCGCGTATCACTCACCGCACACACGCTCACCTTGCCCACTGTTTTCTTGCTAAGGAACCCTTTGACTAAGCTCCACATCGTGGAGAACACGTACGGGACGTTGATCAAGACGGCTCGGTCCAGTAGTTGCGGATACACGGCTTCGCTGATTTTCGACACCGCGCCTAAGACTTTGCTGAACCGGCTATCCGTGCCGCTTACGAGGGATACGTGGTTCAGGTCATTGATCGTGACTAGCTTGGTTAGCGTGTTAGTGCCGCGTGTGATTTTGTCACACAACAAGAAACCCAACTCCTTGCGGTACATCAGAAACTCCACCACGTCGTGGAAGGAATAGTCGTCCATCAACGCGCCCGGGTTTGAAATCCCAGCCCGCACCACGAACAACGGCGAGCCGCTTTTCGTGAACCCGTGGTAATCCGTGATAACCAGGTCTTCCAGTGCGGCGAACTTCGCGAGCTTTTGGCTGGAAGCCGCGGCGTCCAGGATTTGTCGGTTCGCGGCACGCCAAACAAGCGTCTCCTCCGCGTTGCTCACCGCGTCGTCATCTGATTCGTTGGAAAGACAGAAACGGAGTGCCCAGATGGCGTCGTACGCGGTGCCTTCGCCAACCGCGTGGCCGTTTTTCGCGAGCCGGGCCAAAACAACCTCAACGCGGCCGCCGTGTTTCTCGAACAGGGAATCCAAACCGCGGTCACCAGAGGTCGCGTCGTCCGCCGCCGCGACGCCCATGGTTGTGGTGATTGGTTTGTGTGCTGCCAAGCAAATATAATAACGCGTTTTTCACAACTGAGTGGCACTGTTTTCGCAGTGCCGACAGCTGGACACGTCAGCTCACTGAACCGTCGGCACTCGACCTCGCACGGCGACCATGATCGCCGCCCCAATCAACGCATCGCCCGCGGCGCTGTGCGCCTGGCGCGCGGCGCGCCAGTCGCGGTCGCCCGCGACCGGGCCGCCACGCCGAAACGCGCGCGCGCTGCGTTGCAAAGCGGAGTCGCCGAGCGCTTCCGCGTCCGATGCGCCCGCCGTGGGTAAAAAGATGGTCGTCGCGGTGACCGGCGCGACTGGTTTCGTGGGCAAGGCTTTGGTGGATTCTCTGCTCGCTGACGGGCACGAAGTGCGGGTGTTGACAAGGGACGCGACCAAAGCACGCGTCACCATGCCAAACGCGTTCTTTAACGGCGCCAAGTTCTTTGGCTGGGACACCGCAAGTGGCAAGATTGAGTGGTACGACGCGCTGAAAGGATGCACGGGTGTGGTGAACCTTGCGGGCGCTAGTATCAGCGACCCGTGGAACGAACAGTACAAAAAGACGCTGGTGAAGAGCCGGTTACAAACCACAAAGCGCATCGTGGACGCTATCAACAAGCTACCGGACAAAGAAAGACCCTCCTTGGTCAGCGGCAGCGCCGTGGGGTACTACGGCGTTTCCAAAAAAGCAACCTTCGACGAAAACTCGAAACCGGGAAACGACTTCCTGTCAGGCCTTTGCGTGCAGTGGGAAGCCGCGGCGGATAGGTGTGAAACAAATTACGTCACGAAGATCCGAACCGGCGTGGTATTGGAAAAAGGCGGAGGCGCAATGGGGAAGATCTTGCCCGTGTTCCAGCTTTACGGCGGAGGCATTTTGGGAAAAGGCGACCAAGTAGTTAGCTGGATCCACCGCGCGGATTTAGTCAACCTCATAAAAGCCGCGCTGGAAAATCCAAAAACGTACCGAGGCGTCGTGAACGGCGTCGCGCCAAACCCGACCACCATGGCCGGGCTGTGCGCCGCCACCGCCGCCGCAACCAACCGCCCGAACTGGCTCCCCGTCCCCGGGTTCGCCCTGAAGCTGTTACTGGGCGAAGGCGCCACCGTGGTGCTTGACGGCCAACGCGTGGTGCCAAAGAAAGCGCTGGCGAACGGGTTCGAGTTTGCGTACGAAAACGTGGAGGAGGCGCTGGAGGCGATTGCGAGGTAGCAGGCCAAAGAAACGTTACATTAAATGCAAGCCGCCTTGTTACGCCGTTACACACTACAAGTAAATACTAGGGTAACTAAGAGTACATTTAGTTACCCTATAGATACTCATACGAATCGACGATGGGGAGTCCCCGAGTGGATTTATTACTTTGTTGCACAATCAACGTGTCTGTCCTATTCCACCTGTATCCCTTGTACCCGCACATCCCGGCAACACCTCCACACAACACCTCGCTACAACACCTCCGCCGGCTTGAACTTCATGCTGGCGCCGTTCATGCAGTAGCGCAGGCCGGTTTTATCTTTCGGGCCGTCTTCGAACACGTGCCCGAGATGGCCTTGGCACGTCGCGCACCGCACTTCCACGCGCGGGAAGAAAACTATGCTGTAATCAGGCACCTCCACCACGGCTTTAGTAGAGATCGGCTGGAAATACGACGGCCACCCCGTGCCGCTGTCGTACTTCGCACCTGAGTCGAACAATTCGGTGTCGCACCCCGCGCATACAAACGTCCCGGTTCGCTTTTCGTTGTTCAGCGGGGACGAAAACGGGCGCTCCGTGGCTTCCTTTCGCAACACTTCGTACGAAAACGGGTCATCCTTCAGCTTCGCTCGCCACTGCTCTTCCGTGAGTTTCACCGTGCCTTCCCGTCGCAGCACTGACATCGCCGCGTCGCTGCCGAACTCGCCCGCGAAAGCAGGTTTCGCGACCACCAAAGCGGTCGTCGCCGCGGCGAGGTTGATGAGGCGCCTACGTGGCATGGTCGCGGAAGGCTTCACTGCGGGCGACTCCTGGTCCGCAGCGGAGGCGGCGCGGGTTTGGACAGAGGCGCGACGCGCGCGCGTCCCTGAGTAACGGGACGCGCGCGGGGGGGCGACGACTTGGAGGGAGCTCAGAACACACGACATCGTGCGGTCCGCGCGAAGAGGTGTGGCGATACTTTCGATCATTCAACGCCACGTCGTCACCAACTTATTATCGTCAGTTCCACGAAAAATCCAAATGTGGGCTGTTCGCGGCCCTCGTTGCCACAGTGCCCGTCGCGTTGACTGTCACGACGAGCCTGATGCTTTCCCGCGCGCGAGTTCTATGCCGACCCGCGCGCGCCGGTGTCCGCGCCGTGGCCACCAACCCGAACTTCGCCACGCTCGCGCAGGGTGCCACGCTCGCGCAGGGTGCGGAGTCCGAGGAACGGGAGCTCTTTCCAAGTAAGGGGGTGGCGTTCGAAGCCGCGGAACCCACGTTCATGACGTTGTTGACCTTCAGCGAACCGGGAATCAAAGCCATGATCGAAAAGGACATCGACCGAGAAAAGGTGAGGGTTAAAAAAGAGAAACAACACCCGAACGTCCAACACGCGATGAGACGACCTCGGGATGCCATCTACCCAGCGATGACACCCAAAACTTGCCAAAACCATTGCCAAAAAAACTGACACTAAAAACCATCTCATCACCCAACAGTCCGCCGCGAAACTCATCGGCCTTCTAGGCGGTCGCTTGGAGTCCTACCACGTCACCACGACTGGCGAATCTAACGTGGTTATCGTGTACCGGTTTCCCAAAAACCACGACGTGCAGACGTTGGTGTACTCGTTGATGGCGTCGGGGGCGTACAAAAACCAAACGACGACAAAGTTGATGCGGTGGTCGGACGCCGCCATGTCGCTGCGCGCGTCGCGGAACCTGTTCGCCAAAGGAGGCGTGAGCTGCAAGATCGAGTGAGTGTGGGAAAGGAGACGTGGAGAAGGGGATGACAGGGAAGGAGGTTGATTTTAGGGGGAAGCAATGGGGTGTCCTCGGTGGGCGCGGAGTGTAAAAAGATACCAACATACATCGATTGAAACGTGCACACGTGACTGTTTGCTGCACTCTGCCAGATGTCAAACTCGTCTGCTTTCAGCTCGTCGTCCCCAAGAAAACACGTCAGCTCTTCTCTCATTCAGATCGGATAACCGTGTCTCTGCCCTCGCGCCGTCTCCGCACTCACGGCGCGCCTTCCGCGCCTAAGGGACATCAGTATGTCCACCACCACTCGCGTCGGTCCGGCGCTGGTGCGCGCGATGAGCGGCTGCGCGTCTTCCTCCGCGCAACCCGCCGCGTGCGGGATGCACACCTCACGGTGGCACACCCGCGGTTTGCCAAAACACAACGTTCGGTTGATGAAGTCTCCCATCGCCGCGTCTCACCGAGGCGTTTGTTTGACCCGATGGCCCGTGGCCGCCACTGGGACGCGCCGCCCAAGCGCGTTCCGCACGTACGGCGCCGCACCCGGGGGCGAAGCAGGTTCCGTGGATGACAGCTTTGACCACGAAGACGGAGGCGCGCGGGATTTCTTTGCCGAGTTGAAATGGCTCCCTCCCCTGGACCCTTCGAAGGACGTGGAACTAGTTGACACGACACAGAACCCTACGACAATGGTCATGCCCGTGTTCCCCCTGGGAAGCACCGCGTACATGCCCCACAGTGATCACGTTTTAAACATCTTCGAACCAAGATACCGTTCGATGTACAGCGACATCCTGTTCAACGGTTCGCGGCGGTTCGTGGTGCCTGTGTCGCACCCCACCACGGGCGAGCTCGCCGCCGTGGCGCCAGTGTTCTACTTGGAGGACCTGAAAGAGGTTTCCGAGCAAACCGCGGACGCGGTGAAGTACGTGTGTTCGCACAAAGTCATCGGGCGGGTCCGCATCACGCGAACCCTGAACGACAAAGTCTGGGCGGACAGAAGCACGTACCTGAAAGCGGTGGTAACGCCTTTGGAGGACGTGGACGACGACGAGGACTTGAGCACTAAAGAACAACTGCTAAAGGAACGGTTCGTGTCCATCATCGCCAAGCAAACGATTCTGGGCGAACCCGTGCGGTCCACCGAGAACTTAGTCGATACCCTCTCCGCGGAGCGCGGCGAGGACGGGTTGTGGAGGCTCGCCGGGTTGTGGCAGTCGCTTTTGCAAAACCGCCTCAGCGCTAAGGAAAGCGAGTTGTCAAACGACATCCAGGTTCTCCTGCGAAACTACCTCACGAAGCAAGGCAAGGACATGCAATCCAAGGTCACGGTACAGTTCGACAAGCTGCCTCAAGAAATCAGGAACGAATTCACCAGGCTGCAGCAGACGTTCCGCGAGGAAACCCTGGCGATGGTTGGGCAGACCATTTACCCGTTCACGCTCCTGGTGCAGTGCGACTCGCACGCCGAAAGACTGAACGTGTTCGGGTCGATGCTGGAGGAGGAGGAGAAAAGGTTACAAGCCAAGGTGGCGCTGCAAAGTTTGTTCAACACGAACAGGGGGGACTCGAGCGCGGGGGAGGACGGGGACAAACCGGCGTCGGAGGAAGCTTGAGTAGATGCGACTGATTTTGGGAACACAGCACGGTCTGACAGTTGTTGATTGATTGAACGGTAGGTTGATTGATTCATTTGATGTCGCGATGATTCGTTCCGGAGACCTAGTCTGCTGATTGCCTGAAACAACCGTCCGTCACCCCCGCGTCATCCCTTGTATCGCGTAGCTCACTCGCGTGACTTTTTTCTTCACCCGGATTGCGCAAATGGTCACCACACCGATATCCCCCACGTCCCCCACGTGCGTCCCCCCGCACGGACACCCTTCCGTGTCGTTCAAAATCACCACCACCCGGGGATGCGAAACGGGGTCCACAAACGACGGCAGAAATCCGCCGCACGCTTTTCTCGCGTCGTCGTACGCCATGATTTTTGTGCAAGTTTTTCCCCCACTCTCCACCAGCCGTTTCATCTCCGCATTCAACACCTCCACCAACTCGTCCGTATCCGTAACCTTCCCGTCGTACTCCACGTACGCCTGGTCCACGGAGTGCAGTCCTTTCGCCGGGCGCAAAACACGGGACGGGTACCCCACGTTACCTGATTGGAAAAAACAAAGTGTCAGTCTTGCTTGGGCAATCAAATCAGTCGGCGGAATGTGGTAAATGGGAAAGTTCCTTACCCATGGCGACGTCCAGCAAGTGCCCGGCGCTGTGTATCCGCGCGTGTAGCATTCTTTTTTCTTGGTCGATCGTCACGGTCACGGTGGCGCCTGGTTTGAATTGATTGTTCAAATCTCCCTTCTTTGACTCTGCTGTGGTTTCTTCTCCAGGAATCCCGAACACGCCCACGTGCCGCACCACGCCGTCTTTCCCGGCGACGACCCGCTGCAGGGAAAAACTCGTCTCGGATGAAGCACACACAACTTTGCCCACATCCGAGGGCTGGCCGCCTCCCACAGGGTACGCCACGGTTTTGTCCAGCACGACGGCGTATTGTTTGGTGTTCGTTGGTGGCGCTGTATCCGGGGAATCAATCAACTCCACGGACAAAACCCGGGACTCGCACTCGAACCGGAAGGTATCGCCGAAATACAGCAGCTCGGTGGGAGTGGCCATCGTTTCGATTGCCGTCGCTCGCGTAAATTGGGAGGGAAGACCACGCGTGAGCTTCGGGGACACGCGTTTGACAAGCGGCCGACCTCCCGTGACACACGAAATCCGCGCGAAAACGAACGTCGTGGAAGCGCACCTAGGACGACGCCACTGGGAGTGTCTAGACGGGTGGAGGTAAGGTTGTACCACACACGCGGGGTTGCAAAGTGCTGGGGACGTGCGAGCGCGCTTTTATGACACTTTTTCTCCGAGATCTTGTAAAAAAA
>Ga0114998_10003928_pt1 | contig 10936 bp, 10 predicted proteins | sample ArcticOcean_MG_C_5_FD_87044 | JGI IMG/M metagenome (GOLD analysis project Ga0114998, IMG submission 87044) | Marine microbial communities from western Arctic Ocean - ArcticOcean_MG_CB4_138 | ecosystem: Environmental > Aquatic > Marine > Oceanic | place: Arctic Ocean: Canada Basin | collected...
TAAAATCTTTCAGAAAGAAGAGTTATTCAGTTAAATTGGGTTAATGAAGAATTTTCATCTTATAATGATTGTTTTCAATTGGAAGTGTGAGTTTTCTTGAAAACAGTATATTTAATAATCAAATAAATTCATTTTAAATAAATAGTAAATGATTAATATCAATAATTATGTCGTTTAAAGATAAGACCTTAGATTCGTGTACGCCAACTAAACAATTAAAGTTCGCCAAAAAAGTTGTGATAGTAGATGGTATGATTGGTGGAGGTAAAGGTCTCTTATCCATGATTATCTCAAGCTTACCAAATGTTGAAATGTGGATGGATAAACCCGAGTTTGAACAAGCATGTGCATTATATCATTTAGATCATTTAAGTTTAGATGCTGCCAAAACTTTAATTAATTCATGGATAGAGAATGATATTTATGAACATAGTATAGGCAGACGTTCAAATTTTAAACCCTCAGATCAATCTAGTGTGTTCCAATATGCCAGACCATTAAAATATTTTAAACGTTTATTTAAATCTCCTTTGAAAGCATTAGAAAGTATGCAGAAAGAGATGCCTATATTAAATTGTAATACACATGTAATCACAAGTTACGCAAAGCCATTGTTTGAAGCAATAGGTAATCGTTTAGTTTGGATTCGAGTTACTAGACATCCTATGTCAGCTTATATGTTAAAGTTTAATAAAGATTGGACTGAGCGCTTTACAAAAGATGATCGACATGGAACTATTTTATATAAAACTATGGATCAAAAATCTAAGTTAACTTTTGTTCCATTTTATGCAAAAAGTATAGAGAAAAAATACTTAGATGCAAATTCTACTGATAAAACAATATTGTTATTTGATCAATGGATAAGAAATAGTGATGATTTTATTGATAAAACTATTAAATCTACTGATGCAACTATCATTGAAGTGCCATATGAAAAGTTTGTTTTTCAACCAGAAAAATATATTAAAAAAATTGCATTAGCATTGGGAGTTACCCCAGATAATAAAACAAATAAGATGATGCGTCGACAAGGAGTGCCTAGAAGCTCACTAACAGATGCTCCAAAAGAAAAGCATTATATACATAATGGCTGGGTGGCACCGAAAAAAAATTCTACCTTAGCTGAGAGTTTTGCCGAAGGAAGAGCTTATGCAGCAGAAACTGCTAGCACAGAAGCCCTTCACACACTTGATGAGCTTGCCGAACTCTATGAAGCAAGACACGATATCAATAAATGATCATTAATAATTATTTAAATAAATCTAAGAAATTGATTATTCTAAATTACATATACTAATAAATTTAAAAATGCTAAAGACTATAATTATTTAAAATTAAAAAAAATCTTAAAAAATGACTAAGAAAATATTTTGGTGCAATAATTGTTTAAATATGTCCACAAGACCAAGAATTACATTCGATCACAGGGGATGGTGCAATGCATGTCAATGGATGGAAGAAAAAAAAGAAATGGACTGGAGTGCTAGAAAAAAAGAGTTGCAAGATCTTTTAGATAAACATAGATCAACCGATGGAAACTACGATTGCTTAGTTCCTGCAAGTGGAGGTAAAGATGGTTCCTATCTTGCGTATCAGTTAAAACATAAGTATAAAATGAATCCTTTAGCAGTTACATCTAGACCACCTTTAAGTTTGGAGCTAGGTGATAAAAACCTTGAAGCGTTTATTGGTAGTGGTTACGAACACATTCATGTCTCTGCAAATCTTGATGCCATGCGTAAATTAAATAAACTTGGTTTTATAGAAAAAGGATTTCCTTATTATGGATGGTTAATTACTATAAAAACAGTGCCTTTAATTGTTGCTAATAAATTTAATATACCACTTATTTTTTGGGGTGAAGAAGGGGAAGTAGAGTATGGAGGCTCTACTGAGCTTAAAAACAAAGGAATATTTGATATTGAATTTATAAAAAAAGTTTATTTTGAATCTGGGTATGAGAAAGTTTTGAAACAAATGAAATTTGATAAATCAGAATTGTATTGGTTCAACATGCCCACTCAGGAAAGTGTTGATTCAAAAAATATACAAATGGCCAAGTGGAGTTATTTTGAACCATGGGATTCATACCGTAACTATTTAATAGCTAAAGAGTATTGTGGATTGAAAGAGTCTGGAAATAGTAACAGTGGTACATTTACTAATTTTGCACAAAACGATCAGGCACTTTATTCTCTTCATGCTTATATGATGTATCTTAAATTTGGGTTTGGCAGAGCAACACAAGACGCTGGGATTGAGATAAGAAGAGGCTCTATGACAAGGGATCAAGCTATTAACTTAGTTCAAATATATGAAAATGCATATCCTAATGAATTTATAAATACTTATTTAGATTATTATGGAATGACAAAAGAGGAATTTGATTCAGTACTGGATAGACATGTAAATAAAAATTTATTTGAAAAAATAGAGGGAATTTGGTGCCCCAATTTCAAAATTGGAGAAGCTTTTACTGAATGAATTTAGTAATTATTGACTATGGTATGGGTAATCTTAAATCTATAAGTAGTGCTTTAAGATATTTATCTGTTGATAGCATTGAACTATCACATGATCACAAAACTATTAAAGAAGCAGACAAACTACTTTTGCCAGGAGTTGGTTCATTTGTAAATGCCATGAATAAAATTAAAGATTTAGCATTAGATAAAATATTAGACGAAGTTGTATTAGCAGATAAAAAGCCTATATTAGGTATATGTCTTGGTATGCAGTTACTTTGTAATTATAGCGAAGAAGATGGAGGTGCCAAAGGTCTTGGTTATGTGGATGCTGAATGTAGAAAGTTTAGTAAAGAAAATCTAAAAGTACCTCATGTGGGGTTTAACCAGGTCATTTCAAATTCAAATACAAAACTATATGATGGATTTAATAAAAAGAATGATTTTTATTTTGTTCATAGTTACAGATTGCAAAGTGATAGAGATATCAAACAATCTCATTGCCACTATCAAGAGGATTTTATAGCCTCTTTTGAACAAAACAACATTGTAGGCACACAATTTCATCCAGAGTTGAGTCAAACTAATGGTTTAAAACTATTAAAAAATTTTATAGGGAAGTTTTAGTTGCTTAGAAAAAGAATAATATTTTCATTAATTTATGAAAGTGGGGTTTTTAATCAAAGTAGAAACTTTAGATTACAAAAAGCTGGAAATCTAAATTGGCTTAAAAGAAATTATAATTTTAAAGAGATAGCCTTTTCTCTTGATGAGTTAATAGTACTAAATGCTTCTAAGGGTGAAAAAAAAATAGAAGAGTTTGCCAAAATATTAGAGGGAATTGTAGAAGATGTATTTATACCTATTGCAGCGGGTGGGGGTGTTAGAGATATTGATGATGCTAAATTATTATTTAATAGCGGAGCTGATAAATTGGTATTAAATTCATTGCTATATAAGAACCCTGACATTGTAAGAGAAATTGTGAAGCAATACGGCTCTCAAAGTGTAATAGCAAGTATAGATTACAAAACTATAGATGAAAATAACTTCATATTTATAAATGATGGCATGCAAAAAATAGACATGACATTAAATCAATACATTGACTATACTCAAAATTTAGGAGTGGGAGAGCTTTATTTAAATTCTATTGATAATGATGGTACTGGTTTTGGATATGATTTTGATACTATTGATAAAGTTGCTAATACTATAAAAGTACCATTAATTATAGTAGGTGGAGCGGGGAATGAAAGTCACTTAATTCAAGGATTAAAAAGAGAAAAAGTTGATGCTGTGGCGACTGCAAATCTTTTTAATTTTGTAGGAAATGGCTTGCCAAATGCAAGAAAAAAAATAATAGAAGAAAATTTAAACATAGCAAGGTGGATATAAGTTAATATTGCCTATGCTAACAAGTACAAATTTATATTAAATCAGATGACTATAAACAGCTATACAAATAAATTTAAAAAATTAATTATTTACTGTCATGTTCCTGTATTTGATACATGGCCTAAAAAATTTAAGTTAGATGAATTTAAAAATTATGGTTTTGATGTTGAAATATGGAGTACTGCAGAAATTTTTTTTAAAATAGATAATATTAAGGGTGCGGCTAGTGGCTCCAAAACATATGTATATAAAGATCTAGATGTGATCAAAATAAAAAATCTTGTTGATTTAGAAAAGAAAGTAGCTGAATTAGATTCTAAAACTATAGTACTTATAATGACCCTAGGAACACTAAATAAAGAAAAATTTGAAAATCCAGACCTAGAAATCTTTCATAAATATAAAATTAAATATGTTCTACACCATTTAATACCACATCCTTATATTCCCAATTTATGGTCTAAATTAAAAGTAAATTTAAAGCTTTTAAAAATACGTATAAAAAACTATAAAAAAAATCCATCTTTAATAATTGGAACTGGCAGCGAGGGAAGAAAACAAGTTTCTAAAATTTATAAAAAAAATTTTATTTATAAAAGTTTACCGTCTTTTAATATACTTTGGCATAGGGAAGAACCTATAATTAATGAAAAATATATTGTTTATGTTGATGGGGCAGTAAATTTATCTCCAGATGCAGCATTGTTTGGATTAACTCAACCAAATCAAGATATAGAGGGATTCTACAAAAGAATTAATGATATTTTTGAAAAAATTGAAAATTGGACAAATTTTAAAATAGTTATAGCTACATCTGGTAAGTATGACTATGAATTTAATCCATTTAAAAATAGAAAAATTATATATAAAAAAACATCAAATTTAATTCAACATTCTAAACTCGTGATAGGCCATAATTCTTCAGGAGTAGATCAAGCATTAGTAGACCACAAACCATTATTATTATTTAAAGATAAGGGGTTCATAGAATATAAAAATAAAGAAATTAATAAGATTGCAAAAGTTTATGGATTAAACGCTATTTGGACTAACGAATTAACCAAAACTATTTTTGAAAGAAATAACCACGTCAACTTGGTTCACAATAAAGAAATAATAAATAAATATTTAAGAGAAGATAATATTATAGGTAGTTTTATTGAAAATGTTGCTTCTGCTTTTCATAAAATATAAATAAACAAAATATTCAACATTGTTTAATGAATAAATTTATAATTAGTTTATGTTAATATAAAATATTTTTTTGGTAACACTCAATAAAAATTAACAAAATAAAAAATAATATAAATAATGTTATTAAGCATCTGCATACCAAATTATAATAGAGCTAAATATTTAAATAATTGCTTAAACTCAATTTTAATAGCCAAATCATTTTCATCTTTAAAATTTGAAATTTGTATTTCAGACAATGGTTCAAAAGATGATATTTTATCAATCATAAATTATTATAAAAAAAAAAACTTAATAATTAACTTTAAAAAAAATCCAAAAAATTTAGGATTTGGTGCAAATTTTAATAAAGTAGTAAAAATGGCAAAAGGTGAATTTATTTGGATGATTGGTAATGATGATTTATTGTATACGCATGCATTAAAAAAACTAGAAAAATTATTTTTTAAACATAATGATGTTGATTTTTTTTTTGTAAACTCATCTAGTCTAAACTCAAAATTCGTTTTTAATCAAAAACAGCCTTTTAATACAAAAAAAATTCCAAAAAAATTAACTAGTTTTTCAAAAATTAAAATTAGCAAAAAAACTAAATTTTTTAACCTGATAGATCCCTCCGTTTCATGGGATTTTTTGCTTGGAATATTTTTAACTGTTTATAGAAGAAAAAAATTTATTCAAAATTTAAATGTTCTAGATAAAAGAAAATTAAATGATCGAGGAGTATGGTCTACCATTGATAATACAGCACCACATGTAAAGGTATTTTCTTCTGCTTTTAAAAACTCTAATAGTTATATTCAGGCAAAACCACTATCAATTAATTTATTTGGAGAAAAAGAATGGAACTATATTTACCCATTTATAATTATAATTAGGATTCCAGAAATATTAGATATTTATAGGAAAAATGGATTACCAATTTTACAATATATTAAATGCAAAAACTATGCGTTAAAAAATTTTCTACCTTATATGTATTATATTTTGAAAAATAAAAAACAAAGTAACTATAAATTCATTAATTTTAAAAAAAATATAATTAATAATATTTTTTATCCAAGTATATATTTTTTTGGATTTTATTATGCTGCAAGAAAAATTTATAGAAAATTTATAAATATTTTTAAATAAATATTTTAGTAAGTAATAAACCTTATTTTCTATAAACATCTTTATATTTTTGCAAGTAAATGAAGATCTAAATGATCTTATTTATCAAAAAGTGATATTTTTATTAAAATACTTGTAAATTAATATTTGTAAGAAAAGCTTGTAAAATCTTTATCAATAAAATTTTTATAGTTATTTTTATTAATAATATGAAATTTTGGTAAATGAAAAATTAAATTTCCACCTTTTTTAATATAATTTAGCTCTTGTTTTATAATTTCAGACCTAAATGACCAAATAAAGACCAGCATATATTTAGGGTTCAAAACTCTCATTTTTTCTTTTGAAATAATTTTAATGTTAGTTCCGGGTGTAAATTTTTTGGATTTTTGTTTATTTGCATCACAAATATAAGGCATTTGAATTGAGTTAATATTACAATAATTTAAAACTATATTTCCCTTTGTAGAGGCTCCATAACCAGCAATAGGTTGGTTTTTTCGAACAAAACCAACTAAATCACTTCTTACTTTTTTAATTCTTTCTGAGAAATTATAGAAAGCCTTTTTATTAATTTTTTTTTCATCATTTTTGATTTTTTTAATCAAATTCGTGTTAATCCATCTTTTATTATTTTTCTTTGTTATTATAACCTCTATGCTTCCACCATTAATTTCATTTAATTTGATGTCTATAACTTTTAAATTATTATTTGATAATATTTTATCAAATACTCCAAAGGTATAATACATAACATGCTCATGACATATTTGATCAAAAGTTAAATTTTTTAACATTAGTGGTAAATAAGAAAACTCACACACCCAAATTCCATCATCACTTAATAGCATTTCAACATCTTGACAAAATGAGTTTGGATCTTCAACATCATAAAACATGGCAAAACTTGAAATAAGGTCAAATTTTATATTTTCATTTTTTATATTTTTAAAAATATTTTTTTTAGAAAAAAAATCAGTTATTAATTTCATTCCCTTATATTCTTTCTTAAATTTTTTTGCAGAAGGATCAACTCCATATAAATTACATTTTTTGCCTAATAATTTTAGGAAAGAAGCATCATTACTTCCTATATCTAGCAAATTATTGCCTTTTTTTATTATTTTATATTTTTTTAATCTTTTAACTTTTTCTTTCAAATGAGAAATCATCATTTTACTTACAGATGTTTTATAACCGTAGTGATTTCCATACATTTTTTTTGTATCTGATAAATTATTTAATTGGACTAAGCTACAGTTTGAACATTTGTATAAATCTAAAGAATATTTTGGTAAATTGGTTTCTTTTTTTGAATAAAAAAAACCACTAAGAGGTTGTTTTCCAATTTTTACTATTCTTTTTAAAGAATTTTTATTACAATTTTTACATTTCATGGATATCTAATTTAATATCTTAATGTATGAGGTAACTTATAAATAACATTATTTTTTTTTTAAAATGCCTCTCAAATAAGTATTATCACCACTATTGACGGTAAATTCACCTAATGTAACCATTTCATTAATATTTTTAGATTTTAAAATAGTTTCTCTTAATTTTAAAATACTTTGTGGGATTAATTTTTTTATAAATTGTTTAAAACTGTCAATAGTTATACCAGACTTAATTCTGTAATATCTTTCTTTTGAATCTCTTTGAAATTTATAATCTTCATCAAAAGTATACGAACTTGTGTCAATTCTGAAAGCTTCAAAATTGAATTTTGTACAAATTTTTTCAATACTTTTCTTTGTATAAAACACTAAATGTGGACCATCAGTCGGCCTACTAGAAAAATATTTTTCTGGACAATATGGAATTTCAAACAATATTAATCCTCCAGGTTTAAGAATTTCATAAAATTTATTAAATATTTCAACATTCGGCAAATGCTCTAATGAGTGCATGGTAATTATTAAATCAAATTTTTTGTCTATTTTTTCAATTTGATTATTCTTGTAGCCTCGTTTTTCAAGAACTTTTGAACAATGTTCGTCATTCTCGGTACAAAATAAGTTTACATTTGGAAATTTCTTTTTAATTGCATATCCCAAGTCACCAAAACCTGCACCAAAATCATATATATTTTCTATTTTTTTTAAATCTATTAAAGTAGATGCGTATAATAAGTAATTTAAATTTCTGCTATCTAGATGTCTTCTCTCAGCATTTTCATCATTTTCTGTAACCCAGTATGGTGGCCTAAGAGGTAATCGATAAATTTTTTCATAAAAAAAATTTAAATCTTCATCTTTTGGCATTGGGTTGGCATAACTAAAGTCACATTGCTCACATCTATCAATTTTTAAATCACCAAAATACTTTTTATCCTCAAGTATTTCAAATTTATAATCACAACGATAATTTGAGCTCTTGCTAGTTTCGCATATTGGGCAGTTCATAAATTCTATATATATTATTTTTTATTAATTACAATGACCAATTGGAATTTTTATTTGATATATGGTTTGTCAATTTTTTATTTTTATTTTTATATATTATTTTTCCAGAACAATTAAATTTTTTCCATAAGTTTCTAGAAAACTCCAAAATAGATAATCTGTTTGACTCTGACACGTGATATGATTGGTGATACTTGAATTTTTTTTTATTAAAATTCAATGCATCAAATAAATTTTTTACTACAAAATCAATATGACTAAAATCTCTGATTTCAGAGGGATTTTTAAGAAATAAATTTCTATTTTCTTTTGCACATTTTTTTATTGTTGAATATAATCTATCTTGATTTTCACCATCACCATATACTGGGAATAGCCTCATAATTCTAAATTTACACTTATATTTTTTAGAATAATTACAGACAATATTATTAAAAACAAGTTTACTTAAACCGTAAGAATCATTTGGAAATTTAAAATCATTTCTTTTTACTCCGCTGGCATTTATATTCATCCTCCCAAATTCAGATGAGCTGCTTATTATCATATATTTTTTACATTTATTTTCTATAGCATTTAAAATCAAATCTTTAGAATTAAAAACATTAATTTTAAAATTTTTTTTTAAATTATTTCTTTCATTTGGTTTTGTGCCTACTGATGCAAAATGAATTAAAATATCAAATTTACCAATTTTTTTTAAGTCAATTTCATGAAATTGACCCACTATCCATTTCAAATTTTTATTTGAGATTTTATTTTTTTTTCTTGAGATAGCAGATATTTTTATATTTCTTTTTAAAGAATATTTGATAAAATTTTGGGCAATAAATCCACTTGCTCCTGTAACGAGAAGATTCATTAATTAAAATATTTTATTTTTTTTTGAAAATCCTTAAATTGATTAATAGTAAATTCAATCACTTTTGCTCTATTTTTTTTATTCGCATAAAAAATCTTAAACCAATCAAAGGTTAATTTTAATGAAATTTCTGGCTTCATGTAGACTTTCCATTTTAAATTTCTAAAAGATTTTTGAGAATTTAAAGATAAATATTTTGCTTCATGTAATTTTTTTTTCTCTTTTTTATCAATTATTATTTTAGATTTTGAATTGAATATTTTTTTTCCAATTTTTGCCAAATTTAAAACACTTAAACTAATATTGTTTGGTCCAAAATTCCAAGACCCTATAAATTTTTGACCATTTTTATTAAATAGTTTTTCTGCTAATTTTAAATATCCACAAACTGGTTCCATTACATGCTGCCAAGGTCTAGTGGCATTAGGGCTTCTTACTAATAAATTCTTTCTATGAATAAATGCTTCAACACAATCTTTAACTATCCTGTCTTCAGTCCAATCACCTCCTCCTATGCAATTACCAGATCTAACAGTAGCTATTTTACATTTATCATTTTCAATAAAGGATTTTACAAAACTCTCGGTTATAATTTCGCAGCATGCTTTGCTAGAACTGTATATGTCGTGACCACCTAATTTAGAGTTTTCATTAAAACTTACTTTTTTATCTTCATTTAAATAAACTTTATCCGTTGTTACAATTATTGCTGATTTAATAGATTTATTTAATTTTATTGATTTTAATAAATTAAAAGTTCCTAAAATGTTAGTTTGAAGGGTATCATCTGGATTTTTGTAACTTACTAATACGCTTGATTGTGCAGCTAAATGAAAAATAATATTTGGTTTAGATTTCTTGATTGCCTTGTTTAGTTTTGAGAAGTTTTTAATATCATCTCTAAAGTCGTTTTCTAAAAATTTAGAAAGATTCAAGTTATCAAAGAAATTAGGTTTTGAAATAGGATCCAATGCATATCCTGAAACCTTTGCACCCAAATAGTTTAAAATTAAAACCAACCAACTACCCTTGAATCCTGTATGACCAGTTATGAATACTTTTTTATTTTTCCAAAAAGAATTTTTCATTTTAATTTTTTTAACAAGTTACTTATTTTATATATTTTATTTCTATCAGTTTTCAATATTTTAATATCTTTAATATTATCAATAGAATGCCAAAATCCAGAAAACTTTTGAAATTTACATCTATATTTTTTAATAATTTTTGGAAAAAGGACTTTTTCAAAATTTTTAATATTTTTAATATTTTCATTTAATATTTTGCTTTTTAAAATTGCCATTCCTGAATAAATATGAGCTGTATTATCATGCTTGTTAGCTATTTTAACAGCATTAAAAATTACATCTCTTTCAAAATTTTTTACTAATCCTTTAGACAACACTATTGTTCCATATGGTAATATACTTTCTGATCCTAAAAATGTAATAAAAGTTTGTCTATTTTTAACATGATCTTTGTAAATTTTATCTAAA
>Ga0114998_10003946_pt1 | contig 10912 bp, 9 predicted proteins | sample ArcticOcean_MG_C_5_FD_87044 | JGI IMG/M metagenome (GOLD analysis project Ga0114998, IMG submission 87044) | Marine microbial communities from western Arctic Ocean - ArcticOcean_MG_CB4_138 | ecosystem: Environmental > Aquatic > Marine > Oceanic | place: Arctic Ocean: Canada Basin | collected...
AAACACTGTGAAAAAAGGGTGAGAGAAGAAACAGTTTTCAAAACACCACTACAACTTACTTTCTTTCATGTCTTCCACTAGGGAGGTATCCCAGCTCCCGATGACACCGTACGAGTTCGAAGCGGCAAGGACTGGGCAGGACCCGTCCGCTGTTTCAGCCAAACAGGCAGTAACAACAGCCTTCAAATTAGCTGTATTCGCGGGTGTGAATACGGCTTGAGTTCTGGTGAGCATGGACAAAAAAAGAATAAAAGAAATGAATTTCATTTACAAAAAGCTAATGTTGTTTATATAGTGCTATCCAACAAATCACCACGACGAAAAAGCCTACCAAATCGCTGTCAATCACATGTTTACGCGGGCCGTTGGACAATCTGTACTAAGCTTTTATTTTTAGAGCTTTTGATATTCTATGTATTCTTTTAAACTCTTCAAAAAAGGTTTCTGCAATTTCTCTGTCGTCGAAAATCATTAGATTTTCCAAATTTGTGACGGCAGATTCAGTAATATTGAAACTCCCATTCATGACCCAAATTGGTTCGCGCGCATCATTCAAACCACACAGGAATTTGTGATGCATCAACGATTTGAATCTTCCACGCCCAGCACCGACCGTTCGAATGACACCACCCGCAAAACAACCATTCAATTTGGAATAGGCCTGTTGATTCTTTTTGCGTTTTGTTAATTTGTCTTGAGTGGTGATAATTGTTACGCCGTTTAAATGTTCAGACATATTCTTTAAAATTCTCTTGTTTGATAACCAAGCGACGCATCCAACAATGTAAGAGGTGTCTTCTCTTTTGATGTGACGCACAATTGCATTTTGGATGCCCCGGCCATTGAATATTATGGTTACTTTGCGGTTGCCACGTTGATGTACTTTTTGACGTTTGCGGTCATCATTGTCTATGATTTGGTTCAAATCTGCGGAACGTTTTTTCGACATTTACAATGTACATAATTATACTATATATAGAACAAATATGTGCATCATAAATGGATGCGCATCAAATTTTTTGGAACTACCATGCCAAAAATAAACGACCCACCTCAAACAAACAGATGGATTTTTCGACTTTGAGACTTGTCTTTTTGATTCAAAACAGTCAACATATACCAAAACTTCAACCGCTAACCGCCCCCAGTTCGCTGTCTTCTGCTCCCACAGAACCACCGCCGACCGCCCCCAGTTCTCCAAACCTGTCTTCCGAAACCAAAGAACAAAATACAATTGTGTTGTGCGACAGCCTTTTCATAAATAAGAGATGGCACCAGTCACAGGTCAACAACCTTGCCAACTACACAAACAGTATGGTGTGCATGAGCTGGGTCAAGGCTGTGGCCTCTAGAGTACGAGGCAGTGACGGCAGTGGTTTTGTGGCCTTGCACGACAGCGACCGTCATATCCATGTTGTTGGCGGGGGTGTGTTCAAATGTTTAGAACTATTGTTAACAGCTTCGGCGTATCGAATCGAAGCGGCGAACGGGGCATTGGAAGTGATTCCCTCCAACTCTGTGACTACTTTTTCATGGTCTGTCAACTCGACCAAAGCCATTCACATTCAGGATTTACAATTGGCCATGGTACAACAAACGCGTAACAAGAAATTTGTCCGGAAAAAGTTGACGAGTGCTGCACTTGAGGCGGAATGGCGTCGTCATCCTCAAGTGCGTGGATTGGACGAATCGCCATTTCTGTTGCTGATGGTGGCCTGTTCCATTGGATTGCCCATTACAAAACTGTTCAAGTCTCACGAATTTATACAAAGGTGGGAAAACTACCGTTTCAAAGCGGTGACCGAGCCGAATATCACAACGGCCTTACTCCGGGATAAATTTGGAACCCTTGAAAAAGTGGGTATTGAATCAAAACAACTGTTGGAGGAATATTCCAAACACATCGAGTTGTTTTCACCGGAAGAACAGTCAGATGCGACGGTCGACCAATATTTTTGGGAGCAGTGGTATTCTTACCCGTCACCGATTGAAATTAAACACTTGCTTGCCCGTGCAACTGAGCTCAAAGACTTGTTATTTGGTACTGTGACAAAATTGAGTATTTAAATTGACAGTCCACAAAAAAATGAGATGTGCATGGTGCGATACTCCGCTTACTTATTACTTGACCAAAGAAAACGCGTCCCGACAAAACTGCCGCGTGTCTGATTCTGGATATCACAATTTCCAATCAACTCAAACCTGTTGCTGTTTGAAGATTTCTTTTATCAAAAAACCACAACAAGATTTCCATCGGTCATTGATGAAACATCGACATTCTTCACAACCAAACACTATTTAAGGACACCCAAATTGACAGAGATGTCTGCCATTAAAACCCATGAATTGTGGACAATTGTCCATGGCGACGATATTACATTTAAGAACGAGGAAGGAGAACAAACGTTTAAAGTGAAATCTATACTGGTGTCTCGTCAACGTCCGAAAACTTGCCAGATTTTTGCTGAACAAGAAAACGCGGGGAGTGTGTCAAACAATACAACAGTTTATCACGGTTTTATTAATGCAATTACACCAAACAGTGCATCGACAGATTTTGAAGTCAAAGCCAAAGTGGGGGAGCAAATACAAGAATTAAATTTACAATCGGTGAGGTCTGAGAGTCGTGAATGTATCATAAGTTAATTTTTTTTCTGCAGGCTCCTTTTTCTTTTCTTAGTTCTTTCAACTTCTCGTTTGCTGCGAATGACAATCAGTGCCATTTTTCTCATGTCTTTGCTGGTAGCGCTGGCTTGCATGTTCAATCCTCGCTGAGTCTCCTTGTGCATTTTGATGCAAAACTCACTTGTCTCGGTTGTCAAATTCAAAAAAAGAAGAAGTTGACGAGTGTCGATGATGTAAATTTCTCGGACATGCTCTTTTTTCTTGTCGTAGCGAAAAAACACAGTCACTGTTTGTTGTTGACCTTTGCCAGTGAAAATTTCCGCATATCGCACCATATCAAACCACATGCTGTCTTGGCCTTTTTTAATTTCAATGTTGGTGTCTTTGTTCGAGGCATCTGACCACCGACCATTGACACATTTCCATCCAAGTAGTTTGCAAAAAGATTTCTCGTAACCGTTGGTGGGAATCACCCATGGCCCGAACATTTTGTCAATCTTCTGGGCACATTCAGTAGCAATCGTTTGAATTCGTTCTTTCATAGGGTCTGTGGAACATACGGACACCATTTGTGGTTTGGTTTACATTGCAGAAAAAAATCACATATAATTTACTTTTAATCGGTTTTGGACACCAAAAATCCAAATATATAACAAATATGTAAGTATTTAACAATGGTCTGTGAATTAAGCAACCACCATGTCTACTTTTAATTACCAGCCTTCCAAAAGTTCTTTACGTGCCGATACTGTTGTCGAGTTTGTCAACCGAAGTTTGCTCGAGTTCAAAATGACAGAGATTCCGGGCATGGGTCCTGCCTCTATTGATAAATTCAAGGACCATGGCATTTATACACCTGCGCAAATTCTGGCCAAGTTTTTGTCTTTTGTCCATAGCGAAGATGTGACGGCTCTTGAAGTGTGCAATCAGTTTTATGATTGGGCCAATCCAATCATGGGCAAAGCCAACACTCATAATTTGACTTTTGCCATGGCCAATTATGCTGGCGAACACGGGTTGTTCAACTACGAGGGTTAGAGATGATACAACATCCATACGAATACTAAAACCAATAATATAATTCCAGTCCACATTGTATTTGTATCGTTTGTAAGAATGCCATATGTAGACAGTCCGCCTGACATTGTCACCAAAACCAATGCACAGAGGGCTCTGCTGTGTTTTTTGGGGGTCGGTGACATTGCCTGGCCTTCCATGTACTTGAATCTGTACATCGCCTTTTCTGGTGCTAGCAATTGTCGTTGTATTCGTCCATGTTGTACAGACATTCATCCACTGTCCGAAGCCTTTAATAGTATTTTTTTCCACATAAGTAAGTATTATTTTGTATTCTTAATTGTCTAGTCTAATAACACCAAAACAATATGTCCGATTTTGACGACTTGAAAAAAGAATACATTGCGGCTTTGCCTGAAATCGACGCTTTGAAACAGCAATTGAAAGTTTGCAACAAGGCTCAGAAGGAGAGATTGGGTCAAATCCATTCTTACATGCGTGAAAATAATTTGATGTCCGCCGACATTGGTGGCGTGACCTTTGAGCGCGAGGAAAAAACTACAGTTTCCGTGTCTATGAAAACACTGGAGGAGGTCATTGAGAATCCTGCTGATTTGGAACAGTACAAACGAGACCACACCACAACCAAGGAATCTCTCAAGGTTCGAAAACCCAAACGTCGCCGTGTAGAAGAATAAAATTAACTATATATAATCAACTATTTTTTTTGAAATGAAACGTCCTCGTTGTACTTGTTGTAAAATTCGAATGAAGGGCCATAAAAAACAACGCTGTGCATCCCAAACTGTCATCGAATATGAAGACGGTAGTGTTTATACCGGTCCTACCTACGACGGTGTCCCTTCTGGTCACGGCCGTTTGGAAAGCGCCAGTGGTCGCTTCTACAAAGGTGATTTTTTTGAAGGCAAGCGTCACGGTTCTGGCGTCGAGTTTGGTGACGACGGACATTCATACGATGGTGAGTGGCGTTCTGGCGTGTACCATGGGCATGGGCACTTAAAAATGGCTTGTGGTAAAATGTATGACGGTCAGTTTGCCCATGGTGTTTTTCATGGCCTTGGTATTTTTGTCGAAGGCAAACACGAATACAATGGCCAGTGGTCCAGAGGTAGTCGGCATGGTAAAGGGTGTGAAATGTCTGAAATTGGCCAGTATACTGGTCATTTTCGCCATGGTTTTCGCCACGGCAGGGGCCACTTGATATCGGTCAAAGGCGACTTGTATATTGGTATGTGGAAACGTGGTGACCGATGTGGAATCGGCATGAGTACATCCGACGAGTACACTTACAACGGTGAGTGGTCTCGTAATATGAGACATGGGCACGGCCATTGCATCTCTCCATTGTCTGGCGAATATGCTGGCAATTGGCATCGTGATATGCGTCATGGCTCGGGCATTAACGTACACACAAATCAAACGGTATATGATGGAGAGTGGAATCGAGGCAAGTACAATGGACGCGGCACGATAAAATACACGGACGGTAGTCGGTACACGGGGCAGTGGTTGGACAACGACTATCATGGCAAAGGGGAGTTGTGGGATGGCCACACGACATTTACTGGTACTTGGAAAAGTGGGAATCGCGAAGGTCTTTTTGTCGATAAGTCTTCTGGTCACACTTGGACAGGTATGTATTGCAACGATGTCAGACACGGTACGTTTGTGTCACCGTCCCCCTTTGACAATCGTTTGTACATTTGGGGCCAGAACATGGTGTTTCCCACTGTGAAAATGGCAAGAGACACAGTACAAAATTTTTTGCGTAGCGATGACGTGAGTGCGGCGGTCAACGTGTGTGAGTTTGTTCGACGGGTTGTCAGTTGGACTTTTGTGTACAAACATGATGTATGTGGCGTGTTGTTGCGTTTTTTACCACCGGAGGAGATGTTGTCGCGTTTTAAAAAGCGTGCTTGGAAATTGTTCCAACAAGGACGTTTTGAGTTTTTGGAAAAGATGATGGACACTATTGAAATTACAAATCGGCAAGGGTTGTTGTTTGACTGCATGTCCAATTCTTTTGTGGCCAATCCGTGGATGGTTCGTGACCAGTCCTACTCAGACAGTACCAAACAGAAACTTTTGAAAGGATTGCACTTGGGTGAATGTGGCCGATGTCCTCCCAAAGACCCGTTCACCCGCGAAACACTGACTGAATTGTCTGGGTCGTATTTGTGTGACGATAAAAAATTGGCTCGTTCGGTCTATAAACAATTTATCGAGGAGATGGACAGCAAACCTACTGTTCGTGAAATCGCTCACTCGTTTGACATGGATGATTTCGAGGAGATGTTGCAAAATGCACGAGAGGTCAACGACCGCGACACCATAAGAAGGTTGTTGATAGAAAGGAATATTTTTATACAAAATGTCAAGTAATATTGTTATACATTTAATACTATTAACTCCATCGAGGCTCCATCAGCTCTCCTCTTGAAAGAGTATCGATTGTGTTTTGTGTAACGAGTGTGGTGACGGTGATTGGTTGAGTTTGACCAATGCGCCAAACGCGTCCCACCGCCTGTTTACGCAACGATGGTGATTTCACCGGTTCTAAAAAGATAACGGACGAAGCAGCGGTTAATGTAATGCCAACGCCAGCTGTTTTGAGGGTCATGACAAATACTTTGACACTTTTGTCCCGTTGGAAAGAATCAATCGACGTCTGTCGTTGTTTTGGCGACATTTTGCCTTGGATGGTGACAAATGTAATGTTCCTTTTCAATAATTCTTTGCACAGCGCTGCCGCCGCAATGTGATACTGTGTAAATACAACTGTTTTGGGATTCTGTTGAACCATGCTTAACAATTTTTGTATTTTGGAACTGGTGACCAAGTAATCGTTTAGTATTTCTTTTTTCGTTTGCATTGGCATTTCCACCATTTGGCCTCCCACATCTTGAGCGTACCAAGTGTCGTTGACAGTCTCTTCGTTCGTGTTCAATGTCAATTCCTGCAAACATTCAGTACCGGCACATGAACGACAAAGGGGGCATTTGTGTTCGCTGTCGTGCTGGTAACAATTTTGGATGCATTCAAAACAAAACATGTGGTTGCATGGGGTCAGTGTGGGCCTTTCCACCACGTCCATGCAAATTGAACAAGTGACATTGCCTTTCGACCAAGAATTGACCAATGTACGAACCGACGAATCGTATGTAGAGGTACCAAGACTCGATACAAATGCCTCAATAGATTTGGATTCGGAATGGTGAGCACTCGTCGTACTAATGTTTCCAAACGACGACAACGGCACCAACGAAATGTCAACGGTTGCTATTTGCAACAACCAATTGTGGTATAACAGTTGGGCACGACGACGGGCGGCCGAGGATGGTAAGTTAAGCACACGTTGACGAATGGCGTCGACCAAGTGAGTATATCCTACTTGTTGGTTGAGTGTGCATTCCACGTATTGATACGAAACGGACGGCAGATTCAATTTCACATGATTTTTCTGTTGCCACCATGTCATCAACGATATTAATTCACAGATGTGATGTATTGTAAATGTGTTCAAAACGACAGGTGAGTTGTAGTTGGCAGATGGCAATTGTATAGCTTGAAGAAATGGAAATACGTTGAAAAAAGCCATGTATGCGTAAACATTGTTAACTTGTGCCGGCCAAGGAGTGGCCGACATGCACCATTTGAGCGGGGCATGCAAATTACAGACCGCTTTGGTAGTGGCCGAATTAATGTTCTTTAATTCATGGGATTCGTCGAGGACGATACGACCCCATCGTATTGACCCCAAAGTGGGCACGTGGTTGCGACTCTCATTGGCCACGATTCGATACGTCGTACACACTATGTCCGCATGTTTAATACGGTCCAACGAACGTCGAGCACCGTGAAATTTGACTGTTTTCAAAGACGGACAATGTTTTTGGGCTTCGGCCATCCATACTCGCAACATAGTGGCTGGCATTATAACCAAGGTGGGACCGGACACCGGTGCCGACGCAATCAAGGCCAACATCTCCACCGTTTTGCCCATTCCCACATCTTGTGCTAAAATTCCGCCCCGAACAGTAGTGCACGGCAACGTGTAAGTCAGATGACCAAAGACAGAGGTGTGAAAAGTAAAACCATCGGCCAACTGATGTCTCTCCCACCCCCACACGCTGGTCGGTTGAGAAGCGCTTTCTCTTTCGGTAAGCCAGCTCAATGTTTGTTTCTGATAGGGAAACAATTCGGTGACAAATGTGGACGCCGGTGTCAAAGACCGTTTGTGCTTTTTCTTTGCTATTTTCAAGGTTTTGTGCAACTGGGCATGGTCCAAATTCAAAGATTTTTTTAATATATTGGAGGATGACCACAACACTGAAAACAAATACTGCAACTCTGCATGGAGGCGTGACAAATCGACATCGGGAAGTTTCACAAATGTCATGTCGTGGAAAAAAACATCGAGATGTATCTTCTCCTCCTCAATCTTTAAACACTTGAAATCCACCAACGACAAACAATCATGGTCCCAAGACCTCTGCTGTTGCTGCAAATACGTCTGGGGCACCGCCCAATTGTTCAAATGTTGGGACAGTTCCTCATGGATATCGGTAGGAAACAGTTTCAACACCAAATCCACATCCTGTTCGTACAAGGTGGTTGTAAACATTTGCTCATCAATTCCATAAACATCGCACAGGGCAATAAAGTAGGTCATCCACTCGAGACGGAAGTCGTGAACACCTTTGCTATTCACCAGTCGCGGTTTCGGACGAGAAGGGGTGTGTTGGTATATCGTGGTCAATTTGCGAACAGCATCCCACAACTTGAAAGATATCAAGTCATGTCTACTCGGTCGGCCACGCAACAACAGTTGAGACAATGCATTACAAACAGTGATTTTTGTTCTGGAAGCAAAAGTCGGAAATGTAATTGTTCCAACTTTGCGTCTCCAATTGGCCAAAGGTACTGTATTGCGAGGCTGATTGTGATGAACAACCACCCACTCAATGCGAGCGTCGGAGATATGTTCCCATCGCACCAACTCTCCAGACCGGACTCGGACAAGCGCATGTTTCTTGTCAAAAGAATCGACTTTCCAAGACAATCCGTCAAATTTGACCTCGGAATCGTAATATGTTTCGGTCGAGATTTTAGAGCGGCGGCAAAGGCGCTTGGGTATTTGGCCAACCGTTTCTCTGGTCATCAACCAATGGCATCCACTGTGGAGATTATCACCAAATCGCTCCACGGCCTCCGTCGCTGCTGATTCAGAAAATCCCATTTCAATATAACGCAACATTTTGATGTATAATATTAGGTCTTTTTATATACTTTTTACTATGTTCCTAACATATGTGGATTTTAAATAATTATTATCTTGTTTCGGACGTTGCCTCTGGCATTTTGATGCGCGTTTTAGTCAGAGATACCAAACTCCAATGTAGAGCTTTACTTAACATAGGTGTCAGCAGTGAAAGCCTGCCCAAGATCCACAGCAGTCACCTGTTCGGCCAGTGGCGCACAGGTCTTCGAACCAATACCGCTGACATATATACTGTTATTTTGTATTAGTGACTTGCCGGTGGCCGCCGCCACAGCGTCGCCGGAAGGGTCCAGGTGCGACTGAAAATTGGAATGCCACCCCGAAGCAGACGCCGAGGAACAAGCTATGGACGACGGCGTATACAGCACCGTGTCGGCCGCCCCAACTTGTTGAAAACTGCTGTCAAATATTTCCTTGTACCACTTTGCTTCGTTGGACACCGACTGTGTTGTTTCGCCGTATTTTTCAGCAGCTTGTAGCCTCAGTTGTGCAATCCAGTCAGAACCGACGGCGTCCGAGAACTGAGCCTTTGTACGGTCCACCACGCACTTGGGTATCAATGCAGAAAATTCTTTTCGAAGAAACCATTTTTCGGGTCTGGGACCGTCGGGATGACTGCCGGACAACTTGTACCGAGGATGCAGTCGGTTCATCGCAAAATCGACCACTTCTCGGTCAAGGAACGGGACTCTGACTTCTACCCCCCAGTCTCCAAGCGTTTTATTGGCGCGTGCACAATCAAAAGCATGCAGTTGATTCATTTTCTTTTGACATTCTTCAACCATGTCACGTTCGGACGGACAAAACAAATTGTACAAATATCCCGCAAAAAGTTCGTCGGAACCTTCGCCCGACAATACCATTTTAATTCCACGACACTTTAACGCTCGTCCCAACAACCACATCGGAGTCGAAGCTCTAACAGTTGTGACATCATAAGTCTCAACCGCTCGGATGACTTTCGGTATTGCGGCTACCCCTTCTTCCACCGTATACTCTACCGAAACATGGTGAGTGCCCAATTCTTCGGCCACCAATTTTGCCCAATGTACGTCTGGAGAACCTTTGATACCGATACAAAATGTGTGTACGACAGGGTAATCTGGTCGTCGTTGTTGGGCCAATTTGACCGCTATTGACGCAACAATTGTAGAATCAAGCCCTCCCGACAAAAGCACGCCCCAGGGTACATCGCCCATCAATCTTTTTTCCACGGAACGAAACATCAAATCGACCAAATTGTCTGGGTGTGGAATCAACTTTAAATCCGTCCAAGGGTTGTAACCACCGACCCAAGGCTTAAAATCTGGCCCACGACTATTCATATTAAAACAACAGCTGTGGCCAGGTGGTACAACTTTAACCAATGCATCAGTGGGAAATGCCGCCAACAAAGACGAAAAATACAAACCAGTCGGGCCCGTACCCCAATACAATGGAGTCACACCGATAGCATCTCTGGCCACGATAATGTCGTGAGTGTTGAGGTTGTATGCCACAAACGAAAACACTCCGTCCATTTTAAGAGGCGCGTCCTTGCCCCAAGTGTCGAGTAATTGAGGAACACAATAACAATCGGTCGGGCCCGACCCGTTGTATATCTCGCCGTTTATGACGACCACCCAATTTGCAGTAACAATGGGCTGAGCCCCCGTTTCTGGACCCACAATCGCCAATCGAGTATGCCCCAACCACACGCCCGGCGCCTCGAAAAAACCAGACATATCCGGACCACGATTTGACAAAATACTTTGAAGGATAGACATTTCGTCAAGTTGACATTCGCCAAAAATTCCAAGAATACCACACATTTTGACACGAACACCGAACCTAAATACTCATTCACGAAAATATAGCTTTATAAAACGAATCGGATGACACTATAAGTAGGACTTGTGTGTTTGTTATAATGCCTTTCAAAAAATATAAAGACGAGTTGCCAACATCAAATCTCATCTACTTTGGCCC
>Ga0114998_10003960_pt1 | contig 10891 bp, 8 predicted proteins | sample ArcticOcean_MG_C_5_FD_87044 | JGI IMG/M metagenome (GOLD analysis project Ga0114998, IMG submission 87044) | Marine microbial communities from western Arctic Ocean - ArcticOcean_MG_CB4_138 | ecosystem: Environmental > Aquatic > Marine > Oceanic | place: Arctic Ocean: Canada Basin | collected...
CTTATTAATGAAAATATTGACCTGGTCGTGCTCGCTGGTTATATGAAAAAACTCGGACGCCGCGTACTAGAGGCCCACAGAGACCGAATCATCAATGTACATCCGTCGCTGCTTCCCCGTCATGGCGGTCCAGGATTTTATGGCTCGCGAGTCCACCAGGCAGTCATCGAGTCTGGCGATAGTGAAACTGGCGCTACTGTTCATCTGGTCAATAACGACTATGACATGGGCAAAACGCTATTGCAGGAGAAAATTAGCGTCAATCTCGATGATACCCCTGACAGCCTTGCAGCGCGACTGCGCCCTATTGAACATAAGCTACTGATCGAAGTTATCCAACAATTCTCGGCAGGAAAAAAATGACCACGATAGAGAACATGAACGAGAAGACAACGGCAAAAATCATGAAAAGAAAAACACCCAAACCAAAGAACCCAAGAGCGCCTATTGCCCTGATGACCTGCGAATCCGGACGCGAGTTCGCGGAATCTGTGGCTTCACAAATGGGAACAAGATTGCTGCCAACCAACGAAACCTGGTTCGCCTGCGGAGAAGGGAAATTCGAAATCGGCGCCAATGTTCGCGGTCACGATGTCTATATCTTTCAGTCGACTGCTGGCCCCCAGGATAACCGGAGCATTTACGACAGGTTTCTGATGCTGCTTCATGCCATAGAAGCAGCTGCGCTTTCAGACGCTCAGTACATCACCGCCGTTATCCCCTATTACCCCGGCGCGAGACAAGACAAACGAAAAGGCAGAACACGAGAAGGCATCAGCGCAGGACTTTTCGCAAGAATGATGCAAAGCGCAGGAACAGATCGCGTGATGACTGTTGAGATTCACAATGATTCCATCGCCGGCATGTTCAATCCGTCAATGTCTCATCTGGAGAATGTATTTCTGACCAGGCAACTCGTTTCCTGGTTACGCCGTCAGGGTTTAACCGGCGAGGTGGTCGTGTCACCGGATGTTGGTTATCTCGAAAGAGCCCGCGCGTATGCGGAAGAACTGTCTGCGGATCTAGCTGTCCTGTCAAAAGAAAGGGATTACTCCAAGCCAAGTCATGTGTTCCGTTCTACGTTGATAGGCGAGGTCAAAGACCGCGACGTACTGCTGGTTGACGACATTATTGATACCGCAGGCTCCGTCGTTGCTGCGATCGATGAGTTAAAAAAGCAGGGTGCCAGAAACATCAATGTCGCCTGCGTGCACCCACTATTTAATGGCTCCGCATGGCAACGACTGAGCGACATACGAACCCGCGCCGAAAACGAGGGCTGGCAATTTAATATGGTCGGTACCAGTGTTATTCGCCATGACAACACCCCCCCCTGGTACCATACCTTTCGTATTGAGCCCCTGATCGCGCAAGTATTAGAGAAGATCAACTCAAGGGGCAGCGTAACCGGAGTACAGAACGAGGCGCCTTGACAAGCGCCGCCGATCAACTATGCTATCTCCCGTGAATTCACTCAGCATCACAATAATCAGCATACTGATGATTATTCCGCCACGAACGGTGGGTTGATGCGTGAGCAGCATTGAAAAACCCGCCAAAGGCGGGTTTTTTTTTGGCTGCTTCAGGACAGGACTATGACAGATTCAAGCAACCCAACGACAGATTCAAGCAACCCAACGACAGATTCAACCAACCCAACCGGTGACAACTTCAGCTTTATTGATGCCGAGCACGCTGTGCTCAAATTCTGGGAGTCATCCGATGTGTTCAAACAATCACTGGCCCAAACGGAAAGTGGGAAGCCCTACATCTTCTATGATGGCCCTCCGTTTGCCACCGGATTACCGCACCACGGACACCTTGTCGGCTCCATCCTGAAGGACGCGGTTCCTCGATATTTCACCATGAAAGGGCGATATGTTCAGCGCCGGTTTGGGTGGGATTGTCACGGCCTTCCGATCGAACACGAGATCGACAAGGCTCTGGGTATGTCTTCAATCGAGGCAGTCGAGAAACTCGGGGTAAAGGGATACAACGACCAGTGTCGAGGAATCGTGCAGCGCTACACCAGCGAATGGCAAAAAACGATTAATCGAATCGGCCGTTGGGTTGATTTCGATAATGATTACAAGACGATGGACCCCTGGTACATGGAGTCCGTATGGTGGGTTGTCAAACAACTCTGGGAAAAGGACCTCATCTACAGGGGTGAAAAAGTCGTTCCATTTTCGACCGCGCTTGGCACTATTCTTTCAAATTTTGAAGCAGGATCCAACTACCAGGACGTCCAGGATCCGGCCGTCACTATTTTGTTTAAGCTGGAGAACGTCAATAAGTACATAGCAGCTTGGACCACGACACCGTGGACTCTCCCGTCGAACCTTGCCTTGTGTGTCGGCAAAGACATCGATTACGTAGAAGTACGTGACCAGGAATCCGGCAAGATCGTTATCCTTGCGAAAGAGAGACTAGACGCGATAGGGAAAACAAAACAACTGGAAGTCATCGCAGAGTTTAAAGGCGCTGAATTGGTTGGAACGCGTTACGAGCCTCTCTTCCCCTACTTCTCGGAACATCAGAATGACGGTGCGTTTGTTGTCTTGGAGGACAACTACGTTACTACCGACGCTGGCACGGGCATCGTTCACCAGGCCCCGGCATTCGGCGAAGATGACTTCCGCGTCCTTCGATCCGCAGGAATAAGGGTCGCACCCTGCCCCGTTGATATGGAAGGCAAGTTCACGGACGAGGTGATCGACTTCAAGGGAATGCATGTAAAAGAAGCCGACAAGCACATTATTCGACACTTGAAAGAGAAGGGTAATCTCTATATTCAGGAAGTTATCAATCACAGCTACCCATTTTGTCCCCGCAGCAACACGCCAATCATCTACCGGACTATTGATTCCTGGTACGTAAGGGTTGAGCAGATGAGGGATCAACTCCAGGCCGCGAATGCCCAAATCAACTGGGTTCCGGGACACCTGAAAAATGGACGGATGGGTAACTGGCTTGAGGGCGCGATCGACTGGGCGATATCCCGTAACCGATATTGGGGTACACCTCTACCCATATGGATTAATGATGAAACCGGCAGCCAGGTGTGCATCGGTTCAAGGGAAGAGCTTGAAAAACTGACTGGCTCGCATCCGGACGATCTTCACAGGGAGTACGTTGATCCACTGACCTTTACGGTCGACGGTGAACCGGGCGTCTACAGGCGTATCGAGGAAGTGCTCGACTGCTGGTTCGAATCAGGATCCATGCCGTACGCGCAGCTGCATTACCCCTTCGAAAACGAATCAATGTTCGAACAGGGCTTCCCCGCAGAATTCATCGCCGAGGGCCTCGACCAGACTCGAGGATGGTTCTACACACTGATCGTCCTGGGCACTGCACTATTTGGCACACATCCCTTCAAAAATGTGATCGTGAACGGAATCGTTATGGCTGAAGACGGCAAGAAAATGTCGAAGAGCCTTAGAAACTATTCTCCGCCTGACGATTTGATGGAAACCTACGGTGCCGATGCGCTTCGTCTTTATCTGATCAACTCGGGGCTCGTAAAAGCAGAGGAACAGCGGTTTGCAGACAGTGGCGTTAAAGATATGGTTCGGCGCGCACTGCTTCCGTGGTTAAACGCCTATAAATTCCTAAACACCTATACCCAGATCGACAACTGGCAACCGGACGACAGCAGACCCGATTCCACCAACATCATGGACCAGTGGATTCTTTCCAGACTTGAATCCCTGAAAGCAAACATCGCGACAGAAATGGAAAATTACAGGCTCTACAATGTCGTGCCTGCATTATTCGATTTTATAGAGGATCTAACCAACTGGTATATCCGTCTTAACCGATCACGATTCTGGGCAGAAGGAGACGTTCCAGACAAATTTTCTGCCTACCAAACCCTTTATGACACCTTGTATGAACTCAGCCTCTCGATGGCGCCATTCGCACCGTTTCTGTCGGAGACCATCTATCAGTCACTTAGAAACCTGTCGAATTCAGAACTGCCGATTTCCATACATCTGTGCGCCTACCCTGAATCAAACAACAACCGAATCAAGCCGCTGCTGGAACAGGCTGTGACCCGGATGCAACATATTATTCTTCTGGGTAGACAAAAACGAAATCAGGAAAAAGTGAAAACTAAATACCCTGTCGGCAAACTCACGGTCGTCCATCGTGATCCTGAACTGCTTGAAGAAATCGCCCGACTGGAGGATTACCTGAGGGATGAACTTAATGCTAAAACCATCGAGTACTCGACCGAAGAAGGTCAATACATTCACCTCTATGCAAAACCAAACTCTCCGGTGTTAGGGAAAAGACTGGGCAAGGACTTCAAGCACTTTAAGCAATTGATTGAAGGCCTGGACAGCAACACCATCGAACAGTTTCAGAAAATTGGAAGTCTCAAGATAGATGGCCAGTCCTTTCAGCAGGATGACATCCTTATTTTCAGGGAAGCAAGGGAAGGAACGAACGCTGTCTCTGACCGGTTCATCTCAATCGATATGGACTGCACGCTGAACGAGGAACTTGTCAGGGAAGGCCTTGCTCGCGAAGTCGTCAATCGCATCCAGAAGTCACGCAAGGATTCTGGCTTCAACGTCAGCGATAGAATCAGCGTCACGATTAACAGCGGTGGTCGGTTACTAGAAGCTATTAAGGCACACGAGGACTATATCAAGCAGGAAACGTTGACGCTGGATCTACAGTACGTTGACGAAGCCGGAGAAATGGCGTTCGATATTGATGATGAATCGATATCTCTCAGTATGGCAGTGACCGGATAGTTAGCACGCCAGGGGTAACCGATAATCGGAACCCCCGGCCCCAAAACCGTTATCAGGACGGTCGCCATGCGCCGGTAGCGGGCGTGTTGCGCACTTGAGCAAGGTCAACATGACGTTAAGGCGGAAATACGCCAGCAAACCCAATCGCTGGCGTATCAGTGACCATAATCGGCGCGACGGGTTTTGTTCGCTATACCGTATGTACTCAAAAGGTCACGACGCTAAGTCTTCACTGCTGTATAGCGTAATATGCCATATTATGATTCAAGCCACTGCTCCTGGAGACGTATGGACGATCTACTAGCACTATCTGTCCGAGACCTTGCTAAAGCAATCCGCAGCAAGCAGACGACAAGTAAACACTTAACCAAGCTGTTCCTCGACCGAATCGAGGCTGTCAACCCGAATCTGAATGCCGTTATCCGACTTGAGCCTGAAATCGCGATGAAGTACGCAGAGCGCGCGGATACAGCCATGCAGAGCGGCGAGACACCTGGAAAACTTTTTGGGGTGCCCATGACGATCAAGGACTCTCTGGATACCTTCGACATGATAACCACGTGGGGAACAGAAGGTCGCCGGGAATTTCGGCCGGGGAAAGATGCCACCTGTGTCGCGCGCCTGCGTGACGAAGGCGCGATTTTGATGGGTAAAACCAACACACCCGAATTTACCCTTTCCTTTAAGACCGATAACCTGATTTTTGGACAAACAAACAATCCATTCGATACCTCCAAAAGCCCAGGCGGCAGCAGTGGTGGCGCGGCGGCTATTATTAGTGCTGGCGGCTCCCCTTTTGATGTGGGAACCGATACCGGTGGCAGCATCCGGTTACCCAGTCATTTTTGCGGGATCAGCGGAATCAAACCCACCACCGGACGCATACCCTGCACGGGTAATGCTCTGCCAATCAGCGGTGTCATCGCGACGCTTACACAGCCAGGTCCGATGGCAAAATCTGTAGACGACCTTGTGTATCTGCTGGATATCATGGCGGGTCCGGATAATATTGACCCTCACGCTATGCCATGTCCCTTAACAGACCCTTATGCAGTAAACGTCGCTGAACTCAAAATTGGTTACCACACAGACAACGGCATAAAAACGCCGGATGATCCAATTATATCAACGATCAAGTCCATCGTGGATCTGCTCAGTGCTCATAAAATGGTGGCATCAGAGGTACGCCCAAGTGGTATTGAAATGGCAGGTCTTATATTTGGTCACCTGCTGGCTGCTGACAACTGCGATATGATTAACATGCTGCTCGAAGACAGCCAGACGATTACCCCGTCACCCGTCATTGTAGGTTTTCTTGAAGCCGCCGGAGATCCAATAAGCGCGCCCGAATATGCCCAGGCGATCAATCTTTGGCACAACTTCCAGAGCTCCATGCTTAGTTATTTCGAGCAATTCGATATACTGATCTCTCCCGTCAATGCGCATACAGCCATCGCCCACGATCAGCAGGAAGACTTTGCTGCCTATTCCTATACAACAGCCTATAACCTGACCGGGTGGCCATCGGTAGTGATCCGGGCGGGTACGGACCCAGATGGATTACCGATTGGCGTACAAATCCTGTCCCGTCCTTTTCGAGAAGATCAGTGTCTTGCAGTAGCGTCCTGGCTGGAAGCCAAACTGGGAGCATTTCCTGACGCCCGTCATTCAAACTTGAATGCCACTGCGCAAAATAGGGGAATCAATGTATAATCGAACAATCGCTTTAAGCACTAAACTCACGCTATTCCAGCGATAAGCTGGCTCTTGACGCCCGAGCTGTTACAAGCTCCGGCACAGTTTTATGTCAACAGCAACATTAGAACCTGCAGGACTAAAGATGAAGATAAGACAGACTATTGCGTGCGCTCTAAGCGCCGTCATCCTCACGTCGGCCTCAGTTCACGCCGAAACACTGGAAGAAATATACAATCTGGCCGTGACTAACGACCCACAATTGGGCTCTGCTCAGGCTGTATTCCTATCGCAGAACGAGGTGGTCGCCCAAAGCAGGGCACGGATTTTGCCAAACGTTTCACTGGTCGGCCAGACCTCTAACAACATGCGCCGCATCCCGACCAACCCCTCTCCACCCTCCAGCAATTTCAACGATCACAACTGGGCCGCCGTATTAAACCAGCCGATTTTTCGCCTGGACAGCTGGTATAGTTTTCAACAATCAAAAAGCATTCAAGCTGAAGCCATCGCCAATTTTGCCGCGGAACAACAGGCATTGTTAGTCCGGGTTTCACAAAGTTACTTCGCCATACTTGATGCTAACGCTGCATTATCAGCGACTAATGCAGAGCGAAATGCTGTTCAGAGGCAACTCGAACAAGTTCAACAACGGTTCGACGTTGGACTCGTCGCCATTACCGACGTTCTGGAATCACAGGCAGCTTACGACACTTCCACCGTCAATGTCATTGAATCAGAGGGAGCGCAATCGACTGCCTTCGAACCTCTATTCAGACTAACAGGTCGAAATCTGACAGTAGTCAGCGCCCTGGTAGAGGATTTCCCCGTCAAATACCCGGACCCGCAGAATGAAGACGCCTGGGTTGATACCGCGTTTCAAAATAACTATTCCCTGGTCGCAGCACGAGCAAGACTCCGCAGCGCCGAGCGAGGGTTACAGATCGCTAAGACAGGCCATTACCCCACAATCGACGGACAGGTCGCGTGGTCCCACAATGTATCGGGGTCTAACAACTTCCTGGGAAACAAGGTTGACCAAAGAAGTCTTTCCCTGAACCTTAGAATCCCTATCTACCAAGGTGGAGGTGTTAGATCGGGTGTTAAACAGGCCGGTTACAACCTAGAGGCCGCTCGGCAAAACCTTGACTTGGTAGAAAAGCAAGTCGCTGAAGCTACACGTATTCTCTACACCGCCATCAACACCGATGTGGCAAGAGTCCGCGCCAGATTACGTGGTATCGAGTCAAGCCAGAGCGCTTTGGATGCAACCCAAACCGGTTACGAAGTAGGAACACGTAATATCGTAGACGTTTTGAACGCCCAACAGAGCCTGTACCTATCCCAATTTCAGTACGCAAAGTCTAGATACACTTATGTCATCGATACCCTGCTGCTGAAACAGTCTGTTGGCACCCTAAATCCAGAAGACATTTACTCACTAAGTCGCTTTCTTGACAACGAGGAAACAATCTCCAGAAACACGCCAACCACTCGATAGATGTATTAATTATGCGCATTTTTGGAGCCACTTTAATCATTATTGCGGTCACCGTTGGGATGTTTGTATCTGCGACCAATGAAGAAAACCCAACGGCCATCGCTACCGCTACCGCTGAAACCGCGCCGGCATTTTTGACCAACGATGAAGAAAACAACATATCGGTCTTCAAAAGCGCCAGCCCAAGCGTTGTGTTTGTCACCAACACACAACTGAGAAGACAACGTTTTTCACTCAATGTCATGGAAATACCGAGGGGCAGCGGCACTGGCTTTATCTGGGACGAATCGGGGCTAATCGTGACGAATTTCCATGTCGTGCAGGGCGCCAACAAAATTACCATCGAGCTTCAATCAAACAAGAGCTATCAAGCGACTGTTATTGGAACCGCTCCAGAAAAAGATATCGCACTCCTGAAGATCGATGCACCAAATGAAAATCTACAACCTTTACCTCTAGGTGACTCGACATCCCTGGCGGTCGGCAGAAAGGTCCTAGCCATAGGTAACCCTTTCGCACTGGATACAACACTGACGGTTGGCGTCGTCAGTGCATTGGGTAGGGAAATAAAATCGATCACAAACCGAACAATCAAAAACGTTATTCAGACCGATGCGGCTATCAACCCTGGCAATTCAGGGGGGCCCTTGCTGAATTCAAACGGCGAGTTGGTGGGTGTCAACACCGCCATCTATTCTCCGTCGGGCGCAAGCGCAGGGATAGGATTCGCTATTCCCGTCAATGCAGTCAAGGTAATCATTCCCCAGTTGATCGAACACGGTAAGTTAATCCGTCCTGTTTTAGGTATCGAGACATTAACCGACTACTGGACGCGTCGCCTGAGAGTAAAAGGCGTTGCTATCCTGTCAGTCAGAGAAGGCCTTCCAGCGGCCGAGGCTGGTATGATAGGCGTGAGAGAAGACCGACGTGGCAAAATTCACCTTGGTGATGTGATCATCGCAATCAACGGCAAAAACGTCACTAATGAAGACTCACTGCTCAACCAGTTGGAACAATTTTCCCCCGGCGACACCGTCGAAATCACTACGCTCAAAGACGAAAAAATACATAATTACAAGGTGCAACTGGTAGCACCGGAAGCATAAATGTTCCTTTACGATCTGAACCGTAACCAAAAAGAAGCCTTTATATGCCTGGCTCACGTCGTCGCTGTATCGGACGGAGAGCTAAGTCCAGGGGAGCAGCAGATGATGGGCGAACTGAAAAGGGAGATTGGTCTCTCTTCAGCGTTCGAACCCCACTACATGCCGATTGATGGTATTGGAGACATTTTCAATACAAGAAGTTCAAGGGTTGCCACCATTATTGCGTTGATCAGACTCGGTTATGCTGATGGCGAATTTGAGATAGAAGAACAGTTTTTGCTAAAAGAAATCTGCGCAACTTTCGAGGTCACGGAACCAGACTTCACGATCATCGAGAACTGGGTTCGTCGTCTGGTCGCGCTTGAAAGAGAAGCTCGAGCCTTTATGTGAATAAACCTCGACCGGTATTAGCTGGGCTAGCCCTGATCGTTCTGCTTAGCAGCTGCACTAACCACTCCACTGGGCACTTCGCGAGCCACTCCACGAGCCACTCCACGAGGCACTCCGATAACGCGACTGAACAGAAACGCACTGGTGAAATACTACTGGCCACTCCGCCGAAAGACTGGATAAGTATTTTCCAGCTAAAAAATGACAGCACACGTCTCACTGACTTTATTCCCCCAGACCAAAGTAAAAATAACTGGTCAACGAAAATATCATTTGAAGCACGCTCAACAGAAACGCTATCACTTGATCCCATTGAACTTTTATTCCTTGAAGCCGAGGCAGATCAGTCGAGGTGTAACCGTGTTAGTCACTACAATATTTTCTCTGGCCTGGAGAATAACTATCAGACGTCAGTACGGCTGTTTCTTTGTGGCGAAAATACGTTCACCCACCGTGGTGAGATTAAGCTGATAAAAGCCATCAGAGGGGACGGCTACCTCTACTCTGTACGAATAGTAAGAAGGACGCCCCCCTTTGACGTGAACAAGGAAGATATCACCCAACAGGAAGTTGCACTCTGGTCGACTTACCTACGCAAAATCTCGGTCTGCGACGGGTCTACGGAGCATCCATGTCCTAAGACTGAGTCTGAGTCTGAGTCTGAGCCTGAGTCTGAGCCTGAGCCTGGGAAAAACCCTGAAAACCAGACCGAAACCCCGTTAAAAACTTACTGAAACTCGGGTCAATAGTGCAACCTTCGCTGGGCGCTCGGCCCGTTGCCGGCCCCAAGGACTGTGCAAAACTGGTTTAGTGAATCTACGCACGAAACTACATCAATTTACCTACTACCTATTCCCTGGTCAGTGCATCCTGTGCAAAAGCCTGACCTCCCGTGCGCTGGACATCTGTCTGGCCTGCGAATCAGAATTACCCTGGTTAGGAAACTGCTGCCCCTATTGCGCTGAACCATCCACAAACATACTTCCTTGCGCCCGGTGCCTGCAGCAGCCGCAAACCTTTAGCGCAACCCTGTGCGGGTTTGAATATCGATTCCCGATTAATACCCTCATACATGCTTTCAAAGACAGCCAGCACCTTTGCTCTGGCTATGTACTTACCCACCTCGCTTATGAGCGTCATCGAAAAACGCTGAGCAATATCTCGGTAGAGGATCTACTTGTTGTACCCGTGCCGCTACATCCCCGAAAATCCCGTGCAAGAGGCTTTAATCAATCACACTTGATCGCTCAGCAACTGGCAGAGCTGATACCAGCAACGCTGGACCAGACACTGCTGTACCGGGTGATTGATACACCAGATCAAAAAAATCTTCCCCTGTCAGCAAGGAAAAAAAATCTAAAGGATAGCTTTCAGGTAGCACGGAATCTAAAAGGAAACCGCGTTTTGCTGGTAGACGATGTCGTCACAAC
>Ga0114998_10003965_pt1 | contig 10879 bp, 10 predicted proteins | sample ArcticOcean_MG_C_5_FD_87044 | JGI IMG/M metagenome (GOLD analysis project Ga0114998, IMG submission 87044) | Marine microbial communities from western Arctic Ocean - ArcticOcean_MG_CB4_138 | ecosystem: Environmental > Aquatic > Marine > Oceanic | place: Arctic Ocean: Canada Basin | collected...
AAAAAAACCCCATCATGATAGATGAGGTTTTGTGACCTGGCTGGGGCTCGAACCCAGGACCCTCTCCTTAAAAGGGAGATGCTCTACCAACTGAGCTACCAGGTCTTATTTATTTTAATAAGGATGCAAATATAAAATGTTTAATTTATATTACAATGATTTTTTTAATAATATTAATTATTAATTCTAATGTTTTTTTTATTCATTAGAATTAACTTATAAATATTTATATGAATATAGTTTTGTTAGGTTATATGGGGTGTGGGAAAACAACTGTAGGATTAAGGTTGTCTAAATTAATTAATAAGCAATTTTTTGATCTTGATCAATTTATTGAAAAAAAGTATGATCAAAAGATTCACGATATATTTTCAACTAAAGGAGAGGTTTACTTCAGGAAAATTGAATCGGAGTGCTTAAAAATTTTAATGTCCAAGTACAATGATGTAATTATCTCTTTAGGAGGAGGGACTCCTTGTTATTCGAATAACTTAGATATTATTAATTACTCTAAAACATTTTATTTAAAACATTCAATATTAAACCTTTCCAATAGACTTCTTAAAATTAATTCTAAAAGACCAATATTATCAGAAATCAATGATCTACCTAAAATGAAAGATTTTGTTGCAAAACATTTATTTGAAAGAAACTATTATTATAATCAGGCTTCTAAAGTAATCGTATGTGATTTAAAAGATCAAGATGAAATTGCATCAGAAATAGCAACAATATTATGTTAAAAATGCTTCTGCTTTGTTGTCTGTAAATCTTACTTTCACATGGTTGATGGTTGTTGTTGATAAAGAAATTCCTTTGAAATCAGCTTTGACTGGAAACTTCTTATGATTTCTATTTACTAAAACTGCAGTTTTAAATTGCTTTATTTCTGTTTCTAAAAAGTGTTTAATAGCATAAATTAGTGTTGCTCCTGAGTTTAAAACATCATCTACTAGGACTAATGACTTGTTTTTGTAATCTTCTTTGCTGACTGAAGTAAATACTTTGTCTAGTGGGTTTTCTTTATTAATTCTAACGCTACAAGTCGTAACTTTAATATCTGAAATATGTCCAAGTTTTTTTTCTAACATTGTAGCTATTATATATCCATTTCTCTCAATCCCAGCTATAATAACTTCTTTTTCGTCAATATTACACTCAATAATTTGGTGAGCAATTCTTGCTATTTTTTGATTGATTTGATCGGTATTTAGAATAATTTCCTTTTTCATTGTTTTTTTACTTTATTTTATGATGATATTTCAAGAAGAAATTTTTCTTAAAATATCCTTAAACTTAAGATAAAAATATTATTTAATTGTATCTTGCACCTGTAAAAATTCAAAAATAATGAAAAATAAATTTTATTTTTTTCTGTCCTTAAGTTTAACTATTCTTTTGTTTTCCTGTCCAGATGATGAGTCTGGGCTTGTTTCAATTCCTGAAGTAGATAGAACTATTCAACAAGTTGTTGATGACTCAATATTAAATAACTATTTAGAAACTCATTATTACAATGCTGGCCAACTATCTCAGATGGCAGATTTTACTATTAACGACATTATTATAACAAAAATTGATGAGTCTGGTGTTTTACCAGATCCAGAAATCAATACAATGTTAATTGATGATGTTATTACTGGATCAACTGTTCATGAAGATGCTGAGTACGACTATTACTACTTAAATTTAAATCAAGGTGGTGGTGTAGATTCTCCAAATTTTTCAGATAAAGTCAGAGTAAATTATCAAGGTAACTTATTAGATGGAGAAGTTTTTGACAATACTAACACACCTGTTGTTTTTGATCTTACAGCAGTTGTAGCTGCATGGGGAAGAATTATTCCAGAATTTAATACTGCTGAAGACTTTAGTATTAATACTGATGGTACGATTAACTACACAAATCCTGGTATAGGAGTTATGTTTATCCCTTCAGGATTAGCATATTACTCTAGTGCTGCTGGTACAATACCTGTTTATTCATGTTTATCTTTTAGATTCTCTTGTTTTCAAATGGAAAGTAATGATCACGACTTAGATAATGTTCCTTCACACTTAGAAGATTTGAATGGTAATTTAGATTTAACCGATGATGATTCAGACGATGATACATTTTACGATTTTATAGATAGTGATGATGATAATGATGGCACCTTAACAATAGATGAAGATTTAGAGCCTGATACTGACTTAACAGTGGATAGAGATGGTGATGGAGACCCTACTAATGATATCGGAGATGGAGACCCTACTAATGACGATACTGATGGAGATGGAATCCCAAACTATTTAGATGCTGATGACTCGGAATCCAGGAATGATTAATTTGCTAAATTAAACAGTAAGTATATTCCATTATTAAATGTTTAAACACCTACACCTTTATACATTATTTATCTTATGTTTTTCCACCATAACTGATGTTTTTAGTCAATGTAATGGTTTTAATGATTTATGTGATAAAAGATATAATGAAGTAGCTTATCTTACTACCCATAATTCCTTTAATTCAAGTCAAGATAGTTTCCTATTTCCAAATCATAATACTAATATCAAAGCACAACTTAATTTTGGTGTAAGAGCATTTATGATTGATGTTTATAACGTTAATGGTGAGTCTGTTGTTTATCACGGTTATTCATTTTTAGGTTCAGAACCATTGTCGACATATTTAGATAATATAAAATATTTTTTAGAGACTAATCCGAATGAAATAATTACTCTAATTTTAGAGTGCTATACAACTGCAAATGCAATTGAAAAAGATTTAAATAAAGCTGAGTTAACAAATTATTTACATGCTCAAGATTCTACTTCCACTTGGCCAAAATTAAAAGACTTGATAAACTCTAACAAACGCTTAGTAGTTTTGTCTGATAAAAGCGATGCATCAGCAAAACAAGATTGGTATCATTATTTATGGGATTTTGCTGTGGAGAATAAATATGGTGAGATAAATTGCGAATATAACAGAGGAGATTCATCGAATAATTTATTTATATTTAATCATTTTGTAACATCTACTGTAGGAAGTTTAACAAAAGCCAAGAAAGTAAATTCAAATCCATACTTTTTGAATTATATAAAAAAATGTGAGCTATTAAAAAATAAATTTCCAAATTTTATAACAGTTGATTTTTACGAAACAGGAAATACTTTAGATGTGGTTAACCAATTAAATTCAAGACCTCAGCTTGTGGAGCTTTAAATATTGAAATAGAGATTTATTTTTTCCTTTTTAAAACCTTCTCTACTTTTTTAACAATTGAATCAGCATTAAGACCATACTTTTCCATTAACTGTGCTGGTGTTCCAGATTCTCCAAAAGTATCATTTGTGGCAACAAACTCTTGAGGAACGGGATGTTCTAACGCTAAAACCCTAGCTAATGATTCTCCTAAGCCCCCTAAATGGTTATGTTCTTCAGCAGACACTAAACAACCTGTTTTTTTAACAGATTCTAATATCGAGTTTTTATCTAATGGCTTTATAGTATGTATGTTAATTACTTCTGCAGAAATACCTTTTTCTAATAATATTTCTGATGCTTTTAGTGCTTCCCATACTAAATGCCCAGTAGCTGCAATAGTAACATCACTACCATTTGTTAAATTAATTGCTTTTCCTATTTCAAAAATTTGATCCTCTGGCATAAAAACTGGTACAGATGGTCTTCCAAACCTTAAGTACACTGGGCCCATATAGTCGGCTATGGCTATTGTTGCAGCTTTAGTTTGATTGTAGTCACAAGTATTAATAACAACCATTCCTGGAAGCATTTTCATAAGTCCAATATCTTCTAAAATCTGATGTGTAGCACCATCTTCACCTAAAGTTAATCCTGCATGAGATGCACATATTTTAACATTTTTATTTGAGTAAGCAATAGATTGTCTAATTTGATCGTAAACTCTTCCGGTTGAAAAATTAGCAAATGTACCTGTGAATGGAATTTTCCCACCTATTGTAAGTCCAGCTGCTATACCCATCATATTTGCTTCAGCAATACCAATTTGAAAAAATCTCTCAGGATTTTCATCAATGAATTTATTCATTTTGAGTGAGCCTATTAAATCAGCACATAATGCAACTACATTTGGATTGGTTCTGCCAAGTTCAGCTAGTCCAGCTCCAAAACCACTTCTCGTATCTTTTTTTTCTGTGTATGTGTATTTTTTCATAGTTATTTGTAGTTTGTGTTAATAATCTCCTAAAGTTTCAGGGTTTTGAGCTAGAGCACTTTCTAGTTGATCATCATTTGGAGCTTTTCCATGCCATGCATGTGTATGCATCATGAAATCTACACCATTTCCCATCATAGTCTTTAATAATATACAAACAGGTTTTTTGTTTTTGGTAAGTCTTTTAGCCTTTTCCATCCCTTTAATAATATTTTGAATATTATTACCATTATTGATTTCCACAACTAACCATCCAAAAGATTCAAACTTATCTTTTATGCTACCCATTGGCAAAACGTCGTCTGTTGCTCCGTCAATTTGTTTTCCATTCAAGTCTATAGTAGCTATAATGTTATCAATATTTTTTGCAGAAGCATACATCATTGCTTCCCAATTTTGTCCTTCCTGTAATTCACCATCTCCATGAAGACTATAAATTATTTTAGAATCATTATTTAATTTTTTTGCTTCTGCAGCTCCAATAGCTACTGACAATCCTTGCCCAAGTGAACCTGAAGCAATCCTAATACCTGGTAACCCCTCATGTGTAGTAGGATGACCTTGAAGTCTAGAATTTAATAAACGAAAAGTATTTAATTCATTTACATCAAAATATCCAGCTCTAGCTAAAACACTATAAAAAACAGGAGAAATGTGACCGTTTGATAAAAAAAACAAATCTTCATCATGACCATTCATTTCAAAGCCTTCTTTTCTATCCATTACGCAATTGTATAAAACAACTAAAAACTCTGCACATCCTAGTGAACCTCCTGGATGACCAGAGTTTACCTTATGTACCATTCTTAATATATCTCTTCTAACTTGTGTGGTTAATTCTTGAAGTTCTAACATTGTGGTTTGTTTAGTTATGTAAAAATAAATTAATATATAATCATCAAGTTATTAAGTAATAGTCTTTTATCAACAATGTATTTGACTTACTAACATTTGTATTTTATAGATGTAAATTGAAATTATGTTATTTATATTTGTGGTAAACTAATTATATGAAATTTGACCTGATTACAACTGACCCAAAATCTTCAGCTAGAGCTGGGTTAATAAGTACTGATCATGGAAAAATAGAAACTCCAATTTTTATGCCCGTAGGTACAATAGCTAGTGTAAAGGGTGTTCATCAAAGGGAGCTTAAAAATGATGTAAATGTTGATATAATTTTAGCTAATACCTATCATCTTTATTTAAGACCTAACACTGATGTGATTGAAAAAGCTGGAGGTATTCATAAATTTATAAATTGGGATAGAAATATACTAACTGACTCAGGAGGTTACCAGGTATATTCTCTATCTGCCAATAGGAAAATTAATGAAAAGGGTGTTAAATTTAAAAGCCACATTGATGGCACTATCCATGAATTTACTCCTGAGAATGTTATGGACATTCAACGTAAAATTGGTGCAGACATAATTATGGCTTTTGATGAATGTCCTCCATATCCATGTTCTTTTGACTACGCTAAAAAATCGATGCATATGACTCACAGGTGGTTAGATCGATGTATCCAGAAATTAAAAATAACCCCTTATAATTATGACTATGAGCAGGCTTTTTTTCCAATAATTCAAGGGAGTGTTTATAAAGATTTGAGAAAAATATCAGCTGAGTATATTGCAGAAACTAACTGTTTTGGAAATGCAATTGGAGGTTTGTCGGTTGGTGAGCCTGCTGAAGAAATGTATGAGATGTCAGACTTAGTTTGTCAGATATTACCTAAATCAAAACCTAGATATCTTATGGGTGTAGGTACTCCAATTAATCTTCTTGAAAATATTAGTTTAGGTGTAGATATGTTCGACTGTGTTATGCCGACTAGAAATGCACGTAATGGTATGCTTTTTACTTCAGAAGGAACTATAAATATAAAAAACAGTAAATGGAAGGATGACTTTAGCTGTATCGATAGTATGGCACATACATATGTTGATACAGACTATTCAAAAGCATATTTAAAACATTTATTTTCAGTAAATGAGTTGTTAGGAAAGCAGATATCTACAATTCATAATCTAGGCTTTTACAATTGGCTAGTAAAAGAGTCTAGGAGAAGAATTATTGAGGGAAATTTTGTAGATTGGAAAAATATGATGGTTAAAAAATTAAGTAATAGATTATAATTGATGAAAATATTAGATTGGTATATTCTAAAAAAGTATTTAACAACTTTCATCACTATTCAATTGTTGTTTGTACCAATTGCAATTATAGTAAACCTTGCGGACAATATTGATAAGATCTTAGCGAATGAAGTTCCGTTTAATTTAGTTGCAGAATATTATTTTAATTTTACAATTTACTTTTCTAGTTCATTATTACCTTTATTTCTTTTTTTATCTGTCATCTGGTTTACTTCTAAGTTAGCTTCTGACACTGAAGTCATAGCTTTTTTAAGTTCTGGAATATCTTTTTTTAGATTTTTAAGACCATTTCTCATAGGAGCATTTATAATTGCTTCTATAACATTTTTAATCGGTTTGTTTATAGTTCCTGATGCTAGTAAGGACTTTAACGAGTTCTCATATAAATATTTAAAGGGTTCTAGAAAAAGTTATGATAGTAAAAATGTTTATAGACAAATAAGTCCAAATGACTTTATTTATTTAAGTCAATTTAACCCTAAAAGTAATGTTGGTTCAAATTTCACCTTAGAACACTTTGAAGATAATGTTTTAAAATATAAAATTGAATCTAGTAATATAAGATATTTACCTTCTGATAGTTTATTTAGACTTTCAAATTACTCTAAAAGAATCATTGGAGAAGAGGATGATATTTTAATTAATAAAAGAAAGTTAGACACCTCATTTTCATTTAAGTTAAAAGATCTTCTTCCTATTAAGTATATTGCGGAAACATTAAGTTATACTGAACTAGTCTCTTTTATAGATCAAGAAAAGTCAAGAGGCTCATCTAATATAGGTAGATATCAATTAGTGAAATACAAAAAGTGGAGTATTCCTTTTTCAGTTTTTGTTTTAACTATAATAGCTTTTTCTGTTTCTTCTTCCAAAAGAAGAGGTGGGACGGGGGTTAATTTAGCTTTTGGTATAGTTGTAGCTATGGTATTTGTTTTTTTTGATAAAGTTTTTGGTGTTATGGCCCAGCAGTCAGATTTTTCACCACTTTTAGCTGTTTGGCTCCCAAATATTTTATTCTCTATTCTTGCAATTTATTTATTGTATCATGCAAAAAAATAATATAAGACATTACCTCCACCTTCATTTTTTAGTTTTTATAGCTGGTTTTACTGCTATACTTGGTGAATTGATTTCTGTTACTTCAATAGCTTTAGTTTGGCATAGAATGTTTATTGCACTAATCTTAACCTTTTTATTTTTATTTTTTAAAGGTTATAATTTACAAATTACTTTTAGAAGTCTTATTAAATTTTCATTAGCTGGGATAATTATTGCACTTCATTGGATTACTTTTTTTGAAGCTATTGAGCAATCTAATATTTCTATCACTTTAGCAATGTTCTCAACTGGTGCTTTTTTCGCTTCTTTAATAGAACCTATATTTTTTAAAAGAAGAGTTAGATCCTTAGAGATAATCCTAGGTTTTTTGGTTATTTGTGGAGTATTTATAATATTAAACACAAATATTGATAGTATGATTGGAGTTGTGTTAGGTATTATATCAGCATTACTAGCTTCCCTTTTTTCAGTTTTAAATGGTAAGTTAGTACAAAACAATAATCCTTTTGTAATATCATTTTATGAATTTCTTTCTGGAGTTGTTTTTATACTTATTTACTTAACTTTTTCAGGAACCATTTCTGAAATATCTATTACAACATTTATTAGTTATGATTATTTTTACATATTTATATTAGGCTCTATCTGTACTGCATATGCTTTTATTGCATCTGTACATATATTAAAATATTTAAGCCCATACACTTTAGTATTAACTTACAACTTAGAGCCTGTTTATGGAATAGTATTAGCTATTCTTATTTTTCCTGAAAATGAACAAATGGAATTTTCTTTTTATTTAGGAAGTATAATCATTTTTTCAACCATAATAATTAATTCTTTAATTAAGTATAGAAAAAGTAAAAAAGTTACATCATAATTATTTATCAATGCTAAAGTTTTTATATTTGTAAACTCAACCAATTGTTATGAATTATTTAGATTTTGAATTACCAATTAAAGAGTTAGAAGATCAATTAGCTGACTGTAAAGTTATAGGTGAAAAAAGTGATGTTGATGTAAGCGAAACTTATGAGCAGATTGAGCTTAAATTAAAGAAAACTAAACAAGATATATATAGTAACCTTACTCCGTGGCAAAGAGTTCAGATGTCTAGACATCCAGACAGACCCTATACACTTGATTACATTAATGCTATCTTCGGAAATTCTTTTTTAGAACTCCATGGAGATAGGAATTTTAAAGATGATAAGGCTATGATTGGTGGTCTTGGAAAGATATTTGATCAAACTTACATGTTTATTGGTCAACAAAAAGGTTACAATACTAAAACTAGACAATATCGAAATTTTGGAATGGCCAATCCAGAAGGCTACAGAAAAGCTTTAAGGCTAATGAAATCTGCTGAAAAGTTTAATATTCCCGTAGTGACTCTAATAGATACTCCTGGAGCATATCCAGGGCTCGAAGCTGAGGAAAGAGGGCAAGGTGAGGCTATAGCCAGAAACATCTTAGAAATGACTAGACTTAAGGTTCCTATAATCACTGTTATTATCGGTGAAGGTGCTTCAGGTGGGGCATTAGGTATTGGAGTTGGAGATAAGGTTTTAATGTTAGAAAACACTTGGTACTCTGTGATTTCACCTGAATCTTGTTCATCTATTTTATGGAGAAGCTGGGAATATAAAGAGCAAGCTGCATCTGCTTTAAAGCTAACTGCCAAAGATATGAAGAAAATGAAATTAGTAGATCAGGTTGTAAAAGAGCCATTAGGGGGTGCGCATGCCGATAGAGAAAAAACATTTCTCAATGTACGTGATGCAATAGTTAAATCTTTTATTGAGTTTAAAGATTTATCAGCTAAAGATCTAGTTAGCAATAGAATGGATAAGTACTCAGCAATGGGAGTTTTTAACGATTAATTAAAATCTAACCTATATTAACAATTTTTAGCTTTTATTAACATCTATAATGTTTATTATAAGTTAAAAAGTTAATTTTTTAATTCTGTTCTTCAGTTTATTATTTAATTAACTTAGCTGAATGAAACAAGCTAAACCTTATCAAAATATAAGATCTGATAGAAATTCAATTATTAATTTAGAAAAAGGTAAAATACCCCCACAAGCAATTGACTTAGAGGAAGTTGTACTTGGCGCCATGATGATTGATAAAAAAGGTGTTGATGAGGTTATAGATATTTTAAATTCAGAAGCATTTTATAAAGAGGGACACCAATATATATTTGATGCTATTCTTACCTTATTTGAAAATAGCGAACCTATTGATCTACTAACTGTTTCTTCACAGTTAAAGAAAGATAATAGATTAGAATTAGCTGGAGGTGATTTTTATTTAATATCATTAACTCAAAAAGTTTCTTCATCTGCACATATTGAATTCCATGCAAGAATTATTTTACAAAAATATATTCAAAGAAGTCTAATAAAAATATCTAATGAAATTATTGAAGAATCTTATGATGAAACAAAGGATGTATTTGATTTATTAGATAAAGCAGAAGCTAAGTTATATGATGTTACTCAAGGGAATATCAAAAAATCTTCTGAAACAGCTCAAAGTTTAGTTATTCAAGCTAAGAAGAAAATTGAAGCTATATCAAATAAAGATGGACTAAGTGGTATACCCTCAGGATTTGATAAGATTGATAAATTAACTTCAGGTTGGCAAGAAAGTGATTTAGTTATTATTGCTGCTAGACCTGGTATGGGTAAAACGGCTTTAACTCTGTCTATGGCTAGAAATATTGCTGTGAATCAAAATATTCCTGTAGCCTTTTTCTCTCTTGAAATGTCATCGGTTCAGTTGATCACTAGGTTGATATCTTCTGAAACAGGACTTTCATCTGAAAAATTAAGAACTGGTAGATTAGAGAAGCATGAGTGGGAACAATTAAATGTTAAAGTAAAAAGTTTAGAAAAAGCTCCTCTTTATATTGATGATTCTCCATCACTTTCAATATTTGATTTAAGAGCCAAAGCTAGAAGACTGTCCTCTCAACATGGTATTAAGCTTTTAATTGTTGATTATTTACAGTTAATGACTATTGGAGGAAACAATAAGAGTGGTAACAGAGAGCAAGAAATATCTACTATTTCTAGAAATTTGAAAGCTTTAGCCAAAGAATTAAGTATTCCTGTTATTGCACTTTCACAATTATCTAGGGCTGTTGAAACTAGGGGAGGTAGTAAGAGGCCTATTCTGTCAGATCTACGTGAGTCGGGAGCAATTGAGCAAGATGCTGATATAGTATCATTTATTTATAGACCAGAGTACTATAAAATAGATGAGTGGGATGATGATGATCGATCTTCTACCGAAGGTCAAGCTGAACTTATTGTAGCAAAACACCGTAATGGTGGTCTTGATAATTTAAGGCTTAAGTTTATTAAGGAACTAGGTAGATTTGAGAATATAGATGATTTTGATTCTCCTTATGAGTTTCATTCTAAAATGAATGCAGCTGCAAATGATGACACATTTAAGCCTGAT
>Ga0114998_10003973_pt1 | contig 10870 bp, 10 predicted proteins | sample ArcticOcean_MG_C_5_FD_87044 | JGI IMG/M metagenome (GOLD analysis project Ga0114998, IMG submission 87044) | Marine microbial communities from western Arctic Ocean - ArcticOcean_MG_CB4_138 | ecosystem: Environmental > Aquatic > Marine > Oceanic | place: Arctic Ocean: Canada Basin | collected...
TGAGGATATACTATTATAATTATTGAATTACAACACTTAAAACCATAATAAACTTTAGATATTTAAATGTTTTCTGTTATTTTTCCAGGTCAAGGCTCACAATTAGTTGGAATGGGTAAAGACTTACATGCCAAATATAGCTTAGTTCAAGATCTATTCAAGGAAGCAGACGATACAGTTGGTTTTTCACTATCAAATCTTATCTTAAATGGCCCTAAAGAAGAACTAGACCTAACTGAAAATACTCAGCCAGCTATATTTTTACTCAGTTATTCAATATTCAGATTAATTAAAGAAGAGTTTAAAATTGATTTAGATAAAGCAAAATTTTATGCAGGACATTCTTTGGGAGAATACTCTGCATTAACTGCTGCTGGTTCATTATCATTTTCAGATACTTTAAAAATATTAAAAATTAGAGGTAATGCAATGCAAAACTCTGTTCCAAAAGGAGTGGGTGGAATGGTTGCGGTCTTGGGTTCTGAAATTGAAATAATAAAAAAAATCGTTGATGAGAATAAAGATAAGTATGAATGCTTTATTGCAAATGATAATTCTGTAGGCCAAATTGTATTAAGTGGAAAAATTGAAGACTTGGATAAAATTATGATTGATTTGAAGTCTTCAAATATAAAAAATATTAAATTACCAGTTAGTGCTCCTTTTCATTGTAAATTAATGAATAATGCAACACTTATAATGAAGCAAGAAATAGCAAAATTAAATTTTAATGAACCAAAAAATATTCTTATTTCAAATGTAACAGGAAAAGAAATATCTAATTCAAATGAACTAAAAGAATTACTAGTTAAGCAAATTGAAAGCAGTGTTCGTTGGCGTGAGAGTGTTTTATTAATGATTGAGAAAGGCGTTACAGAATTTATAGAAATAGGACCCGGTAAAGTTTTATCAGGATTAATAAAGAGAATTGACAGAAATGTTAAAGTTAGTGCAATAAATTCAGAAGAAGATATAAAGTTAATTAATATCAATGAGTAGTTTAAAAGATAAAAATATTATAGTGACAGGTGCCTCAGGTGGAATTGGCAATTCTATAGTTGAGAGATTAAACCAAAGTGATGCAAATATTTTAGCTACTGGTACAAGAATTGAAAAATTAGAGGAATTAAAAGAAAAATTTAATAATATAAAAATTCTTAAATTTGATATTTCTCAACACGATAAAATTGAAGAATTTATAGAAAATGCTACAAAAGAATTGGGTGGGTCATTAGATTGTATTGTTAATAATGCAGGGATTACTAAAGATAACCTAACCATTAGAATGAGCTTGGAAGAGTGGTCAAAAGTGATAAATATTAACTTAACCTCCACATTCTTAATGTGTAAATATTCAATAAAAAAAATGCTAAAAAATAAATCTGGAAAAATTATAAATATAACTTCAGTTGTCGGGCATACTGGTAATGTGGGTCAAGCGAACTATACAGCATCTAAGGCTGGTATAGTTGCAATGTCAAAAAGCTTAGCAATTGAATATGCAAAAAAAAATATTAATGTTAATTGTATATCTCCAGGCTTTATAAGTACTGCTATGACAGACCAAATAGATGAAAAATTTAAAGAAGCCATAATTGCTAAAATTCCATCTAATAGACTAGGTAAACCTGGGGATATAGCTAATGCAGTTAATTTCTTAAGCTCAGACCAATCAGACTATATCAATGGAGAAACATTACATGTTAATGGTGGCATGTATTTGGGTTGACAAAACTACTTTTTGAACTATTAACGAAATATAACAAAAAGGATCATTATGTCAGAAGATATTTCAAGTAAGGTTAAGAAAATTGTAGCAGATCATTTAGGTATTGATGAAGCTAAAGTATTAGACGATTCAAGCTTTGTAGATGATCTAGGAGCAGATAGTTTAGATACAGTTGAGTTAGTAATGGCTTTTGAAGAAGAATTTGGTTCAGAAATCTCAGATAGTGAAGCTGAAAAAATTCTTACTGTAGGTGACGCTGTTAATTTTATAACGGGCAAAGCAAACTAGAAATTAAATGTCCATAAAAAAAGATGGGATAATGGTAATTTTATCATCCCCATCTGGGGCAGGTAAAACAACATTAGTAAAACTTATTTCTAAAAACAAAAATTTTCATATTTCAATTTCACATACCACAAGAAAACCAAGACCAAGTGAAATTGAAGATAAAGATTACTATTTTGTAAATCAAAATAAATTTGAAAACTTGATTAAAAATGAAGAGTTCTTAGAATATGCAAAAGTATTTAATCATCTTTATGGAACCACAAGAACTCCTGTTATTGAAAAATTAGAAAAAAGTGAGAATGTAATATTTGATATTGATTGGCAGGGTGCTGATCAAATTAAAAACAAACAATTAAATTATAAACTAATTACTTTTTTTATTCTACCTCCTAGCAAAGAAATACTATTTGAAAGATTATCAAATAGAGACATGAAAGATAAATTAATAGTAGAAGAGCGAATGAAAGAATTTAGTAGAGACGTATTACATTGGATTAATTATGACTATGTGATAATTAATGACAATCTTGAAGAATGTTATTCTAAAATTAGCAGTTTAATTGATGCTGAAATTAATAATGGCTCAAAAGACTATGATAAAGATTTCGTAAGAAAGCATGTTGAGAAACTAACCTCTTAAGTCTTCGTATTCTTTTACAAGTTTAAAGTATGTTTCTGGTTTAAGGTTCTGAGGCCTAAGATTAAGATCAATACCAAATTTTTCTGCAATTTTTTTTCCATCAGTAAACACTTGATTAAAGGGTTTTTTCAACATTTTTCTTCTTTGGCTGAAAAATATTCTAGTAATTTTTTCAAGGTTTTTAGGATCTTTTAATTCAAAAAAATTCTCTTTTGGAGTAAATAAAAGCAATGAGCTATCTATTTTGGGTCTTGGCGAAAAGCTTTGTGGTTTAATATCTATTATTTTTTTAACATTAAGTTTCCAACTAGATAAAATTGACAGTCTGCCATACTTAGAATTATTAAATTGAGATATAATTCTATCAGCTACTTCTTTTTGGAACATCAGTACAAGACTTTCAAACCAAAAATTTGAACCAATATTAAGAATCCACTTAGACAAGATTTCAGTTGATATATTGTATGGTAAATTACCAAAGACAGATAATTTTTGATTAGAAATTTTATCTTCAGATACTTTTAAAATATCATTATTGATAATCTCTATTTCATTATCAAACTTTTCTTTAAGCAATATAGCTAAATCGTCATCTTTCTCTACAACATAGAGTTTCTTTGGATGTTGTTTTAGAATATATGTGGTTAAATTTCCACTACCAGGACCAATTTCCAAGACCTCTTTGTCAGCTATATCTGTTATAGTTACAATTTTTTCAAGAACCTCTCGATCTATTAAGAAATTTTGCCCAAGACTTTTTTTTGCTTTTATATACACTTATTTATCCAAAAACTTTAAGGCTTGAATTAAGCTTTGTGGATCAGATAAATTTTTACCTACCATGGAATAATTTGGACCATGATCAGGGGAAATTCGAATAAATGGTAATCCTAAAGTAATATTTATTGCATCGAAGTTAAATAAAGCCTTCATAGGAGAAAGCACTTGATCATGATACATGCCAATAATCACATCATATTTTTTTAATAATGATTTTGTAAAGATAGTATCAGCAGGAAATGGACCATTTATTTTAGCGTTTTTTAATCTTAATTTTTTTATAGCTGGAATTATTATTCTATCTTCTTCAGAGTTTTGAAAGTTACTTTCACAATGAGGATTTAAACCAGTTATGGCTATTCTTGGAAGTTTGTTAAATTTTCTTTTATAAAAATTATTAATGAGATTAATATGAGTGTATATTTTTTGTTTTGTTATTTTCTTATGAACATCTTTTAAAGCCAAATGTGTTGTAAGAGGGCTAACAGATAAATTTTTATTAAATATTAACATTGCAACTTTATTTTTTTTTGTTTTCTTTGCTAAATACTCCGTAATACCTAAACTTCTTCCTTTTAAAAAAGATTTTTTTGAAACAGGACCGTTAATGAATTTTGACAAATTGTTTAATCTTATTATGTTTAAAGCAATTTCAAAAGTTTCATTTATATACTTATTTGATTTACTGGTAATTTTTTCAAAACATTTTTTAAAGTTATAATCGACATCAATCAAATTAATTTTGTTGTTATTTAATTTGGAGAAATCATTTATTTTTTTATCAACATCATTTATTTTGAATACATAACCTAATTTTTTCATTTGTTCTTGAAGCAATTTTTTTGAGACGACTATTATCAATGGAGATTTATAAGTATTATGTTTTAAACTTTTAAAAAAAATTTCTAAAAAAACACTATTAGGCTCGCCACTTACTATAATTATTGGCTCTTTATCCATTAAATCCTAATTTTTTTTTTATTTTATTGAAGTATATTATTGAAAATTGATTTAATTGCCTATTTTTTTCAAAATTAATTGCTTTATTGTATTGTTCCTCTACATCAATTTTTATTTCTGAATTCTTAATATCTAAAACTTTTAAAATTAATATGCCATTCGGTAAAATTATAGGTTGTGAAATTTTTCCTATTTCTAAAATATTAATATTTTTTCTAATTTTAGTATTAATTGAATTTTCATTAATCCAGCCAATTTCTCCACCAATTTTTGCAGTATCTGAAATACTAAATATGGATGCACTATTTTCAAAACCAATTTTATTTATACTTTCTACTATTTCGATATATTTTTTTTCAATATCATTTTTAGTAATTATATTAAATACTATTTCTGATAACTTATATTCTTTAACACTTTCTATATTTTTATTTTGAAATTTTTTTTTAATTTTTTCCCTATCAATTTTGACTTGATCTGCATATTTTTGTATTATTAAATCATTCCATAATAATTCAATACTTATCTTTTTTTTTACATTTTTTAGGGTCAAATCATACTTTTTTAAATATAGCTGAAACTCTTCTAGTGAGTTTAAATTTAGTCCTAAGTATAAATTTTTTAAATAAGTGTCCATATAATCTCTATCTATAATTATTTCTTCGAAATTTTTTAATAATTCAATTTGTTTTATTTTTTCTCTTATTATTGAATTATTTGAAATATTTAATATTGTTTCTTTATCCAATTCTCTTAAATTATCATTTAAAGCCAGGAGATATTTAAATTCATTTTTTATATCAATATTAGTAATAATTTCATTTTCTATGTTGTAGGCTATTTTTGATTCAATAGCCTTAGTTTCACTTAAAAATAAACTTGAGATAAATATGACAGTTATTAATATTTTCATTTTATATTTATTTTAAAAGTTTATCAGGTGAAAAGCTAGTAAGTGGAACAATTGTTACGGTAAAGAATAACTCTTCAACTGGCTTAATATCTGAGTCGTTGTAATAATTTTTATTATAATTTAAAGCTGCAACTAAACAATCATTTTTGTATTCATAAACTAAATCATAAAATTCAGTTAAATTAGTTCTTCTATTTTTTCTTGTGTTAAAGGTCAAAGAGTTTTCTTTGTTAAAAGCATACTTTGAAGAATTTTGAATTAGATTGGTTTGACCAATAACCCCTCTTTCTTCTATAAAATCAAATTTTGTTGAAAATTGATTATAGTTAAAATTTGCAACTAAAGAACTGTACTGAAGTTCATTCAAATTATCAGTTAAGGAAAAATCATAACTTAAAGAAAGATTATTTGTAGGGTAAAAATTTAACCCACCAAAAATATTTGATTGTTTATTGTTTAGGGTACTTTGATGAGATATTTTATTTTGCTGTTTAAGTCTAAATGATGTGGCAAGTTTTAAATTAAAATATTCTTCTATTTCACTAATTTCTTTTTTAATATTAACTTTTTCATTTTTGAAATTAAAACCAAGTGTAAGAGATTCTCCAGATTCAAAAGTTCCAGTTCTGTTTGAGCTAAATATATTATCAATATTAATTCTTCCATCTAGAGTGCTTGTATCTTTCATTTCATGTGGGCTTGCTCTAAAAGATAATTTTGGCTCAAGTGTATTTAAATATTTTTGGTTTTTTTTTTCAAGTGGTAATGAGACGTTATAAATATACGAACTCAATATTTCTGACTGCAGGGTGTCTTTATATTGTGTATCATTTTTTCCAACTGCATTAATATTTTTAAATTGAATTTCAAAATTTGATTTCACACCATTATCAAAAAAAATATTATTACTATTATAATTCAAATCATTAGAAAATATAGATGTAACAACATTTGTATCTCTTTGAGTGTTACTTCCATAAGAATTAAAATTGAAACTTCCATCAAGCTTTTCCATTATAAAGTTTTTTGAAAAGTCATAAGAGGGTAAAATATATTGATATCTATCAGAATTTTTCCCGTTTAATGTTTCATATCTAGCAATATAAGTTGATAGGTCATACTCTTGATGTTCTAGATCAAGTCTAATTATAGACTCAAGGAGGTCGGTGTTTTTGACCAATGGAGAAGATTCCAGGTTAAATAATTTTAAATAGTTGTCATTTGAGGCTTTTTCAAAATTGATATCAAGTACACTGCTCTGAAAATCACTTAGTAATAAATCAATTTTTGTATTGGAGAAAAAGTGTGTTCTACTGTCACCTTTGTCATCAATGTCTGAGTCATGCCCTTTTGCAATACTAAAGTCAGCGATGGTGTAGGAGTTTTTGGTTTTTTGTCTATATTCATTCTGTAGTATTAATTTCTTATTACTGAAAAGTCTTGGTTTCACTGTTAAGTCTTTATTTTCAGATAAAGCGTAAAAATAAGGAAGGTAAATCGAGTCTCCTGTACTTGTAGAGCTACCTAATGCGGGCGTTAAAAAACCTGATTGTCTTTTTACACTTGGGTCTGGATGAAAAAATTTAGGAAAATAGATAACTGGAAAGTCGTATATCTGAAGCCAAGCATCTTTATAGATAATTTGCTTTTTAACTTTATCATGTTTAATTTTTTTAGATGTTATTTTCCATGGAGGACATTTGTCTGTCTTTTTACAAGAAGTAAAAACTGCCTTTTCATAAAAAATATTTAATTTGTCACCATATCCTGAAACAGCATAAATTCTTGGATCATTTTCATCATTACCATATATTGCTTTATCTAATTTAGCACTAATATCTTTTGATAAAAATTTATTTTCTTTTAAATCTAAAACACCATATTCAAAAAAATATTTATCTTTATTATTACTATCAACCTGTATCTTTTCTCCTTTAAGAATTTCTTGATCTATATAATACTGAAATTTATCAAGCTTATAATTGTTTGAATAATTATCTTTAATAGTAGTAGCCCTATTAGAGAGTAATATCATTTCATTTTTAAGTAGAGTTAAATCATTGCCACTAACTGTGTATTTATTTGAAACATTGATTAATGTTTTACCTATTGTATAAATTTTTTCTTCATTTTTATTATAAAAAATTTTTTGAGCATTAATTGTAATATTATTTACAACATCTGTAAGCTGAGCATTTCCATAAGATTTAAGTAGGTTGGCTTCTTTAAAGTATTCAAAATTATCAGAGGTTATTTCAATTTGTTTATTAGTTTTAATTTTACCCCTATTATTTCCTTTATATAGATTACCATTCTCTAATATTTCAATATCAGTTACCTCAAAGATAAATTCATCTGAAGCAACCAAACTATAAAAATTCAGTTTTAGAATTAAAACTAATAATATGATTATAAATTTATTTTTCATTAATCTTTATTATAGAAGTGAAATTTATTATTGTTAACAAAAACAAAGGTAATAAAATTGAGAGAATTAGTGGGATCTTTTGATTAACACCTAAAATATTTATAAAATAATTAACATAATAAATTATCACAGAAAATAGAATTCCTAGTGTAATTTTGAAAAATGAATTCTTTTGGTAGCCAATATTAAACATAATTATAGCAGAAAAAATAGTTATAAGCGTTAGATAAAATGGATAAGAAAGAGTTTTATACAAATGAGAATCAATTTCAACTACTGAATAATTTAGAGCCTTATAGCTTTTTCTTAAATTAATTAATTCAAGAATTGAAAGAGACGAAAGGTTCGAAAATAAACTATTAATCTTTTTAAGATCAAAATTTGATTTAAATAATAAAATATTTTTTTTAATTTCTATATTATTTTCTAAAATTATTGGCTGTAATACCTTCCATTCAAAATCTGATATATCAACCTTTCTACTCTGCAAAATTCTTAAAATTTCAAAATCTTTATCAAATTGAGTTATAGAAACATCTAGTAGATACTGATTATAAACTTTATTTGCATTAATTATATTTATGCCATTATTAATCTCATCTTTAATCCATAATCCATTAGCAGTAATTACTGCTAAATATTTATTATCATTTGAATACTGATTTTTAATAAGAAGATATGAGTTTTTTAAAACAGATGAAAAATTATAAAAAATAACAACAAAAAAAAGACCAAGCACAAATGAGTAAGTACTGAGGATCTTGATTATTTTAAAATTATTTAATCCAGAATATTTAAATATTTCTAATTCATTTTTGTCGATAAGATTAATAAAAAAGATCTGTGTTGCTAATAAAAAAATAAAGGGAAGTATTTCAAAAATTACAGAAGGTGTATTTAGCAAAGATAGAAAAACAATATATAAAAAATTTACATCGATTGATTTAAAAAAATTAATTTCTTCTAAAATACCACTGATAGATATTACGGAAAAAAAAATAATAAAAATTTTTAAAAATGAAATATTAAAAAGACTGATTATAAATTTAATATATGTTTTCATGCTCTTTTAAATTTTAACGTTCTTACAAAAAATAAATAAATAAATAAAACTAACATAAAGGGCAATATACAAAAAAATAAATTTAGTAATAAATTTTTACCTATAAACTCACCAGATGATTCAAGAAAAATAATAAATAAAAAGCCAAAAATATATATTTTTAATTTATCTTTATAAAATGATTTTTGTATCTTTGATTTTAATATAAGTAGAAGGGAAATTGTTATTAAAAAAGTAACATACAAAGGTTTTATTAATCTCGAATATAGCTCTTTATAAATATTTTCTAAGTTATCATACAGACAATTATTAATAACATTTACATCTTTAATTTTAAGATTTGGATTTAATTTATTAATTATTAAGGTGCACCTGATCAAATCTATTGTAGAGTTTTCTTGGGTTTTTTGATGAGAGATTGTATTTGAAGTATATTTAGAGATATTGAAATCAGTTTTAGAAAATCCTAACTCAGAAATTTTTCCATTTACATTGTTAATTGTTTTTCCATTGTATAGAATTAACATTCTTTTGTTTGAGCGCTCTTCTAGTACTCCTATTTTTGCAAATGTTGTCTGAGTTTCATTAATATTTGAATTTTCATAGAGGAAAATATTTTTTAATTCTCCATTATCATTTTTTTCATCATAGTAAATTGTTAAATCTTTAACAATATCTATAAATGTTTTTGGTTTTAGTGTGCTTTCAAAAAAACCTAAATCAGAGGATCTTATAAATGATCTTGCTTTATCTTGACTTAGTGGGGATATAAGTGAGTTTAAAAGCAAACTCAAAAAAACAAATGGTAAAGAAAATTTTATAAAAAAATTGATAAAATCAATCTTTTTTATTCCGAAATTCCAAAATATTACTAGTTCATTTTTAGCTTCATATTTCATGAATATGTATGCAAATGATATAAATATTGCAAATGGATAAACTCTGCTTAAAATTTTAGGAAAATTAAGTAATGTGTAGCTGAAATAAACTATAAAACCATGGCCATCTTCTATTACAAAATCTAAATAATTAACCGCTTGTAAAACCCAAATGATTAGACTGATTACAAGTATTGTTACTAAAAAAAACTTTATGCAATCCTTGGCTAAATTCCTGTATACAATTTTTTTCATTGAAATTTGATAATTTAACTCATATATAGCATCGAACACTTAAGGTGTGTATTAAAAATTATGTCTATTCAAATTAACTATATAAATAGTGACCTGAAAAAACCTTCTACTAATCTAATTTTATTTGTTGATGAAAATTTCAATATTAGTGGTTTAAAAAAATATATTTCAAATGAAGAATTTTCTTACATATCTGATTTGTTAAAAACTAACGATTTAAAAAAAGACTTACTTTTTTTTGAAATTAGTTCAAAAAAAACAATATTTTTAGTGTCTGTTAAGAAGGATATAAAGATATCAGATATAGAAAATTTAGGAGCTAAATTTCACAGTTATATTAATTATGATAAGAAAAAAGAATATTTTGTAAATTCAGATACAATTAACAATAAAACAAAAAATTTTGTAGGTTATTTTCTACATGGACTGAAATTAAAATCATATGAATTTAATATTTATAAATCAAAAAAAAATAAAAAGATTATTTTTATAAATGTAATAGGAAATAAAAATAAAATATCTACTCAAGATCACTTAAGATTTAAAGCACTGGAGGAAGGAAGTTTTTTTGCAAGAGATCTTGTGTCAGAACCAGGAAATATCTTACACCCAGATGAATATGCAAAAAGAATAAATACACTTAAAAAATTTGGATTAAAAATAAATATATATGACGATAAAAAATTAAAAAAACTTGGAATGAACGCTTTACTTGGTGTAGGACAAGGAAGTATTCGAGGATCATACCTTGTAACTATAGAGTGGAATGGAGCAAAAAATAATTCTAATCCTTTAGCTTTTGTTGGGAAAGGGGTTTGTTTTGACACTGGTGGTTATTCGCTAAAACCAGCAAAGTTTATGGAGGATATGACTTATGATATGGCAGGCTCAGCTACTGTGGTGGGATTAATGAAAAATTTAGCCATAAGAAAAGCA
>Ga0114998_10003979_pt1 | contig 10862 bp, 8 predicted proteins | sample ArcticOcean_MG_C_5_FD_87044 | JGI IMG/M metagenome (GOLD analysis project Ga0114998, IMG submission 87044) | Marine microbial communities from western Arctic Ocean - ArcticOcean_MG_CB4_138 | ecosystem: Environmental > Aquatic > Marine > Oceanic | place: Arctic Ocean: Canada Basin | collected...
AGGCCCAGCAGTATTAAGTTCAGTTGACACGTTTTTATTCATTTTGTTCGCGAGTTTTTTTTATATTTTTATATTTTGCTACATCATGTATTTCTATTTGCTTTTACCTTTTTAGCTATTTTTGGTGAGAACCAGAAAAGAAGCTCTGCCTCACTGCCTGTGGAGAACCAACAGTGAAACATCACAACTACTCAAAACTTCATTTCTACAAAAATTTTGTTCGAAGGTTTGAAGGTTTGCACGTCCACCATACCACCACACCTTCTTTTTGTTTGGGTGGAGAATTTCAAAATAGGAGGAGGATAATTCGTACTGGTACCAGTACATCAAAATACGAGAAAAAGAATTGTCTATCATATACTACCAGTACCTACAGGGGTAGGTTCCTCTTTTTTGTACAACAATGTGAAAAAAACTGTATCATCCTTCACAACCTAAACGGTCGGGTTTTAATCTAATGGTTCATCAATAAATTATGAAGACTGAAAAGCTTCCACACTGCTTGCAGCTTCGTAATATCCAGACTTCTTGAGCAACTCAACAAATATTTCTCTCTCGTGAAGTTTCAGAATATAAGGAGAAAATAATGCTCCTGGAAATACACCAGTAGCAACATCGTGTTTAAAGTGTAGCATTGCGCCATTAATAACTTTACCAACTTGCGCATATTGCTTGCAAAATTTTGGTGTAACTTTTGCGTGGTGGGGATGTTGCAGAAATCCAAGGAGATCATGATAAACTAAAATTTGACCATTAGTGCTGGAACCTGCTCCTATCCCAATCGTAGGAATATTGACGGAAGAAGTGATAGCTGCAGACACACAATCAGGCAAGCACTCTAGCACAATTGAAAAACAACCAGCATCTTGCAACTCAATAGCCTGCTCAACCAGCCTCACTGCGGCCCTCGCATTATTTCCTTGAGGTCGGAATCCACCAAAGAGACTTACAGATTGCGGAGTTAAGCCGATATGACCCATAACAGCAATACCGGCTTGATTTAATTTACGAACAGACGAAACACGAAGATTACCACCACCTTCTAACTTGACCGCATGCATTCCTCCTTCTTTCAGTATCCTAATAGCTGCTTTCAACAAATGTTCGTCATCACTTTCATAACTTCCAAAGGGAATGTCGCCAACCAAGAAAGCTTTTTTAGCACCACGTGAAACAGATCGACAATGTACTAGCATTTCCTCAAGTGTAATTGGTAGTGTTGTATCGTGACCATGAATAACCATGGAAGCAGAGTCACCAACAAGCAGAATATCTATGTCTGCTTGATCCACCTGAAACAAAAAGTAAGTATATTGTTATGAAGTGCAGAAATGAAAACTTACATGTATAGCGCTAGAATAATCATATGCAGTAACAGCTGTCAAGGCCGTACCTTGCTCATATTTGTCGCGGATTATCTTCAATGTGGTCTTTTCAAATAGGTCCGCATTCCCATATAGATTTCTATATGTATATTTTGTTTTGAAAGACTGAAGAAAATGTGCGCGACCGAAAACAATATTTGTCGAACTCTTTAGGCGCGCATAAAAGTGGCTAGGTTTGGGCATCATCTCTACCCATTAGCCCTTCTTCTTTCGCTTGCTCTTGAAATTAAATACAGTTCAAAGTTCGAGCATAAGAAAAAACTGGCGGGGAAAACTTACTGTTGTTCCAGCCGATACCTTAGTAATTAAATAGTTCTTTCAGTATCTAGATTACAGCAAAGCAAATGGGTAACTTTTCTTTAGAGCCGTTCGTCGAGCTGTTATTGTTCCTCTGAGTCCGGGAAAAGTACTTACTTCTTGTATGATTTAGGGTTTTGAATTTTCTAGCCGGAGCCGAGCTGTTATTTGTGACTACGTCAAAAATGGATGAAGCAAACAGATAGAAAGACGGCAATATGCCAAGGTGCACCTAATAAGTATTCACAAAAATGGTGACGTGCTGTCATGCTCTTTATTACCCTGTAAATTCTTCAAAGAAAATGATACTATATAGGCGATGCAAGAGAAAACAGAAAGCGAAGTTTTCAGCGTTCTTAAAAAAACGTGGGCCCGTATCTGACTTATTGTCTGAAATTACAACTGAACACGAATCTTACGCAAACTTTTTAGTGCAAGAATATTCTCTTAATGCTGCAACTAATCATGAAGTAGCTGTACGAAAACTTAATGAAAAATTCCGGGTGTTCGGAAAAGATGATGAATTCTTTCAGGTAGTTTTCTTAGCGTTTCGGAAACTTGTCGAAAACTCGGCCAAGCTTCCAAATGCTCACATTGTAACTACCGTAATAACAGTTGCAGGTAAGCGAGGATACTTAAGCGAAGCTGATTTTGCTTTCGGGTGGAGTCAAACTTCATGTGATAGTAAATTAGTAAGACCAACCGCATTCACATATACGGCCTATATTCAAGCAATTGGTCAGAACGTCAGAGGTGATAGTTGGGTTTTAGCTTTTGATATTTTCGATGATATGATAAGTAACGGACTTATTCCGAATGTTTTTACGTACAGTGCGCTTATTCGGACAGGTGTACGTGGTGGGAAAAATGGTGCGCAAAGAGTGAGTTCTTTTCATACCTTATTTCAATTTCTTTATATTACTGTACTAACTTTGTTCTTTTTTCACTTAAATTAGGCTTTATTGCTAATTCCAAGGATGAGAGAAAATGATATTGAACCAGATCTACCTGTCATTAGTGCTCTGGTGAGTGCTTTCGGAGCGGCAAATAATATCGATGGAGTTCGTTCGGCTACGCACTCTGCTCTGAAATTTGAGAAGTTGGATGGTCGCCTCTTCGTTGATATAATCTGTGCTTTCACATCCTGTAGAGCATACCAGGAAGCTCTTGATATTTTTCACTCTTCAAAATGTCCAAAAAATATTCAAACCTGTACTGCAATAATGCAAGCATACATAAATTCCGGAAAGGTCAAAGATGCAGAGCAAATATACAATAGAATGAGGATCGATAGATCTGAAGGTGGCTATGGATTTCTACCGAATGCACGAGCTCACACGACCATGTTAAATGGATATGAAAAGTCTTTAATGTCGAGCAGTGCAGTGAATCTTCTGAGAAAGTTGGAACAATTTAACATGGTGAATAACAAGGAAGAATTCGTACCAAATGAAATCCATTATAATGTAGTGTTAAGTGCGTGTGGGAAATGTGGAGAATGGTCTACCGCTGAAAGTATATTCCACTCTATGCGTGCTCGTGGTGTACCAACTACAACTATCACGTTCAGTACTCTAATTACAGCTTACGGAAGAAGTGGTGAAACATTTCGTGCTCGCTGCTTGTACAATCTTATGCGAAAGGAAGGTATTTTTCCAGATGACTATTCTTTCGTTGGTCTTATCCTTGGGCATGCTGTAAAGCATGATTTAAGAGCTGCACTGGATGTGAGAAATCTCATGGCTTCTGAAAATATATCAGAGACTATTCATACTTACAATGCCCTAATTTATGCTGCTGACATATGTGGTGATTATGAGAAAGTAGTTAGCTTATATGAGTTGATGCTCCGATCCAATCTTGAACCAAACGAGACCACGCACGAGCTTGTTGTGAACGTTGGTAAGAAAGGGGCGAAGTTCTATGAAGAAACGCAATTGGCTGCGAATGTTGCTTCAGCAGCAGCTGGGCTTGTTGGAGTAGTTGGGATGGCACTCGGTCGTTGGTAATTTTTGAAGAATTTTCTTTGTATATAATCAATGTGTTTTTTCTTATTGTTGCATGCATACACAGCAGTACTGGTACTGTATATAGAGGTCTTGTTTCTTTTGAAAGCTATGCGTGCAGCGCACCCACATTCACATTTTATTTAATTATCCAAATACTGCTCGTATTCGCATACCTTCTCCTTTTTGAAGTCCAGGTGTCCACCGAATCGAAATTATAATTTTTTTGCGCATTCGCTGTAGTACGCGCTTTGCACACTGCTGCGTGTGTGTGTGACGAACTCTCGTATGCATACGACTCGTATCCCCTTGGACGCCCAGTTCAGATTTTTTCTTTTTTTTCTTTTTTTCCTTCGGGATACCATCATGTATATCCTCATATATATCATATGGGGTATACATATGGGGGGGGGTGTAAGAGTCACAACCCTAACTACCCTAAATACAGATTACATTATTTCGCAGAAAGTTGTATTTCAATAACCACACTTATTTACACACTTATTTAAGAACACAATCTCACACCTCGATTTAGGGTCTTCTCAGTGTTAGCCACGACACCGTTTTCAGGGGGGGGGCCATATGATATGATCATACTCTTGTTTTTGAAAAAAAAAATCTAACCGTTCTTAAGTTGAGTGGCATGCAGGGCTGAAAGTGAAAAGACAAAAAAAAATGCCAAATGAGAAAAAGGCAAAAAGCAAGTCACGAAGCCGACTTGTGCACTTGTCTTGAAGAAAATGATATCCAGTCGAACCTTATATTCACCGACGTAAGTAGCTGGCAAGCTAGTCGCAACAAAGTATATGAAAGGCATTCTTTCAAGAAAAATTATCCTCGTGAACGCGAGCGCAGTAGCCTCTTCCTAAGTAAACGAATATCTCGATCTCATTCTAAGTCGGGAAATGAGCTTGAATACGTGTAACCCGCTTGATGAGCGTCATCAAAGCTCTTTAGAGGATAATTCGACGTCATATTCATCGGATGAAAATGAGCAAAGCTGGATATCATGGTTCTGCGCCTTAAAAGGAAATGTGTTTTTTTGCGAAGTTGACGAAGAGTACATTCAAGACGACTTTAATTTAAGTGGTCTTAGCTCGGTGATCCCTTACTATGACTACGCCCTCGATATGATATTGGACATCGAAAGTCCTAATGGTAGCAAGCTGACTGAACAGCAACATGAACTTGTGGAATCTGCGGCGGAACTTCTCTATGGCCTCATTCATGCTCGATACATATTGAGCAGTCGTGGTATGATATCGATGTTAGAAAAGTTTAAACAAAGCCATTTTGGAAGGTGCCCTCGCATTGCGTGCAACAACCAGTCATGCCTTCCAGTCGGTACATCCGATATTTTTCGCACAGCTACTTTAAAAATATTTTGTCCAAGCTGCCAGGTACGTATATATTTAATGTGTACATTTTGTTTGATTTATTTCAAAACTATAATAGGATTTATATTTTCCACGGAATAAGTTTCAGGGAACTATTGATGGCGCATATTTTGGAACGACGTTTCCACATCTTTTTCTATTGACTTACCAGCATCTTCAACCAAAGAGAATTAAATATAATTATGTGCCACGAATATTTGGTTTTAAGGTTTAAACTTTAATTTTAAATACTGATTAGTCACAAGCTAACAATATTTTCACAGATACATCACGACAATACTGACTGAATGTTCAGTTCCCAAGATACTCAAAAATACAGATTTTTTTCAATGTACTAATAGGTGATCACTTCGTGCGAAACGAATACAATATGCAAAATATGAAGTCTTGGTCTGCTCATTATGTGGATTTTTAGTGATATATTTAGTGATATCCGTCTTTCCTCATTTTAATGCATATGATTCAATACATTGTTATTTGTTCGAATTTTTTTGTACGGGTCAATAAAATTTTTTTCCTACGAAAGGATCTTCGAATATATTCTTTTGTTGTTTGCATGTTTTAATAGATGAATATATAGTACCATGTGGTACCTACATCCATTCCACTTTCAGGTTTACCATGCTATATTGTGTAATTTAGGGTTTTTTATCCAGGTTTAGACTCCCCACAGGGTGTGGTACGAATTATTGCGTATAGGTCCAAGTATCGTTAAAAAAAAGCAAGGAAGTATAAAAAAATGGTTCATATTTGATAGTACTTCGAAGAGAGAATTTCATTAAAGCTGTGAAGAAATAAAGCGCCGAAATAAGGACAAAGTCGCGTGTGAGTTCTTGTCCTAAACTCTATCGAAGGTAACCATTCATCTATTCACCACTCAACTCGGAATTTCAGTAAAATGAAAAATTACTCCAAGAAAATATGAAAACTCCAAGGAAAAAGGAATGAAAGTTGTTTCTTTATTTTCCGGTATAGGCGGTATAGATTTGGGGTGAGAAATATCTTCCATACTCAAATTCGCTAACCTTATACACAGATTAGTTAATGCGGGCCATGAAATTATTCTTCAGGTGGAGAATAATCCGCATTGTATCCAGGTGCTTAAAAAAAATTTCCCTGCAACCGCAATAGTTTTAGATATAGTTACACTTCAAAGTCTTCCTGAAGAAACAGATATCGTCGTGGCAGGTTTCCCTTGTCAAGACTTATCAACTGAGAATCAGAATCGAGCAGGGATTGAAAAGGGACTACGCTCTAGTCTCGTTTCACATGTTTTTCGTTTACTCCGAAGCAAGAAGGTGCCATGGGTCATTTTTGAAAATGTACCCGGGCTACTTAATTGGCATTGGAATCAGACTCCCCCACAACAACCTGGTATTGCATACATAACTAGAGAGCTCGAACAGCTCGATTACCGTTGGGCGTATCGAGTCGTCGACTTGGCATCATTTGGAATTCCTCATAGTCGTTCGCGTGTTTTTATTGTTGCTTCAATTCATGGAGATCCAAGGGATATACTATTGTCCCAGGACATCCATTGCCAAGGACAGTGCTCAAATATGTTTCCAAGTAAATCTAATGAATGTTACACTTGCTCGTGTCAACAACCCAGTATTGACTCAAATACTGTAGCTTGTGTGGATCTTGGAGAAAAACGTCATCCTCCGTACCTAAATATTCTGCACTGTTTAACGACTGCTAATGGAAGGCGAACTTGTATTGTACGTAATGCGTACAATAATATCAATGATACAAAAAAAAGTTGCACGATGCTTGATGTTAGGGATGCTGAGAGGTTATTCGGGTTCCCCGAAGGGTGGACTGAATCATGTTACCCTATTATCAATCCAGATAAGCCAGCTGCAAGTAAATTTGACTGCAAAATCCAGACTCAAAAGCGTTTATCAGTTCTTGGGAATTCTTGTGCAGTACCTATATTTTTTTGGATTGGTCAACAATTAAATGAACCTTATATTTCTAAATTTATGATGGCTTCAATCGGAAGACCATTTGTAGCAGAATGTCCAGGATTCCGGGACACATCTGCATGGCCCTGCTGTGCTTGGAATGTTTCACCCCAGTTATTCTGGAAAGGACGATATGGGATCTCAGGAATAAGTTCTTCGCCTAAACTTTACCCATATATAAAACTCGGCGACTTTTTGCGCTATGGAGACGATATTCCAAATTCAACAATTTGCAAAAAGTTTCTAATGCGTTTGAAAAAGCAAGGTTTTGAACTTTTGGATTCTGTAGTAAATGGTATGCCCAGAACACATAAGCCAGTAGTGCAAGAACGTTTAGGCTCGTCAAGTGATGTATCTGAATCAGACGAACCACAAATCTACTGTGGAAATCCGAATGATAACAATAGTCCAACTAATGATTCGAATGAGTCAGAAGGAGAGAAGATTATGTTCGCCTCATATAGCCTATACGGAAATATGTCACCAAAAGTGCTCTGGCCAGTTATTTCTGTTCAATCAAAAGGAGCAACTATTTTAAAGTGCGACTCAATTAAAGACTCATACACTCCGATTACGAGCGATCATCAGTTCGTAATTATGGGGAGTGATCAAATTTTGATATCTTCAAAAGAGACCGAATGCCAAGAGTTCTTTTCTTCATATGGACGTGCACGAAGCCAGCTAATATGTTCTTCTCAAAAAGAAAATTACATTGTGTCCATTGATCAAGCATTGTCAAAGTTTCGAGCTCAAAATTTGGATTATTTTGACATATTTGAGCAAGGGACGACGCCATCTTTAAAAAAAGCACAGCCTTGTGGGAATTGTAAAGTTTGTATAAAAGCTAATAAAAGAGTCTTAGATGCAAAAACTAAAAATTTACAAACATCGCTACGACTTCAGACAAATCTTATGAGGAAAGAACAGCAAGTTACAAAAGAACCTTCTAGATCTTTATATGACTCTTGTCCGTTAATTTTATCAACACGACTGGCCCATCAAGGTCATCAAGGAGCTGCGATAGCGCTTTTGCAAGCTCGTGCAGTTGGGAAGCGAGTTAAAATTTTATGGTCTCACGACAATGAATTTTTTGGAGGTACAATTACAAACTTTGACCCTCTTAGCTTTACTCATTCAGTTTTATATGATGATGCAGATGAAGATCCAGGCTTGCAAATGTGGCGAGAAATCATCATTTCTATATGAATACATGTGTCTTGAATCAGGATACTTCTCACTTTGTGTAATTGTTTCGGGTCTCTAAGAACCAAATTCTTTGAACTTGAGTACGCGGTAGTACGAGTATCTGATACCAAGAATTTTTTTGTTTATGAGAAGTATTTTGCAATTTTGATTCTCATACATTAAATTTGAAAACCATGATATCTCCTTCCTTGACAACGTACTCCTTTCCCTCGAGTCTCCAAAGTCCCTTTTCCTTGATTTCAAAGTTTATAATCAAAAGTTTCACGATATTTTTATGCGTACCTTGGCCTTTGCAAAACCTTCACTAACAACATAGTCTTGGTATGAGACAGTTTCCGCCCTTTGTAAAGAATGTAATTTGAAAAAGATTGCCTGAATTAAATCCTCTTACTTGATAAATCCGCGTTCGAAGTCAGTGTGTATAACACCCGCAGCTTGTGGAGCAGTGGCGCCAATCTTGGTTTCACATTTGAGATGAAAAAAATATTTAGCAGTTTAAAAACCTTCGTGGTCCAGGCTCGTGTTTCTTTTTCACCCGTTGTAAAATATGTTTGAAGCTTTAGTTGCTTGTACACAGCTCTGACCTATATATTCTAATTAGTAGAGATACAAAACAAACTTTAAAAATCGTACAAGAGCAGGAAGACCCACTTCTTTCACTCCTAACTCTTCAAGGAAGAATTCCCGTTCTTCAAGTTCCATTTGTACAAGTTCGGATTCGATCTTTACAATGAAATCAAATAAAAGTAAGTTTTCGAGTAGAAAAAACTTTTTACCTTTGCAGACACAATACAAACAGCAGAGCCTTCACTATTTGCAAGATCAAGCAAATTCTCTACGTAAATATTTCCACTTCCCTTCACAAAGAATATATTCATACATTATAAGATCTTTTGATGAATTTCACCTTCGTGCGCAAGTCACTTTCACAAACATTTGCAGCATATATACACGGTTTTTGAGTCAGTAAATTGAGAGTAGACAGCAACACACTTTCATCCTTTACCATTAAAAAGCATTATCATCCTCGGTCAACCATTAATTTACGATTACCTCACTGAGTTTGAGAACACGAACTGGAATTCCACTTTCTAGTGATAGAGATACCCTTTCAAGCACTTCAAGTTCTGCTGCTTCTTGTGCTTTTTCTGTGGGACTCTATTGAAGGACATAAAATTGTAGTTTTCAAATGCCTTGAAGATCGAACCTTAGCTTTCCCCTTCTTTAATCTATCGATTCTCCTTTCAACTTGCAGCAAATCAGACAGAGCTAACTCAAAATTGATTGTTGCTACATCTTCTACAGGATTCACGCGCCCATCAACATGTATCACCTATGATAAGATTATAATTTTTGTTGTTTCTGCGGTATCTGACAAAATAAAAACCTCGTCATCATCAAAGCATCGAACAGTATGAATAATCGCGTCACATTCACGTATATTTGAGAGAAATTTGTTCCCTAGTCCCTGGCCCTCTGAAGCACCCTATTCTACTTTTTAATATTTTCATCTTAAAGTGAAACTTTCCAACTTTTACTAAACCAGCTATATCTACTATCTCAACAAAAGCAGGTATTATATTTTCAGATGAAGAAATTTGAGAAAGCACTTTAAGTCGCTCGTCAGGTACCGCAACTATTCCAACATTGGGTTCAATTGTGCAAAATGGAAAGTTGGCAGTCTATTTATATTGTCAGTTTTGGGGCATAAAAAAGTTAACAAGTTACTTGTGCTGCAGCATTCTCCGTTAAAGCGTTAAACAAAGTACTCTTTCCTACATTTGGGAGTCCTAAAAATTTTCATCAGTTTCACATCTTATATTGTGATAATGAAACCGACCTACGATACCAGTTTTCAAGGACATAGAAGTTCTCACTGTCAACTTTTTCAACGCCCGAGGTACGTTCCTCAACTACAGGTATTCGCTAAGTCAATTACTCGAATCAAACGTAAATATGTGACTGACATACCGTCAATATACTGCTTCGACCTTGGAACGAGGATGTAACATTAGCGTGAAGTTTCATTAATCTATTTGCTCTTGAGGCTGCCCTAAAAGCTGTTGGATACAAACACAGTAACACGGTAATAAGTTCAGTTCAGAATTATTTTTGGACTGTTTTCGAGGACGGATGTTCCACAGCCTACTATTAAGAGAAGAAATGAAGAAATATAGATAAGAAGAGAGTATATATATGGCCACCTTGTAAATAATATACGGCCATATACCGATGAATTACGTAAAAACTTTTACTTTTTTCATGCTATGCATCAAGCTCCATATGTAACTCTTCCCATCGCAAAAAAAAAAATATTATTTTCAGGGGGGGACATTTTTTTTCATTATTTGTACGTTAAATTCGACACCTTCTAGTGAAAGTTTAGAAATCAAATAGGCTTCGCCTGCGCAGGTTCGAATCCTGCCGTCTGCGAACAACAGTCGCAGATGTGCCCGAGTGGTTAAGGGGTTTGACTCGAACATTTTTTTTCGCGGATAAACACCTCGTACATATGCCATATGCATCATATCATATTCTCTCCATCATCTTATATTGCCCTGTGTGTCTTTTGTATCTTATTTAAACCCTAAATTATGAATAAGA
>Ga0114998_10003982_pt1 | contig 10861 bp, 5 predicted proteins | sample ArcticOcean_MG_C_5_FD_87044 | JGI IMG/M metagenome (GOLD analysis project Ga0114998, IMG submission 87044) | Marine microbial communities from western Arctic Ocean - ArcticOcean_MG_CB4_138 | ecosystem: Environmental > Aquatic > Marine > Oceanic | place: Arctic Ocean: Canada Basin | collected...
AAATTAATCCTGATGTGGTGATCAATTGTGCAGCGATGACGCATGTGGATCAATGCGAAACTCATCAAGAAGCGTGCTGGTCACAAAATGTAAGGGCTTTAGAATATTTAATAGCGAGTTGCATTGAGGCAAATGCTTTTCTCATTCAGCTGTCGACAGATTTTATTTTTGATGGTTTGGCGGGTCCCTATACTGAGGAGGCGGTAGCCCATCCCCTAAGTTATTATGGAAAGAGCAAGTTGGCGTCAGAAGATTTATTAAAGTCCTCACCTGTCAAAAGTGCGATTGTCCGGACGGTTTTGGTTTATGGAATCGCACATGATATGTCAAAGTCGAATATAATTTTATGGGTAAAGCATAGTCTAGAGCAAGGAAAAAAAATACAAGTAATCAATGACCAATGGAGGACACCTACCTTGGCTGAAGACTTGGCCTTGGGCTGCATGGCAATTGCTCAAAAAAAGGCAGAAGGGATTTTTAATTTATCAGGTAAGGATCTGCTTACTCCCCATGAGATGGCATTAAAAACAGCGCATTTTTTCAAGTTAGATGCGTCCCTGATTGAAGAGGTGGATGGAAGTGTATTTACTCAGCCAGCTCAGCGACCAGCGAGAACAGGATTTATTTTGGATAAAGCCATTACCGAATTAAATTATAACCCCCACAGTTTTGATGAGGGCATGGCTATTTTACAAAAACAGTTGTCACTCAGGTCCCTTTGAAATTGTTTGAATCTATACTTAGGGTTCTACTTCAACAATCATCTCTATCTCTACGCAGATATTCATAGGTAAGGCAACCATACCGACAGCTGCACGGGCGTGTCTTCCTCTATCCCCAAAAACTGCCACCATCAGATCTGAGAAACCATTGATTACTGCGGGTTGTTGGGTAAAAGTGGGGGTTGAGTTGACCATGCCAAACACTTTAACGATCCTTTTTACCTTATTGAGATCTCCTATTTCGGCCTTTAAAGCAGTCAATTGAGAGATGGCTGTATACCGAGCCGCGTCATAACCCTCTGCTATACTTAAATCTTGTCCCAGTTTACCGGTTATGTATCCATTGGGACCGAGCGGACCGAGTCCAGCCATATAGATGAGATTTCCTGTTCGGACGCTGTTGACATAATTGCCTACAGGCTTACTCGGTTCATTGAGGGTAATTCCTAATTCTAGTAACCTAGCATCGATTTCATAATCGTATAAACTTTGACCGAGCAGGCTAAATGAGCTCAATGATAATAAGAGTAGGCTGAGATAATTTTTCATATTTATTTTTTAAGGTGAATAAAAATGTCTTCCATGAGTTGTAATTCAATGGAGTTTTCATCTTTGGATTTGATAAAATAAGAAATTCCTTGCAGGTTGCTTTCATTGACAAGATAAAGCGTATCGTTCTGCATGTTCCATGTTTGGGAATGCTGAATGGTATCAACTCCGAAGACACAGCCTTTATAGCCATGAGCAACGATGGTGATGGAATCACCCTCAAAAATAAACTTACCATTCATGGTAAAACTTTCAATACCCGTTATTTTCCCAAATGATTCAGGCGAAGTTTCCCAAATAGCATCCCATGTTCCTTGCAGTTTAACTTCATCGCTACATGAGAACAAAGAAAATATTATCAATGAGAAAGGAATGATTTTTTTCATAGAGAAATAATTTTTTTACTGTATCGAAGATATTAAAAATGGATTGGAAGAGGGCAATTTGGCCTTGTTTTATTTAAGCCCATTTTCTCTCCGATATTAAATATGTCGGCGCCCATTGAACAAGGCTAGGGCCTAAAAAACGTGAAGGGGACTCAAACTCTATAATTTGGTTGTGTATTGGGACATCTTTATCATGTGTACGGAGCTTTAAAAGATAATTGTTCTAATTTTTTCATGACCCTATTTTTTTCATGCAGAAAATCATTGAGCGCTTTGGGATTGATGGGATCTGAAGGAGGTAAGTCTACTTTCAATGCATCTACTTGTTTGTTATTCTTCCAGAAGCGAAAGCAGAGGTGTGGTCCGGTGGCCAGTCCTGTGCTTCCCACAAATCCAATGGTTTGACCTTGTTCAACTTGAACGCCTGGCCTGATACCTCGCTTAATTTTCTGCATGTGTAAGTATTGGGTTGAATAGGTGCTATTATGCTTTATTTTAACATAATTCCCATTATTACGCTTATACTTGGCTTCCACAACGATGCCTTCACCGACGGAGTGAATGGGTGTTCCCGTAGCGGCTGCATAATCCGTTCCTAAATGGGCCTTATATCTTTTTTGAACAGGATGATAGCGGCGACCTGAATATCGAGAACTTATTCTCTTGTAATTTAGTGGGGCTCTTAAAAAAGTCTTTCTTAAGCTGTTCCCGTCCTGGTCAAAATAATCTTCTTTTTGATCAATGCTGTATCTAATACCATAAAATATCTTGTCAAAATGCTCAAAATATACCCCCGTGATTTGCTTAATCCCAATAGGTTTTCCTTCAATACTTTCTTCCTCATAAATGACCTTAAACTTGTCTCCTTCTTGTATTCTGAAAAAATCAACTTGCCAAGCAAGTACATCGACTAGCTTACTTACCAATAAAGGAGGGGCTCCGATATCTATTGCTGTTTCATATAGGGATGAATGAATCGAAGCAGCAATACTCCTTTCAACGAGATCTATCTTTTTATGGTGTACGCGTGTATAGACAGAATCGCCTAAGGAAAAAACGACAAAAGATTTCAAATAAGAATCAAAAATAAAGCAGTCAACGGTCTTATTGGAATCCATTTTATGAACAATCGAATATTTTTTACCTACGTTGAGTTTGCGTAAGTCATAAATATTTTTTGAAGTCTGGGCAATTGCATAAATTTTGGCATCGGATACACCAAAATTTTGAAGAATAGCGGAAAGCGTTTGGTTTCGTTTTATTTTCCCTACAATGACTCCGGACGAATCTACAGGAAGGCCAAATAATAATTTTGGCTTTGGAGCTTCATGCGCGAGTGAATCAATAGCCTGTTTTTTGGGTGTCTGCTTGACCACTGAATCACAAGCATGCAAAAGGAGTAAAAGGAATAAGGAGATTAAATACGGGACTTTCAAGTGCGTAACTTTATTTTTTGAAATTGGTATGCCCAAGGTCCAAAAATGAGAGGAAGGATGAAATATCTAAATTATAGGCGATAGGATCGACAAGCAATTGACCCTCAGCGGTCATGATGATATAAAGGGGTTGTGCATTGTTTTTAAATTGGGTGATTTGTAAATCTGCATTTTGCTTCCCTATCGTTTTTTTTGTTTTACCGTCGTAAGAAGATTCATACCATTGATTCTGTGGCAAAGCCGTTTTGTCATCTACATACAAAGCAACCACGATGAAGTTTTCAGATAATCGTTTGAGAATTCTTGAATCCGACCATACACGCGCCTCCATTTCTCGGCAGTTAACACATCCATGGCCCGTGAAGTCTATAAATATGGGTTTCTCGGTCGCAAGGGCACATTCCTTGGCTTGCGCTAAATCAAAATAACCTGATAGCCCATGAGGGAGCTCAAGAAAATCACTATATTTTGGCGCTTCACACAAACCAGATAAATCGTTATTAAGTATTGTTTGACTTGATGAACTTATATTGAAATCTTGTCCTGAGATGGGAGGTAAATAGCCAGACATTCCTTTTAGGGGGGCCCCAAAAAGTCCCGGAATGAGATAAAACACAAACGAAAAACTGGTGATGGCTAAAATTAATCCCAAAACTGAAGTATTTTTTTTCTCAGAATCTCCGGGCATGCGAAAGGTGCCAAGCAAATAAAAACTTAGTAAGGTGAAAATGGCAATCCATAGAGCTAAATAAATTTCACGGTCTAAAATGCCCCAGTGATAGGCTTGGTCAGCGATACTTAGAAACTTAAAGGCAAAAGCCAATTCCAGAAAGCCAAGGACCACTTTTACTGAGTTGAGCCAACTTCCTGATTTGGGTAGGGATCCGAGCCAGCCTGGAAACAAAGCAAAAAGCATGAATGGGATGGCAAAGGCCGTAGAAAAAGCCAGCATTCCTAAAATTGGCTTGAGTACCAGTCCCCCAGCCGATTCCACTAATATCGTACCTACAATGGGGCCAGTGCAACTGAAGGAAACTAAAACTAAAGTTAAGGCCATAAAAAACACACCGATCAGGCCACCTTGATCTCCCATTCGATCTACTTTATTCACCCACTTATGGGGAAGGGTGATCTCAAAAAGTCCGAAAAAAGAGAGGGAAAAAAAGACGAATACAATAAAAAATAAAACATTTGGAAACCATCCTGTGGCCAAATCATTTGCAATTTCTGGCCCCATAAATGGGGCTATAATAGCACCAAAGAGCACATGAATTCCGATGATGGAAAGACCATAGAAAAGACTATTTTTAATTCGCGTTGCCTTACTTTTATTTTGTCCGGTAAAATAAGTAACGGTCATTGGAATCATGGGAAAGACACAAGGGGTAAGGAGGGCCGTAAGTCCAGCGAGAAAGGCGATCAGCATAAAGGAAAGGAGGGTGTAGGGGTCATTGGCTGCTCTCATGTCAAAAACACTTTCATTTGGGACGGCGACTTCCATGGGGGATGCTGTCGCGCTTTCTGAGTTTTTAACAAAAGAGAAATCATCCTCAAGGGGTATGCAGAGTCCCGTAACATCTGAACAAACTTGATAATTATAAAAGCCCTCAATACGATAGTTGGGATCTTTTAATTGAATATTTTGAATAAAAACACCTGTTTTTTTAAAATAGGTGTAGGTACCCATAAATATAGAATCATAGGCACTTAAGGCCGCTTGAGGTTGAATCGATCCTAACAGTTCGTAACTCGCATGAGGCGTGAAAATGAATTCAGTAACGTTAGGACCTAATTCAGGATCAAAATCAGAGGAATATAAATACCAATCGGCATCAATGGCCGCATTAAAAATAATTCGAGCCGTTGCTTGGTCATCTGAAACAGAGATACTTTGACGCCATTCGATAGGTTTGATTATTTGGCTTGAACTCCAAAAGCTAGTCCCAAGTAACAACAAAATTAATTGAATGCGCATAATTTATCAATGATAGATTGAATCCTTAATTCTTATTTGATATTTGGGAAAAATGATCATAAAAATAAGCAATAGTTTCGATTCCTTTATAATAATTAAATAAGCCATAACTTTCATTGGGTGAATGAATGTCATCTGAATCGAGTCCAAAGCCCATTAAGATAGGTTCTATTTTCAGTTCTTGTATGAACAAAGCAACGATCGGGATACTCCCGCCTTCCATCGTGGGGATCGGTGTCTTCCCCCAGGATTGTTCAAATGCCTTACTTGCTGCTTGATACCCGTTTGAATGGGTAGAAACTACGGCGGGTGTTCCTCCATGATGAGGCGTTACCTTCACTTTTACAGATTTGGGCGCATTTTCTTCAAAATATTTGATGATCATTTGTGTGATCTTATCGCTGTTTTGATTGGAGACCAATCGGGTAGAAATTTTGGCAAATGCTTTCGAGGGGAGTACCGTTTTAGATCCAGGACCTGTATATCCACCCCAAATACCATTCACATCTAAGCAAGGGCGTATACCTACGCGCTCAATGGTTGAAAATCCTTTTTCTCCTTTGACCTCTTCAATGTTGAGTTCTTTTTTATAATGGTCAAGATCGAAAGGAGCTTTGGCCATTTCAGCTCTTTGGGCTTCAGAATATTCTAATACATCATCATAAAAGCCAGGAAGAGTGATGCGTCCTTCTTCATCTTGCATATCCGCAATAAGCTTGGTGAGGATATTGATGGGATTGGCAACTGCGCCACCATAAACACCCGAATGAAGATCTTTATTAGGACCGGTCACCTCCACCTCGAGATAGCTTAAACCTCTCAATCCGACGGTAATGGATGGGGTATCATTATTTATGATGGAGGTATCTGAAATTAAAATGACATCTGCCGATAATTTCTGTTTTTCTTCTTTGATGAAAGCTTCTAAATTATCGGAACCTACTTCTTCCTCTCCTTCAATCATGAATTTAACATTGCATGTTAGGGCATTTGTTTCCATCATGGCTTCAAAAGCTTTAACATGCATGTACATTTGACCCTTGTCATCGCAGGCACCTCTGGCATAAATTCGATCATTTTTTACGATAGGTTCGAAGGGGGGATGATCCCAAAGCTCATAGGGATCAGCAGGTTGTACGTCATAATGCCCATAGACTAACACCGTGGGAAAGTTGGGATCAATGATCTTTTCAGCATATACAATCGGATGACCTTTGGTTTCGCATAGTTCGGCATAGTCGACACCCGCTGCTATTAATTGGTTTTTGACAAACGTAGCTGCATTTCGGACTTCACCATCAAATTTTTTATCGGCACTAACAGATGGAATCCTTAATAAATCGAGCAATTCATTAAGAAACTTATCTTTATGATCATTTAAGTATTCTAAAGGTGTCATAGGAACATCGGATTAAGAAAAAAAGATGAAACAAATTTACGCACAAGAATTATCAATTGAGGGGTAAAATTCAAAAACCGTCGTCATCATCATCTTCCGAGGCATCTAAAAATTCATCAAATCCTTCGGGGTAGGTAAGCTTGAAAGGGGCTTCTATGTCTAAGTAAACTTTTCGAAAAGTATTGATGTAGCTTAAAGTTTCGGCTTCTTCACCTGCAACTAAAATCAGCTGTCCAGGTTTAAATCTACCTTTACTCTCATTGTTTTTTATCTCAGCATTAAAGTCAAAATTTGAGGTATAAACCAAAAGACTATTATCCTGATAATTAAAATAATACCAGCTACCCGGGGCGGCTTGAATAAATAAATTTAATATATCACCACCGGTATCGTCTTTTTTAATTTCCAAAAAACCATCTACCTGTGTATTGATATCTGTAACATAGATATTAGAAATTGATATTTTAGAAGTATTGTACCATGCTTTTTCATCAGGACTCCAATTCATTTTCACTCCTGAGATCACCAAAAATTTATTAAGTAGCTCGGAGATTTCCACTAAAGGGGTATAGTCTTTTTGGCTCTTTGATTGATAATTTTTAGTATTTTCATCACCCACGAGATTACTTATTTTGAGTAAATTTTTAGTATTTAGCTCATTAGCAAGGTCTCCGCCCAAGCGATCTATAATGTCTAAGAAATCTAGTGCCATCAAGTCGGCAATGATATTTTCCAATTTGACATCTAGTATCAAAGCAGCATCAAGGGTACAAATACTTGTTTCTGCATTAAAATTCCCAATTACTGAAGCGGATAATTGGAGCTTATTTTTCTTATTATTAAAGAAATTCATTTCCCCCTCAAAAGCATAGGTTTGAGTAGAATCGTTATAGATAAATGTTTGCCCCTCATACGCTTCACCCGTTAACTTTAAGGGTTCTTCAATGAGGTAGTTTTTGGAATTAACATCATATTTCACCATTCCTTTGGCTAGAAAATAATCTGGATCTAATTCACTTTTCTTTTTTTCAATGAAGGTGGGGTATAAACGACCTCTTATATCCTGATGAAGTCCCCCTATTAAGGGTTCACCGTCTTCAAAAGCTTCCTCCTCAAGGTCAAAAACTACTTCATTTATTTCTTCTTTTTGTGCATAAGTAATCCAAAAATCATAGTCAGGTTTATTTATAAATTGAGGCTGTACGAATCCACTCAGTTCCAATGCCTGTTTGTATGTTTTTAACGTTATTCCTCCTTTATATACAAATCCTGGCGCAATTTCTAAATTTCCACTCAATGTTTTCCCTGTAGCCTCTGTGTAGCGTTGAACTTGTTGCTCGTTTGTGTTTTTATTACGGGCAAAACCATTTCTTTTACGATTTTTTTCATTGGTAGTATCCACTGTAAAAAGGCGCTCTTCAACACTTAAATCATACATGGGAATTTTGCTTGTATCACCTTTTGCAGAGGGCAGTATATAAGTAGCCTTAGCATTGAATTCATTTCGTGAGACGATATCTACAGTGGCATCGGTAAGAAAGTGATATAATTCTGGAGTTTCATAGATGATTTTGGCATTTCTAAAAGTTCCTATTTTTGAATTAATTTTTATCGTCATTTCATTGTTTTCAGGGATAATTTTTGCGTCCGCTACTTGGATATAAGGGATGCCTTGAACAATTAATTGAGATATTTTGATATCGTAAATAGCATTGGTTCCATTGAATGCTAAGGAATCTAGGGCGGGGTTGGTTGAGTAAAAATAAGAATCCTCTAGATCGAAATTTTCAGGTTTTTTCATGATGACGATAGAATCTTCCAACAACCATACAGCATCTGGGATTGAAGTTTCCATAGCAGTGTTTGGAAAAGAGATAATAGCATCAAGTTGTCGTTCAGATTTAATAGATGCACTATTTTTTTGAAGATCAAAATCAAGCTTAACATTCAAAAAAATGAGTTCAGGATTACCAACTTCTTCAGAGAGAATTTCAAAGGTAGCATTACTGGCCTGAAAACTATTTTCCTTGAAGTTCATTTGTTGGGACTTAGAAGATGAACCTCGGGTTAACAACGTACCACTTCCATTTACGCTTCTTTGAGTGATATTGAGTGCACCTATTAGTTGAGCAGATTTATTATAAAAATTAAATGGTTTATCATTAATTGTGGTGAGATACATACTGTCTGCTCTCGGAAACCAACTCATTCTAAAGTTATCAAGTTCAGCCTGAGGAAAATCAACTAACCCCACTTGACCAGGGTCAATATTAGCTTTGTATCCAAGGGTCGTAACAGAATCTTGATAATAAATAAAATCATTGGAAAAAAGATGGGCATTTAAGAAATCAATCTGACCGGTTCCTCTAAGTCCACCATTATTTAAGGTGATGGTCTCATAGGTTTTGGAGGAGGTTCCGTATAGATTATAGCCTTCCTTCGGAATATTGTGCACAAATCCCAAAGACTGATCTTCCATAATAAGTAAAGAATCTTCAAAATTAGGAAAAATACCTCCAGAATTGAATATACCTGGGAAAATTAGGTTCGCTGTATTGTCACTATTGAATCCATTTATTTCTATCGGGGCAATGATGAAAATAATCGATGAATCATAGACACCATCTAGTATTTCAGGTTGGGAAAAATAGACTGTAGATTCCGAATCAGAAATAAAATAAGGATATTTTTCGTAAACTTTATTTCCGGAACGATTGCTAGGTTCATTTAGATAGACTTTTCCTTTTGTTTCTGTAATACGGTTTTGTAATTTTGAATATAAGCCATCTGAACTGGGTAGTCTGATGGCAATGGAATCAATTTGTGGTAGATCGATAATAAAATTAGTATAATCAAATTCAAAATTTTGGCCCTTGTATTCAAATGTGCCAAGGGCAAGAGCACCATTAAATATTATATCACGATCTTCCCTTAAGGAAACTTTCCCATTTACGGGTGTTATGGAGGCTTTGAAATCAGCAGTTACCCAAAACTTTTTAATCCCATTTATATTTAAATACATGGAGTCTAAGTTGAGTGATGCATTGAATCCGCTGGTCATCTTAGATGAAATAAAAACGTTGTCATAGTCCGTTTTTTTTGCAGCAGCTTGGTAGTATAAAAAAGCCCTAGGCAACAGTTTCACAAGACCTGTTTTGGCATTATAATTCGCAAAGCCATAAGTGTGCAATATTTTCATAGCACCTTTGATGAGGCGAATATCAAGATCATATTCGCCACTTAGCTCAAGTTCATTGAATTCTGTCAGTCCATATTTTTGAGCATAATAGACGGAAAGTCCGATAGGATGAAAGCGATAGGGTCCATTGAGACCCTGATAGCGATTTAAATTAAAAAAGTCTGAAGACTCAAAAGTTGCAGGTAAAAGTCCGGCACCACTGGCCATTTTAAAATCAATAGAGTCATGATCCATGGGCCAAATTAATTGGTCAGAACTTACGAGCATATCGTGATAGGAATCATAAAAAGGAGTAACGTCATATTGATTCTCTCGCCAAACGGTCAGGCGGTTTTCTGTCCTATCATATCGCATGGCGATGCCTGGATGGACAATTGAGTCTAAATTTACAATGATTGAAATCTCTCCATTATGGGCCAAGATGACGGAATCTTTAAAATCAAATTTTGCTGACTTTATGATGGCTTTTCTTCCTTTTCCATCAAGAATAACCAATTCCCCACGAGCTTTACTTATCGCGGTTCCAATCAACTGATCTCCTTTAATTTGAATGCCACCCGTATATTGTACTTTTCCGTCAAAAAAGTTGAGTTTTATATTACTCTCATTTGAGGTAAATTCGGGGAAGTTTTTTGTGTTTTGTTGAATACTTTTTTTGGCTTTATACTTGAAAGTTCCTGGAATGGCATCAGGGAAAAGATCTGGAAAGATCAGTGTCGCGTTAGGCGTCCAAAAATCTCCTCGATCCACTCGAAAATTAAAGGCACCTAACGTTACCTGGGCCCCTTCCATTTTTTGATATTTTTTTGGCCAATCTATGGTCGCTGAAGACCCTGAAAATACGCGATCTTTGAAGATATGATTTCCTGTTACATTGTTAATTTTCAGAGAATCAAAAGGGGAGGAAAGCATCAATGAGGCCTGATCTAAATGAAGGGAGGGCCCGGAAATCAAAGCAGGCTGGTATTTGGCTCTTTGCAAGGCAACATAATCTATCTCAGAACTGTAAACAGCTTCTCTTACTGGGCTTAGATCGCTATTTATTTGGGTCGGGTTATTGTCCGTTTCATTACTCCATTCATTATCTGTATCATTACTCCAATCGTCCTCGGTATCATTACCCCAATCTTCATTGCTTGAAGGCCAATCTTCTTCTGTTTCATCATCCCATCCCTCGTCGTCACTGGGCCAATCA
>Ga0114998_10003987_pt1 | contig 10856 bp, 9 predicted proteins | sample ArcticOcean_MG_C_5_FD_87044 | JGI IMG/M metagenome (GOLD analysis project Ga0114998, IMG submission 87044) | Marine microbial communities from western Arctic Ocean - ArcticOcean_MG_CB4_138 | ecosystem: Environmental > Aquatic > Marine > Oceanic | place: Arctic Ocean: Canada Basin | collected...
AGCCCTCTACACTGCCGACTTCGGCGTCGAAACCGTAGAGGAAATCATCGAAGAGATTCAAGCTGCCTACAAGGCCGACAAGCAAATCCGCGGCCAAGACGCGGCCAAAATCGGCGCGACCGTGCTCACCCGCGTGCTCGAAGGCTCTGAAGGCATCGTCACAGTCGGGCATCATAAGCCCGAGGTCATCTGCCTAATCGGCGTCAACGGCTCCGGCAAGACGACCACTACCGCTAAGCTCGGACACCTGTATAAGAATGAAGGATACAGCCTCCTAATTGGCGCGTGCGACACTTTCCGTGCAGCAGCCAACGAACAGATCAAATACTGGGCCGATCAGCTGAAGATCGACATCGTCGCCAGCCATCACGGCGCCGACTCCGCCGCCGTCGCCTTTGATGCGTATGAAGCCGCCAAAAGCCGAGGCCGCGACATCGTGATTCTCGACACCGCAGGCCGTTTGCATACCAAGAGCAACCTAATGAAGGAGCTCGAAAAATTAAAACGCGTCATCCAGAAACAAGACCCCGAAGCACCACACCACAGTTGGTTGGTCGTCGACGGCAGTCTCGGCTCCAACTCGATTGAGCAAGCGCGCGCCTTCAACGAAACCTTCCCACTCACAGGGTTGATCATCACTAAGCTCGACGGCACCAGCCGCGGCGGAGCACTCGTCGGCATCTACCGTGAATTGAAGCTACCTATCTACTTCGTCGGCCTCGGCGAACAACCCGACGATCTACAACCCTTCTCGGCGAAAAACTACGCCAACGCCATTTTTGGAATTACTGATGACGCGTAGGGGCTTTGCTTGCAAAGGCCGCACCTTCCATTTTAGCTTTTAGCCCTACTGGAGATCGAGTAGGCTCGAGCCCACAACAACGACTAACATGAGCACCATCGCACCACTCACCGTCGAACTCGCCGAACGCGCGTATCCAATTCATTTCAGCGACAGTCTGAGTGCGTTGAAAAACGACGTCGCGGCCCTACGCGCGGCTGGCCGCACTGTCCGTGTGCTCAGCGATGCCAAAGTGCTCGCCGCTCAACCTGACGTCCTTGCTCAGGCCGGTTTCGAAGATACCGAAATACTCAGCCTGCCGTCCGGCGAAAAGACTAAGTCGGTCGAATTCTTCAGCCAAGCCCTCAGCTTCCTCGCGGGGCAATCTGCCAACCGCGACTGTGCATTGTTCGCATTTGGTGGTGGCGTCATCGGCGACCTCTCTGGCTACGTGGCAGCCAGCTATCTGCGCGGCATCGATTTCTACCAAATTCCAACCACCCTCCTCTCGATGGTCGACAGCTCGGTCGGCGGCAAGACCGGCATCAACCTGCCTGAAGGTAAAAATCTAGTCGGCGCATTTTGGCAGCCCAAAGCCGTCTACCTCGAGACCCGCCTGCTGGAAACCTTACCACCGCGCGAATTCGCTGCGGGCATGGCTGAGGTCATCAAATATGGCATGCTCTTCGACTTGGATTTCTTCAAAGAACTGGAGCAAGTTAACTCACTCACCGCAAGCTCTCCTGAACTCGCAGCCATCGTCCGTCGTTGCTGCGCAATCAAAGCCGAGATCGTCGCCGACGACGAAAAAGAGACTGCAGCCACAGGCGGACGCGCCCTGCTCAACCTCGGACACACCTTTGCCCATGCGATCGAGAACGTCGCCGGCTATGGTCAGTATTTACACGGCGAAGCCGTTGCCATCGGCCTCAACCTCGCCACCCGACTTTCGGTCGAACTCGGCCAAATTGACGCCAGCGACATCGCCCGCGCCAATACACTGATCGAGAAGTGCGCCCTACCGACAAGTCTTAAGGCACCCCTACCGATCTCTGACCTGATGGCCGCGATGCAGCGTGACAAAAAAAACCGCAACGGACGTCTGCGCTTTATTAGCATGCAAACCTTCGGTCACGCCGTGACCACTGACGGAATCGATGTCGCACTGGTTGAAGCACTCTGGAAAACAGTCGGCGCGAGATAATTGAATGCACCCAGAGATCAAGCGAAGCAACCAAGCCGGCGAGTTTGAAACTGCCGAGTGCTGCTCGATTTTGAAACTGTCGAAAAATCCCGATAATCCAACTATTGCAATCGCACGCGCACAAGTGCAGCCTAGCATAACGAACGATTAGCACAAATCAACCTACCCAGGTGACGCTGATCTGATCTTCTATGCGATCCACACGCCTCGTTTCAACACCGGTTGCAACCAAGCATTTTGAGCAAACGAGAAGCCCGTGCGACTAATCTTAGCGCTATCGGCTCAGCCTCAGTAGTCAGCCAATACTGAAACTGCGCACCGAATAGAGAACGATGCCCCTGAAATTCGCCGCACGGATTCATCCCACTAGCGCAGAGCTGCAATAGACTAACTGTAAACTCAGACACCATTCCATAATCTTGATGCAATCCGCCACTTGTGATTTTGTAATTATACCTTAAATTTCAAGTATACAGAAGAACGCCCCAGCACCGCAAGAAGGCACGACTTGTAAGCTCCTGCTATTAAGCCCCGATCCTCAAGAAGAATCGGTCATTCGAGAACATTTGTCCAAAGCAGAGGATGAACTATATGAGCTCTTGCGCATCGAACACCTCGATGACCTCGATGACCTCGAACACGTCGACATTAAGCATTCCTACCATGCAGTGCTGCTCGACATGCGCGTTGGAACGAGCCAAGTACTCCAAATAATCAAATCAATCGGCGCAATCAACAGATCAGTCGCGTTGCTCTGCCTATATCAAAACCATGCGCAACTACAACAGCAGCAGGAAATCATCGCTCTGGTGGATGATTTCCTACTAGCCGATTCAATGGCCGAAGGAGAACTCCCGACGCGTATTTCCAATGCCATCCACCGCCACCACAAAGAGGCGCAACTGCTGTCAGAAAAAAACTTACTCAAGCAATTGCTAGAGAATTTACCTGATGCGATCTACTTCAAAGACAAGCAAAGCCGTTTCCTCAAAGTAAGTAAAACGATGAATCAAATCTACGGATTTTCAAATCCGCAGGAGATTATAGGCAAGACCGACTTTGATCTTTTCACTCCAGAACATGCACAACCGGCATACGATGACGATCAAAGCATCATAGAGACCGGCAAGCCCATCATTGGTAAAATCGAAAAAGAAACGATGCACGACGGCCAGATTCGCTATGTTTCGACCACTAAGGTTCCTTTACGTGATACGCACAATCAAATCATAGGCAGCATGGGGATGTCTCGCTTAGTCACCGAACTGATCGAGGCGCAAGATCAACTCGAACGTGAAGGGCGGCTACTCAAGACCATTATCGACTACGCTTTGGCCGGCATTTTCGTCAAAGACAGAAAAGGGTGCTACCTCATTGTTAACCAACGTCACGTTCGTTTTCTGGGCGCATCCTCAATCGATACAGTGATCGGCAAAACACTCTTCGATTTTTTCGACCAGACAGAAGCTGAGAAAATTAATACTAATGATATGGCGATCATGGAAACAGGTAAAGGGATCGAGTATATGATCGATCATCGGGAGCGTAAGAATACACCCGACCTGTGGCTGCTAACCAGTAAAGTGCCCTTTTACGACAAAACTGGAAACTGCATCGGCTTAGTCGGGATCTCACAAGACATCACATCTCAAAAAGAGATTGAATTCAAACTCAAGTCAGTGATTAAAACGCTCGAAACCACTAAGCTACAGCTGATCGAAGCCGAAAAGCTAAAAACCGTCGGTCGATTAGCTGCGGGCATCGCGCACGAAGTCAAAAACCCACTGGCAGTCGTCACGCTTGGTATGGATTTCTTAAAAAAGCAACTAGCCGACTCGAAAGAAATAATGGAGGTGCTCAATGATATGCAGATTGCCGCTGATAAAGCCAACCATGTCATATTCGAACTGCTCGACTACTCATCACCTCACGAAATCAGTATGGTGCCGAAGAGCATTAACGAGATCATTGAACACGTGCTCACATTCATGCGCCATAATTTCAACGAGGCCCAAATCGAATTACAGTTGCAACTAAGCCCTAACCTACCGGCTGTATTGGTAGATACCAAAAAAATGGAACAGGTCTTTATCAATCTGTTTCTAAACGCAATCTCGGTCATGCCAGATGGAGGAAAGCTCACCGTAAATAGTCATAATGAAACTATGCAGCAAGCAGGCTCTAACGTATCCAGCCAAATGACCGAATGCTTTCGAATCGGGGAGAAAATGGTAGTCATCGAGGTCAAAGATAGCGGCGGTGGACTCTCCGCCGCAGCACTCGAAAAAGTATTTGATCCTTTCTATTCCTCCAAATCGACTGGCAATGGCACTGGTCTAGGTCTCTCCGTAACGCGAAGTATAGTTGATATGCACCGCGGATTGATTACACTAGAAAATAGAAAAACAACATTGGGCGTATGTGCTCGGTTGATATTTCCCACTACCTCAACAAATGAAAGCTAAGACTTCAAATACCCCCAAACTTGAACCACGCCGAGTCCTCTTAGTCGATGACGAGGTCTCGTTTACACGTATGGTTAAACTCAACCTAGAAGCATCAGGTAAATACGCCGTACGTGTTGTCAATGAGAGCCCCATGGCTCAACAAGTCGCCAACGAGTTTAAACCGGAGATCATCTTATTGGACGTCGTCATGCCTGAAGCTGATGGCGGCGATGTGGCCGTTCAACTTCGTCAACATGCAGTCACTCAAGACACACCCATTATTTTTGTCTCCGCCATGGTTTCACGCAAAGAATCCGGCAGTGGCTTTTATGAAAGTGGCGGCGAACACTTCCTAGCTAAACCAGTGAGCACCGAACGCCTTTCCAGCTCCATTGATAGCGTCCTAGCCAAACGCGTATAGCCACCATAAGTCGTGCCGCGAAGTCATCGACAAGAGAATGAAGTGATCAGAGCCTACGGTAAGGCATGATCATTACAGTCGAACAAACGGAATTGATCGAAGTCTACAATCTGGCGAACGAACTCAGTAGCGGTTTTACGCGATATTCTTAGCGCCGTATTCGCAGCAAGCAGCCAATTCCAAAACCAGCCACAGCCGAAATCGCGATGATCAAAAATAGCGGTAGCTGTATTTGCACCGCGACAAAGCTGAGTGTCACCTCCTTGCTGTTCTGGAAGATCAGCACCATCACTAAGGTCAACAAGGCCAAGCCGAAAATAATGCGACTGTTCTGCTTCGTCAGTTTCATCCCTTAATTTCGAGCACGATAAAGTGATTCATGCCGTTATGCCAAATATACAAACGATTCTTGCCAACTTGAAGTTGCGCCTCAAACGCCTCGAGTGTTGTCATTGCTGCGCCATTTACTTCAAGAATTACCATTCCACGAGTGATGACATCCGCATACAGAGATTCGGGCAGCACGTCACTGATTAGCACGCCATCGATTTCATCAGGCAGAGAGAGCCCTTTGCGCATACGTGTATCAATCGCCTGCAGTCGCACGCCATCGAGAATACCCTGCTCCAAATCAGCACTCGCAACTAAGCCACTCAAGCTGCCTAGCACCACCGGTAACCTCAGCGTCTCATTGTGACGAACCAGTGTGACCTCCACTTTACGCCCTGGACGCATTTGCGAAACTACCAGCCGAAGTTGTGGTGCCGATTCGATGACTACAGTATCGACTTTCAAAATGATATCTCCGTGACGTATTCCGCCTTGTTCTGCTGGCGAGCCGACTTGAACTTGGTTTACCAAAGCACCACGGGTAGATGGCAAGTCAAAGGCGTCTGCCAAGTCAGGAGTCAAGTTCACGGGGATCAATCCAAGCAAGCCCCGTGGCACTTCGCCGGACTCAATCAGATTCGTCACCACATTCAGCACCATGTTGGACGGAATCGCAAAGCCGATGCCAATACTGCCGCCCGAACCGGAGACTATCGCAGTATTAATCCCAACTAACCGGCCCGCAGCATCGATCAATGCACCGCCAGAATTCCCCAAATTCACTGACGCATCGGTCTGGATGAAATTCTCATACGCACCAGGTCCGAGAATACCAGACGAATCACGCCCAAGCGCAGAGATGATTCCGCGCGTAGCGGTCAGTCCAACGTCCAATGGGTTGCCAATCGCAAATACAATATCGCCGACGCGCAGCTTGGCACTATCGGCAATCGTCACAATCGGCAGTGCCGCGTCGGGCTCGATTTTCAAAATTGCGACGTCAGTCTTCTCATCGGAGCCGATCAGTGTCGCCACATACTCAATACCATCGCTTAGACGCACACGAATCTCGTCTGCCGCTTTGCCATGTTGTACTTGCACCACATGGTGATTTGTCACGATGTAGCCATCCTCTGAAATAATCACTCCGGAGCCCACCCCGACACGCTCGAGACGCTCTTTTTGATCGGGCTCGGTGCCTGGCAGTGGACGCCCCCACTGGCGAAATAAATCCTGAATGCCCTGCGGCGCTCTCTGGTAATACGACGACTGAATAATTTGCGATGAATACACCGCTACAACCGATGGTGTCGCCTTTTCCAGCACATCAGCGTACGAGACGACTGGCACCTCCCCGATCGCGCTTACCGCCCTGGAGTCTTCAATGACTCGAAGCTTAGGCTTTTTTTCCGCCGCAATCAGTGAGGCGACTAAGATACCACTAAACAATAGAAAGGAGGTAGATTTCATAAAAAGAGTTGGGTTGATGTCTTTAACAGAAGTCAAACAGCGCGGCTCCGCAAGTTCAACGCTTTGAAAAGAACATGCCGCGGCATCAGAGACAGCTGCATCTTTAGACGTGCATTTACTAGAAAAGAAATAGTAAAATACGTTATATTTAAGGTATCGTCTGCCCGTTGTTCATCACCCCCAGAAGTAGACGCGACCAGCCTCATTGCCTCAACCAGCAGATTTACTGATTTTATCATGTTATCACTCTCGACTACCACTGGCTATGCAATCCGCGCGCTAAACTGCCTAGCCCCCCCCGATGGCCCACTCATGCTGGTCAAAGACATTGCCGCGCAATCCAACGTCTCCACTTTCTATCTGGCAAAGATCATCAGTCGCCTGAGTGAAGCGGGGTTGGTCAAGAGTAAGCGTGGTTACACTGGCGGCGTCCAACTCGCCCGCCCCGCGGAACAGATCAGTCTACTCGACGTGAGCCGTGCAATCGATGGCGAAGAGTGGACTGAGAGCTGCCTCCTCGGCATGGCACAATGCTCCGACGAGTGCGCCTGCCCACTGCACCACTTCTGGAAGAACACGCGATCCGAGATAAGAAAAAACCTAGCCGAAACTTCGCTGAAAGACTCGGCTGAGTTTGAGACTCATCAGAAAAGTTGCAGTCATTCCTGATTCTAGAAAGAGGCAGCAGTGAGTGGCGCAAGAAGAGACCACTATCTTCGGCAATTAAGCTCTCGAAGGGCAACGTCCTCCGCATCAGCTTTGCGAAGCGATTAAATTCGTCTCCCTAACGCTAATCAAACCTCGTATTTAATCTTCGACTGCCTTAACAATTGAAAGAGTTACTTATTTTGTAGCCTAAACAATTAAGCCACGCGAATGAAGACACCTCTCAACGCAATTGAACCAGCCAAAATTCTCATCGTAGATGACGAGCCTCACAATCTGCAATTAGTGGGTGAAATATTACGCCTAGAGGGCATGGCTGTGATTCTTTCGATACAAGGAGACGAGGCCATCGAAATCGCCAGAGAGCAACAGCCCGCACTCATCCTACTGGATATCATGATGCCCGGGGTAGATGGACTAACGGTGTGTAAAATAATCAAGTCTGACAAAGCAACCAAGTCGATCCCAATCATATTCTTAACCGCCGCCACCGAAGTGATCGATTTAGTCAGTGCCTTTGCTGCAGGCGGTGTTGATTACATCAAAAAACCTTTCATTCGAGAAGAGTTGCTCGCCCGCGTGCAGACACACATCAGCCTCAATCAAGTGCGCCAACAACTGAAAGCACTCTACCAGCAAAAAACAGATCTGCTAACGACACTCGCGCATGATATTAAAAACCCGACAGGCGCGATCGATGGGTTAGCGACGCTGATGATGGAAGACATCAAAGAAGGCAACCACGACTCGCACCAACTCTACTCAATGCTAGAACTGACACGTCAGAGCGCCAGAGGAATGACTGATTTCGTCAACGATATTCTAAATGAGGAGACACGCCACCAAGGTGAGATCCCAGAACTCACTGAAGCTCAGGTCAATGTCGCAGAGATTGTCGGCCACTTGGTGGAACTAAATGCCGTTCAATCGAACGAGAAGTCAATTCGCCTCAGATATGAGCCGACATTCAAGCCAATGGTGCATATTAGCCGACGCATTCTAACTGGCATGTTTGATAACATCATCAGTAATGCCGTTAAATACTCGCGAAACAACTCGGAGGTCATCGTCCATTTAATGCCATCCCAATCGCAAGCCAACGGCTTCCGCTTCGAAGTCCACGACAATGCCAGTGTGATTAGCCCTGAAAACAGAGAAGAACTCTTCGAGAAATTCGCAAAAAGCACCGAAGGCCCGATTGGTAAAAGCTCCTCGCATGGCATTGGCCTAGCGATTGTAAAGCGCTTGGTTGATCTCTACAATGGCGACATCGGCGTGCGCAAGCGAGTGGGTGGTGAAGGCAATGTATTCTACCTAGAAATACCTCTAGAATCGTAGAGTAGCAACGGCGACAGCTCTAACAAAGAGCTATCCACACGAGTCAGACAGTACTGCTGAACTGTCTTTCAATTGACTTGATTTTAATCGCACTACCGACCCGCGCTTAATGGCCCCGCATAAAAGCCTTGATTGCTGCCGGAGTCGGCTCGACTGCATGCTTCACAATCTCGCGGGCCTTCAACGTCTCCAATGATGGATGTGTTGAATCTTGTCCGATCGATTCCACAATCGTATCTGGGAATTTAGCTGGATGCGCAGTCGATAGGACCAGCTGCGGACCATCGAAATCGCCAGTAAACCCACAGGCAGTATGCGGATCGGCTACATAGCCGTATTGCTCATAGATACGCTTGATGATCGCACCGATCTCAGCGTCGTCCGTGCGCGAGCTGCTAATGCCGTCCGACTTAAAGTCTTCAAACACGTATTTACCCGTTTGCTTAAAGGTGCTGATCACTTCGCGCACCTTAGCCGAATCGCAATCTTCCGCGTAGTATAGGAAGCGCTCAAAATTGGAAGCAACCTGTATGTCCATCGACGGAGCCAAGCTCGGTGCGACCTCATCCAGCTGATAAATGCCGGTTTGGAAGAGTCGATGTAGAATATCGTTTTGATTGGTTGCCACGCGGAAACCTTTGATCGGCACACCCATGCGCTGCACCAACCAACCAGCTAAGACATTACCAAAGTTACCCGTCGGCACCACGAAGGTGACGTCCTCTCGGATCTCTGCTGGTAAGCGGAAGAAGGCGGAGAGATAATACACGCACTGTGCCAAGATCCGGGCGAGGTTGATCGAATTAACCGCAGAGAGGCCGACTTCAGCCGCGAACGCACGATCCTCGAATACAGTCTTCATCGCCGCCTGCGCGTCATCAAAGCTACCTTTGATCGCGAGGGGGAAGACGTTGTCCGCCCCAGTGCAAGTCATCTGGCGCTCCTGTAGTGGCGACACACGGCCATCGGGATATAGAATGAAAGTCTTCACTCCAGTCTTACCAAGTAACCCGTGAATCGCAGCCGCGCCGGTATCGCCAGAGGTTGCGCCCAGCACAGAAATCGGATTTCCAGTACGAGTGATCTGCGCTTCGTAAAGGTTGCCTAGAAATTGCAGGGCAAAGTCTTTAAACGCCAAAGTCGGCCCATGAAACAACTCTAAGACGAATAGGTCGTCGCTCAGTTTTTGAATTGGTGCGATGTCCGCATGATCAAATTTTGTGTATGAACGCTCGACGATCCCCTTCAACTCGGCACGGTCGATATCAGTGGTAAACACCGCCATAAAGGCTTCGCACAGTTGAGCATAACTGAGCGACTCCCAGTCTTTGAGGAAAGGCGCTAAGTCAGGTAGTGTCGCGGGTAGATACAAGCCACCGTCCGGTGCCAGCCCTTCGGCAATCGCCGTCGAAAAAGAAACAGGAGGCACTTGGCCACGTGTGCTGATGTATTTCATAGCAACAGAGTTCTGAATTCAGAGCAAAAGAGTCAATCCACAATTGAGCACTGCGGTGCAGCGCGTCGGACTTTCCGCATCAGCACAGCCAGCGGCATTCTCGGAATATTAACACGCCTAGGCGTTAAATATGAGCTCCTACTCAAACGTAATTTTCAGATCCACCCGTCAACGGCGGCTCCACTGTAGCGGCGCAATCGTCTTTGAACTGGATGCCCTCAGCACTGATTTCAGCGAACTGATTGCCAATGATTGCCAAGCCACGGACTTGTTCGAGACGCCGCAGTCGCCCTCACACGCCTGCGATATCGCAGAATATTTGCTCAAAGGCGGTGATCGCATTTTCCATCAGCTTGAGATCGAAGCCCTCGTCTGGTGCATGCAAATTATCAATCGGCGTAAACAGGCCAATCATCAAGGCATCCAATCCCGCGCGTTTATTAAAATCGGCAATCACTGGAATGCTGCCCCCCTCACGCAAATAAATCGGCGCATTGCCGAAGCATTGCTCAATCGCACGATCCGCAGACTTAAAAGCACGTGCCAAGGCTTCCGGTTGATCTGCCGGAGTATTTGGGCGCTCCGGCGGCACTGCAAGATAGGCTTCTGCCACTGGGCCGCGACGCACATTCAGCGTCACACCTGCGGGGCACAGCGCTTCAATTGCAGCGACGACTTGATCCTGTGTCTTGTGCGGATCTTGATTCGCAACTAAGCGGCAAGTGACTTTAGCAAATGCCTCG
>Ga0114998_10003988_pt1 | contig 10856 bp, 9 predicted proteins | sample ArcticOcean_MG_C_5_FD_87044 | JGI IMG/M metagenome (GOLD analysis project Ga0114998, IMG submission 87044) | Marine microbial communities from western Arctic Ocean - ArcticOcean_MG_CB4_138 | ecosystem: Environmental > Aquatic > Marine > Oceanic | place: Arctic Ocean: Canada Basin | collected...
TGCAAGTGCATGTTCGCGACCACCATTACCAATTATTAGAGCTTTCATAGTTAATGTTTAAAGTGTCTTATCCCAGTGAATATCATTATTAAACCAAGTTCATCAGCTGCCTTAATAACTTCATCATCTTTAATACTACCACCAGGCTGAATAACACATTTGGCACCATAACTTGCAAGTACATCAACACCATCTCTGAATGGAAAAAATGCATCCGATGCAACCACACTTCCAGTGAGAGATATGTTGGCATTTTCTGCTTTTATAGCAGCTATACGAGTACTATCAACTCTACTCATCTGACCTGCACCAACCCCAAGAGTTTTTTTATCCTTACAGAAAATAATTGCATTAGATTTAACATGTCGTGCAACTTCCCAAGCAAAATTTAAATCTTCTAACTGTGCAGTGTTAGGTTTTAATTTAGTCACAACTTTGCATTTAGTAACATCTAGTTTGTGATCATCGCTTGTTTGGACTAACCACCCCCCACCAATTTTTTTGAAATCTAAATTATTTTTTAATGTATTAATTTCAACTTGTAATAATCTGATATTTGCTTTTCTTTTAAAAATATTTAATGCTGCTTCCGAATAGCTAGGAGCAATAATAACCTCAACAAATTGATTCATAATTAATTCAGCAGCTTCTGAATCCATTTCTTTATTGATTGAAATAATGCCACCAAATGCAGAAGTTGAATCGGTTGAAAAAGCCCCTTTGTATGCATTTTTAATTGTTCTAGCAGTACATACTCCACAAGGGTTTGCATGTTTGACAATTACGCAGGTAGGAGCAGAAAATAACTTAACACATTCCCATGCCGTATCTGAGTCATTTAAATTGTTGAATGATAGTTCTTTTCCTTGAATTTGTTTAAAATTTGCAAGGCTGCCATTTTGAATTTTTGGTTCTACATAAAAAGCCGCTGCTTGATGAGGATTTTCTCCATAGCGCATATCCATTTTCTTGTTCATGTTTTGAGTCAAAGTATTAGGAAATTTCTCCTGTTTATTATTCTTGGAAAGATAGTCACTAATAGCTTTATCGTAATGAGCTGTATGCAAAAAAGCATTTTGAGCGAGGCTGAATCGATATGATTCCTTGAGGGTTCCCTTATTCTTAATCAATTCCTTAGAAAAAATATCGTATTCACTCGGGTTAGTTAATACAGCAACACTTTTGTAGTTTTTTGCAGCAGCTCGAACCATTGTAGGCCCACCAATATCAATATTTTCAATTGCTAGCTCTAAATTACATTTAGGATTATTAATTGTTGCTTCAAAAGGGTATAGGTTAACAATAACAAGATCAATTTTTGGAATTCCATTTTCTTTAAGTGTTGCTATATGTTTAGGGTTATCTTTTTGAGCTAAGATCCCACCATAAATTTTTGGATGTAACGTTTTTACTCTGCCATTTAGCATTTCAGGAAATTGAGTATAATCACTCACTTCAGTTACTTGAATATTATTTTCTTTTAAGAGAGCTGCAGTTCCTCCGGTAGAAATAATTTCAATATTTAAGTCTTGTAATGTCCTAGCTAACTCTAAAATATTTGATTTATCAGAAACGCTAATTAGAGCTCTGCTTATTTTAATCATCTTATGTATTAATTTTATGAAGTTTAAGTTTTTTTCTAAGTGTATTTCTATTTAGCCCTAGAATATCTGCAGCGTTACTTTGGTTACCTTCTGCAAGATTCATTATGTATAGTAAAAGAGGCTTTTCAACAGATTGGATTACCATATCGTAAACACCTTTTGGATTTTCTCCGGACAAATCTTTAAAGTATTGATCTAAGAGCGTATCAATATCATTAGATAGATTAGCTTTGCCCATTAAGCAACAAGGCCAAGTTCATTTTCTGAATCTTCATATACAATATATTCATCTAGCTTTCTTAACTCTCTAAAATACTGTTTAATAAATTCAACTTGCCTAGTGGTTCCATCAATTTGATTCATATTAAATCTAAATTGAGCTGAATTTTTAAGTCCTTTTGTATACCAAGAGATATGTTTTCTTGCAATTCTATGGCCTCTCTCTGCCCCGTAAAACTCATATAAATCAATAACATGCTTAATTGTAGTTTTTTCTATTTCGGCTATAGCCGGTCGAGCCATATGGTCACCAGTTTTTAAAAAATGTTCAATTTCTCTAAATATCCATGGCCGTCCTTGAGCTGCTCGACCAATCATTACGCCATCCGCTTTTGTGTATTCAAGTACAAATTTTGCTTTTTCTGGAGTTGTAATATCTCCATTGGCTATAACTGGAATACTTATCAATTGTTTAACATTAGCAATAGTGTCATATTCAGCATCCCCTTTATATAAGCAGGCTCTTGTTCTTCCATGCATTGATAAAGCTTGTATACCTGAATCTTCAGCTATTTTTGCTATTCTTGTGGCATTTCTATTTTCTTTGTCCCATCCTGTTCTTATTTTTAGAGTTACAGGTATATCGACAGATTTAACAACTGCATTAAGAATTTTTTCAACTAATTTTTCTTTTTGAAGAAGTGCTGATCCAGCCATAACGTTACAGATTTTTTTTGCAGGACATCCCATATTGATGTCGATAATTTGGGCCCCCTTTGCCATGTTGAATTTTGCAGCTTCTGCCATCATATCTGGGTCAGCACCAGCAATTTGAACAGAGATAGGTGCGACTTCTCCTTGATGATTTGCTCTTAACAGAGTTTTTTCGCTTCCATAAAGAAGGGAGTTCGAGGTAACCATTTCACTTACAGCCATACCAGCGCCATAATGCTTGCATAGCATGCGGAATGGTCGATCAGTTACTCCAGCCATAGGAGCTAAAATCAAATTATTTTTAAGTTTATGAGGCCCTATCTGCATATTTTAAGATTATTTAAACGTAAGCTAGTTGCCTATTTTATAATCAATTAGAAGATTATCAAAGTTTAATTTTCACGCCAATTAAATTTTGATTTTTTCAGCTGGCTCTTGAGGTCTTTCATTGCTTTATTAACATTTTTAGGGGCACCTTTTATTCCAAGCTCTAATGTTTTATTTGGCTTTAATTTAGGAAGGCTATATATTTTTATTTCATTATTTTTATTTTTTATGTCATTCATTATGTCAATTAACATACTTTCGCTTACATCATCAAGCCAAATTGATTGGTCTTCAAAATCTCTTAAATTTATAAGAGTTTTGTAGTGAGTATTTATTACCCAGTCAATCATGGGCCATGCCATTTCAGGAAAACCTGGCATAAAATGATGGTGGTTAACAAAGAACCCTGGAATATTATTGATAACGTTAGGAATAAGCCCGGCTTTATCTGGCAGATCTGCCATTAAAATTCTTTTTGGATATGCATCTTTACCAAATTGATTTTCAATAAGTAGCTTTGCTTCAGAGTTTTGAGTTATAGGATTTTCATGAGCAAGTGCAGCAGCATGTCTAGTGCAATCATCTGGTGTGGCACCTATTCCACCAAAACAAAAAACAATAGATCCAATTTTCTCTCGAATAGTTTTTCTGATCACCTCTAGATCATCTGGAATATAATCAGCTTTTGAAAGTGATAAGCCATAATTTTTAAGCGCTCTAGACAGGTGCTTAAGGTGTTTATCCTCTCTTTTTCCGGATAAAATTTCATCTCCTATAATGACAGCATGGATTTCTTTTTGAGATATATCTAATGAATTTATTTTAGTTTCTGGGTTAATGAGCTTGCTCCCAATTACTACCCTCCCCAATATCGGCAATTAGTGGAATAGATAATGAAGCAACTCCCGCCATTAGCGTAGGAATTATTTTTTTAAATATTTGCACTTCATTCTTTGGAACCTCGAAAACAAGTTCATCATGAACTTGCATAATCATTTTTCCCTTAATATTACGTTCTGTTTGGATCCAGTTATGAACCTCAATCATAGCTAATTTAATTAGGTCCGCTGCAGTGCCTTGCATTGGCCCATTAATTGCAGCTCTCTCTGCAGCAGCTCGCATAATCCCATTGGAGCCATTAATTTCAGGAAGCCATAGTCTTCTCCCAAAAAAAGTTTCAACATATCCTTTTTCTCTAGCAAATTGTTTTGCATCTTCCATATATTTTTTTACTGAGGGATATTGCGTAAAGTAACGATCAATATAGCTTTGAGCAGCACTTCTTTCAATATTAAGATTTTTAGCAAGGGTAAATGGGCCCATGCCATAAATTAGTCCAAAGTTAATTACTTTGGCATACCTTCTTTGTTCATTTGAAATACTTTCTAAGGACGTCTCAAATATCTCGGCGGCTGTAATTCTATGAATATCTTCATTATTGTTAAATGCTTGAATTAAGCGCTTGTCTTTTGATAAATGTGCCATGATTCTTAGTTCAATTTGAGAATAATCTGCAGACATTATCATCGATCCTTTTGGTGCAATAAAGGCTTCCCTTACTTTTCTACCCTCAGGAGTTCTGATAGGAATATTTTGTAAATTTGGATCAGAGCTAGCTAATCTTCCAGTAATTGCAACTGCTTGGTTATAGCTTGTATGAACTCTGCCAGTAGATTGATTAATCATTTTCGGTAATTTGTCTGTATATGTATTTTTAAGTTTCGATAGACTTCGATGTTCTAAAATTAATTTAGGTAATGGATGGTCTTGGGCAAGCACTTGAAGAACCTCTTCTCCTGTAGAGGGAGTTCCAGTTGGCGTTTTCTTGAGTGGTTTAATTTTTAATTTTTCAAAAAGTATTTCTCGGAGTTGTTTGGGTGATGATAAATTAAAAGGCTGATCGGCAAAAACATAAGCCTCTTTCTCTAAGTTTAGTAATTTTTCCCCAATTTCATGGCTTTGTTTTTGCAATATTTTTGAGTCAATAAGCACTCCATTTCTTTCAACTTTAATCAGTGCTTGCATTGAAGGAATCTCAATTTCTTTATATACTTTTTGAAGTTCTTTATTTTCTTTTAAAAGTTTGTGTAAGTGCTGGAAGAGTTGTAATGTGACGTCAGCATCTTCTGCTGCATAAGGAGCAGCATCTTCAATGTATACCTGATCAAAAGTAATTTGCTTAACTCCTTTTCCTACAAGAGATTCATAACTTATACAATGATGCCCTAAGTACCGCTTACTTAATTTATCCATGCCATGACTTTGATTACTCTTCAATATATAGCTCATTAACATCGTATCTTCATCAATCCCTTCAAGGCTAATGCCATTGTTAAGAAAAATATGGGCATCATATTTTATATTCTGACCAATTTTAATAATCTTTGGGTCTTCTAAAATAGGTTTTAGTTTTTCAATTACTAAATCTAAATTTAATTGAATAAAATTATCTGTACTTTGGTGTTTTAGAGGAATATATGCTGCCGAACCAGGTTCAATTGAAATTGAAATGCCGACTAAATTAGCGAGCATCACATTCAAGGAGTCTGTTTCTGTATCAATCGCAACAATTCTCTTTAATTTAATTTTTTGAATCCATTGGTTAAGCGTTTGTTCATCACTAATTGTTATGTATAATTTTTTATTATTAAAATTAGAAATTTCAGTTGCTGATTCCATATTGCCTATTTTATTTTTGACAATTCCATCATCATTAAAGTCTTTTTTCTGGAGGTCTTGTAGCCATTTTGAGAAGTTAAATTCCTTATAGATGCCTTCTAAAACTATATTATCAGGATCCTTTCTTATAAACTCGTCCCAATTAAACTGAATATCTAAGTCACACCGAATAGTAATTAAATCTTTTGCAGTTGGAAGCCAGTCAATTGCTTTTCTGAGATTCTCCCCAACGACACCTTTAAACGTATCAGAATTTTTAACAATTATATCAAGTGAATTATGTTCATTTAGCCATTTAACCGCAGTTTTTGGTCCTACCTTATCTATACCTGGCACATTGTCAGCCGTATCTCCAATTATTGTTAGATAGTCTATTATTAGAGAGGGCGGCACTCCAAATTTTTTCTTAACACCTTCAATATCAAGCTTTTCGTTGGTCATTGTGTTAATTAATGTAGTTTCTTTATTCACAAGCTGAGCAAGGTCTTTATCACCAGTAGAAATAATTACTTTAATTTTATTAGCATTTGCTTTCTTTGAGAGAGTGCCAATAACGTCATCAGCCTCAACAGAGTCTTTTACCATCATTGCCCACCCCATTGCTGATATTGCTTTTTTAAGTGGCTCTATTTGCACTGCCAACTCTTCTGGCATCTTAGGTCGATTAGCTTTGTAATCACTGTATATGTCATCACGAAAAGTTTTTCCTTTGGCATCAAATATGCAGACACTATAATCAGATGGAAATTGACTATGAGTTAAGCGCAACATATTTAAGACACCCTTAATCACCGCTGTGGGGTGATTTTCTTTATTTCTTAAATCAGGCAATGCATAAAAAGCCCTGTATAAATATGAGGAACCATCTACTAATAATAATGTTTTCATAATATTGATTGATTAATTTATTTTCATGAATAAACTAACAGTATTGGGTTAATTTTATATTTTAACATCTAGTTACTTGGATGATTATGTCAGATTTTGATAGAATCAAGGCTAATATTGAGGGATATATTAAATGTATAAGTTTTTAAGATTAGTATTACTTAGTTTTTATTTGATAATTTGTGATATTTCTTTTGCAGAAGAGACACAAATACTAGAAGACGCTACTCCAGCCGCATCTAGTTTTGAGTCTGATTTTGAAAATGAACCTGAAGTTAAAATTACAACAGATGGTCAAAGCACTACGGAAGAATATCGTATCAATGGGCAACTTTATATGATTAAGGTAACATTAGATGGTGTAGCACCATATTATCTTTATAAAGAAACTGCAAATGGCGGATGGTTTAGAATAGATAGCATTTCAGAGCCTTTGGTTGTTCCTCAATGGGTTGTATTCGAATTTTAATAATTTTCTAAGAACAAGCAGGGTGTAACCCCTTTTTATTTATGGCTGTATATACATCTATTAACTCAAATGACCTTAGTGAATGGTTTAAGAAATTTAACCTTAAAGGCTTTGTTGATTTTAAAGGCATCTCATCTGGGGTTACTAATTCTAACTACCTGATCATAATGCTTGATTCAAATTATATTTTGACTATTTTTGAACATAATAATATTGAAGAACTACCATTTTACGTTGATTTAATGACTTATTTAGGTAAAAAAAATTTTTTATGTCCCAGACCTATTGAAAATAATATTGGACAAGCATTGGATTTATTAAAAGATAAGCCTGCATTAATGGTCTCTTTTCTAGAAGGAAAAGAAATAGCTGATAGGAGTTTCATGAGCTGTTATTCAGTTGGTCAGTATTTAGCTAAGTTACATTTAACAACAAATAATTTTCACCAATCAAATAAAAATACTAGAGATTTGGGCTGGATGTCTGCTATGCATTTAAAACTAAAAGAATATTTATCTATTGAAGATCAAGAAATAATAGAATTAGAAATCAATTATCATAAAGAATTAAATAAAGTAGAGCTCCCTGAAGGAATCATTCATGGAGACCTTTTTAGGGATAACGTACTTTTTTTAAATGATAAGGTTTCTGGGTTCATTGATTTTTATTATGCTTGTAATGAAAAATTTATTTACGACATTGCTATAGCTATGAACGATTGGTGTATAGATGAAGATAGAAAAATTAATAAAATGATGTACTTAGAATTTATTAAAGGGTACGAGTCAGAAAGAAAGTTGACAGATAATGAGCAACAATATTTAAATATAGCTTTGAGGTTAGCGGCCCTTAGATTTTGGCTGTCTAGATTAGAAGATTTTCATAATATGAAAGATGGAGAAATTACCTCCATCAAGGACCCAAATCATTTTAAAGACATATTGGTTGATCGCCAGAGGATGATAAATTATGCTAATTAAAGTAAAAAATTGGATACAGAGTTGTTTGTTTTTATTTAAGCAATCAGTCAGACAGTCTTTATTTTTGGGTATGCTATACCTAACTATAATTTTATTTATTCCAATACTTCCAGGGCTAGAATTTATTTCACCAATTACAATCTTCCTTTATCCATTTATAGTTCTGATTTATATTTATTTCTATAGAGAATTAGATGCAAAAAGAAATTTTGATATTAAGCATATTTTTAATTTATTAAAAATTAAATTTAGACCACTTCTTTTGATAGGAGGACTTACTTATATTTTTTCAATATTATTATCAATGTTTTTTTATGCTGATATTGGTCCAAAAACTGAGGAAATTAAATCAGTAACTGAGTTTAGTGAAAAATACCAACCTACCTTTATTAAGCTTATTTTAATTTCAATACCATTCATTATGGCTACATGGTTTTCTCCCATGCTGATTCTTTATAACCAATACGGAGCAATGAAAGCAATTAAATCTAGCTTAGCAGGTACTTTAATGTTTTCTATCCCACTTTTGCTTGGGTGGGCTATATTGACAGGAAGTTTTATTGTTATTATTTTATCAATAACTTTTTTCTTTTCATTGTTATCATTTTTGGGACAAAATTCTATTTCATTTTTAACAAGTCTTTTTTTACTAGTATCTTTTACTGCTTATATTTCAATATTGTTTATATTTCAATACGTCACATATAAAGATATTTTTGAGCCATTAAAAACTAAATTTAAATTACATTAAGTTTAGCAAATTCCATTGCTAACCATTTTACTCCGTGGGTAGAAAATTTAATTTGTATACGTAGGTCATCTTCATTACCCTCATATCCGGTTACTACTCCTTGCCCAAATTTTGGATGGGTTACTGTAGAGCCAATTTTTATTTCATGCTTGGATTCGGAACGAGGAGCTTTTTTTATTGCACTTGAAATAATATCTTGCTTTTTCATTGAGTTGAGTCTTTTTACAAGCTCATCAGGAATTTCATCTAAAAAGCGTGATGGAATATTGTATCTAGTTTGACCATGAAGCATTCTAGATTGGGCCAAAGTAAGATAAAGTTTATTTTTGGCTCTAGTTACTGCTACATACATCAATCGCCTTTCTTCTTCTAAGCCATCAGATTCAGATAAACTTTGTTCATGCGGACATAAACCATCTTCAAGTCCAGTGATAAATACAGCATCAAATTCTAATCCTTTTGATGAGTGAATAGTCATTAATTGAAGAGCATCATCGCCAGCTGATGCTTGAAGTTCACCACTCTCTAAAGAGGTAAAGTTTAGAAATTCTACTAAGGTGAGTGCCTCATTTTCAATCTCTGTAGTATTTATGAAAGTTACAGCAGCAGATACTAATTCGTTTAAGTTTGATACGCGATCAATTCCATCTTTATCTTTTAGATAGTGATCTTTCAGCCCTGAATGAGTAACAATAGATTCTATAGATTCTGCAATAGACGTACCTTGAATTTCATCCTCTAAATTTTTAATTAATCTTACAAAAAATGGCACCCCTTTTTGAATATTTTCATTTTGAGATTCAATTTTTTTCGCAGCTTCCCATAATGAGCAATTGTTTACCTTCGCTTGATCTTGTAACTGTTCTATAGATCTTGCACCAATCCCCCTAGTTGGGAAATTAATGATCCTTAAAAATGCATTGTCATCTGTTTTATTTGAAATTAATCGGAGATAAGCCAATGCATTTTTAATCTCAGCGCGCTCAAAAAATCTTAAGCCCCCATAAACGCGATAAGGGATATTATTAGAAACAATGGCATGTTCTAGAACTCGAGATTGAGCATTACTTCTATATAAAATTGCAATCTGGCTATAGTTTAGCCCACCTCGGTGTAGCATCTTTATTTCGTCTAAAATAAAATTAGCTTCATCATAGTCACTTATGCCAATATATTGACGAATTGGATCACCATCTCCAGAGGCCGCCCAAAGGTTTTTTCCAAGTCTTTTTGTATTGTTATCTATTATCGCGTTCGCAGCATTTAGGATGTTATTTTTAGAGCGGTAATTTTGTTCAAGTTTAATAATATTTTTAATTTTGAAATCTCTTTCAAGGTCTTGCATGTTTCCAACTCTTGCCCCTCTAAACGCATATATGGATTGATCATCATCACCTACAGCGAATACAAAATTATCTTTACCTGCTAGCAATTTAAGCCATTTGTATTGAAGCTCGCTAGTATCTTGAAATTCATCAACTAAAATATGCTTAAATCTTTGTTGGTAATGCTCTTTAATGGAGATATTATTTTTTAATAACTCGTAACACCCTAAAAGTAATTCTGGAAAGTCAGCAACCCCTTCTCTTTGACATTGCTTTTCATACTCAGCATAAATTCCATTAACTCTTTTTGTGTGTGGGTCATATGGTTTGACGTTAACAGATCTGATTCCCTCATCTTTTTTTCCATTAATAAAATATTGAATTTCCTTTGGGGGGAAGGTATCTGTATCAACATTCATTGCTTTCATAAGTCTTTTGATTGCTGATAATTGATCTGAGCTATCTAAAATTTGGAATGTTTCTGGAAGCTTCGCTTCTCTATGATGAATTCGTAACATGCGATTGCATAAACCATGGAATGTGCCAACCCACATACCTCTAGTGTGTATCGGAAGTTGCTCAGTCACTCTGATTAACATTTCTTTAGCTGCTTTATTTGTAAATGTAACAGCAAGCAGCCCCGTTGGATTTGTTATTTGATTTTGAATTAGCCAAGCGATTCTTGAAGTAAGTACTTTGGTTTTTCCACTCCCAGCCCCAGCCAGTATCAAAGCCGATTGATTCTTTAAAGTTATAGCTTTAATTTGTTCTTCATTGAGATTTTCTAAAAATTTTGTATTTTCTTGAGGTTGATTCATGAGTTGTAATGCTACACCAAATAATTTTTATCAGGTACAAAAAAGGCCTCAAAAGAGACCTTTTTTACTAATTAAATTATAA
>Ga0114998_10003990_pt1 | contig 10854 bp, 9 predicted proteins | sample ArcticOcean_MG_C_5_FD_87044 | JGI IMG/M metagenome (GOLD analysis project Ga0114998, IMG submission 87044) | Marine microbial communities from western Arctic Ocean - ArcticOcean_MG_CB4_138 | ecosystem: Environmental > Aquatic > Marine > Oceanic | place: Arctic Ocean: Canada Basin | collected...
GAAAGTCCCGCTCGGACAGATCGTTGATCACGCAATAGCCCGCCACATGGTCCAGCGCGTCTTCTTCGCTCACGTATTTGGTGTGTTTGCCGATGACGACGCCCAGCTCGACCTCCCAATCGGTTTTTACCGATGTGCGCGGGATTTCAACCGTGTCGTTGGGCCCGATGATAGCTGATGTCGCCTTGAAAAAGATAACCGGTTCTTGCGGCAGTTCCATCCCGCTTTCGGCGGCGTGATCGGCGTAGTTCAGGCCGATGCAAACGAATTTACCAACGCTCCCGACGCATGGCCCAAGGCGCGGATTACCACCCACCACAGGCAAGGTCGCAGGATCAATCGCGCGCAGTTTCGCGAGGCTTGCGTCATCAAGTGCGGTACCAGACACATCATCGATAACACCCGAAAGATTCCGGATAGCCCCTTCGGCGTCCATCATACCCGGCCTTTCTTCGCCCAAAGGGCCGTAGCGTAGAAGTTTCATAGTTTTCTCCAGATATCGTTAGATGGCCCAACCGCCGTCGATGACGTGAGTTTGTCCTGTGGTGAATGCGCTGTCGTCACACGCTAGATACAGCGCGAGTGCCGCGATCTCTTCGGCCTTGCCCACACGGCCCAAAGGCTGGCGTGCGATGAAATCTTTCAGCGCTTTTTCGTAGTCGCCTGTAGCTCGCAGGCGGTCATGCAAGCTGGGGCTTTCCACGGTGCCGGGACAGATGGCGTTACAGCGGATCTTGTCGGTGACGTAATCGGCTGCCACGGCTTTGGTCAGGCCGATGACCGCCGCCTTGGACGCGCAATAGGCCAAGCGGTTCGGCACACCCTTAATTGACGATGCGACTGAGGACATGTTGATGATGGAACCGCCACCTTGGGCAATCATGCCCGGCAAAACCAGCTTGATCAGGCGGTACTGTGCCTTCACATTCAGATCGAAGCTGAAGTCCCAATCGCCCTCTTCACACTGTAAGATATTGCCAGACGCCACGTAGCCCGCACAGTTGAACAACACACCGAGCGGGCCAATATCAGCGATTGCTGCAGTCACAGCGTGACCGTCCAGCACATCAAGCTTGCGCGCGGTGATCCCGTTGATCGAATCCAGTTCGGTCAGCGCCGCTTCGTTGATATCACTGGCGATTACCTGCGCGCCTTGCGCCGCGAACAGCTCAGCCGTCGCACGCCCGATTCCCTGCCCCGCTGCTGTGATCAGCACGGTCTTGCCGGTAAGTTTCGTCATTCGCCTCTTCCTTCAAGTTTGTAAAATTGCGCTGCGTTACCGCCCATAATGGCCGCGCGTTCAAATTCGCTGAGGGCCGCCAAAAGTGTCTGCGTCGTCTCGACCCACCGCGTGTAATCACACGCCAACGTGCAAACCGGCCAATCGCTGCCCCAGATCATCCGGTTCGGCCCGAAGTGTTCAAGAAGGTGATCAACGTAGGGTGCAAAGTCGGCGGTTTCCCAATCTGCCCTCGCCTCGGTCACAAGACCAGACAGCTTGACACAAGCGCTGGTTTGGCTGGCCATCGCCGCCATATCCTTGGCCCATGCATCAAATGTTCCCGTCTTGATGTCAGGTTTTGACGCATGGTCGATCACAACGCGTAAGTCTGCATGACGGCCGCAAAGCTCAAGCAGGTTGGGCAAGTGATTTGGCAAGGTCAGCGCGTCGAAAGCCAGATCGTGTTCGATCATCGCCTTAATCGCAGGCGTTAGTGTAGCTTGTAGCATCCAATCCATATCTATCATATCTTGGATCATCGGGCGCAAACCCACGATCTTCGGATGCTTCGCCAGATGTGCGATCTGCGCGGCTGCATCCATTGCCTCAAGATCAATCCAACCCACGACACCAAGGACAATTTCCGTCGCATCGGCCAGCGACAACATGTACGCAGTTTCGGCCACAGTGGGTGCTGCCTGCACCAAAACCGTGCCACCAATGTCATTTCGGTCTAGTTCAGGCGCAAGGTCGTCTGGTTCAAACACGCGGTAAAGTGGTGCAAGATCATGCGTGAGCCACCCATAGTCGCCACGTTCAGGACGCCAGAAATGTTGATGTGCGTCAATCCTCATTCGATGACACCCTTCGTCAACAAGATGTTGCCGTACAAACGACGTTCACCCGTTTGAATGACGGCAAACGCCGATTTGGCTCTTTCATAGAAAGCAAAGCGTTCAATTGACAGGATATCGCAAGGCGCATCCGCCACGTCTGTGATGATACTCTGGAAACTGGCCACAGCTTCGGGCACGGCGCTTGTGTCACCGACAACCTGCATACTCACCGCAGGTGCGTCGGCATATGTATCCAAAGGCATCACAGACAACACCGCGTTCAAGATTGCATCGGCGTCAGATCCATCTGCACGAATGCACCGCGGGCCCAACCCTTCTGCCGGAAAGTTCGCATCCACCACTGCGATAACGTCGCCATGGCCCATCGCCCGCAAAGTGCGCAGCAATTCTGGTGACAGGATTGGGTCGATATTGCGCAGTATCAGCTGTCTCCCGTCCCTGGAGATTTGATGCAAACCCCTGTTTCAACGTCGAAGGCATAGATGTTGGTTAGATCAGTAATAAGGCCTACAATGTCGCCGGTTAGCACTGTGGATTGACCGGGAATCTTTGCGACCACTTCTTGTTCAGCGTTCGTCGTTGATAAATAAATAAACGACTCCCCGCCCAGTTGCTCAACCATCTGAACCTTTGCATCAAAAAGCCCCTCGCCTCCGGTGCAAATTGACAAGTGTTCCGGCCTCAGACCAATTTCAGTTGGCTTGGCGCCTGCTGCGCCGGGGGGCAACGTGCCCTGAGACAGTGATGCAGCATCCAAAAAATTCATTTGTGGCGACCCTATGAAGCCCGCAACGAATTTGTTGGCTGGCGCGTTGTAGAGCACAAGCGGTGTTCCGACTTGCTCGATCCGCCCATCACGAAAGACAACGATGCGGTCGGCCATTGTCATAGCTTCGACCTGATCATGCGTCACATAAACGGTTGTTCGCTTTAACCTGTCATGAAGCGCCTTTATCTCGACCCGCATATGAACGCGAAGCTCTGCGTCTAGGTTTGACAGCGGTTCATCGAACAAGAAGATTTTCGGATCACGAACAATCGCGCGTCCGATCGCGACACGCTGGCTTTGTCCACCCGACAGCTCCCCCGGTCGTCTTGCAAGTAGGGGCGTTATTTTAAGAAGATCCGCGACGTCGGCGACGAGTCTTTTGATCTCTGCCTTTGGCATCCGGATCTGTTCCAGCGCAAACGACAGGTTCTGGCGAACAGTCATATTCGGATAAAGGGCGTATGATTGGAACACCATTGCAATACCTCGATCAACCGGTGTTTCCTCGTTTGCAATCCGCCCATCGATCCGCAGTTCTCCGGACGTAATCGGCTCAAGACCCGCCAACATTCTGAGCATCGTCGATTTACCACAACCAGAAGGGCCAACAAAGACGACAAATTCACCGTCTGTGATGTCGAGATCGACACCATGAATAACCTCGACGGGGCCGAAAGACTTTTTGAGTTCTATAAGTCGGAGCTCGCTCATATCAGGCGCTCCTTTCTACACGTTGCTTGCGATAATCAGTTGGTGTCAGGCCCAGGTACTTGCGAAACGTGCGGGCAAAATGTTGGGATGACGCAAACCCCATATCATATGCAATGTCCGTCACCGAGGCATCCTCTTTGAGCAGTACTTCACAGGCACGTTTGATCCTGAGGCGTTGGATGTATTCACTTGGCGACATACCAATATCGCGGCGGAAAACAGTATGAAGATGCCCACGCGTGCACCCCAATTGTTTGGCGATATCTGCAACTTGAACGTTATCCCCAGAGTCTGCATTCATTTGCTCAAGGGCTTTCATAACAAGCCTGTCGGGCGCTGCATGGACTTCCTTCAACTCATGCGCCTTCCACGTTTCAACAATGATAAGGTGCAAATGCGCGCGCAGTTCGGACACCAACAACGGTGAGCCAGTATACATCCGTTTGTCTTTCATCAGCCGGATTGCCGCATTGATACTTGCGATGGTCTGCTCGGTCATTTTTTGGGTCAGACCATTTTGTTCAAGAGCGCATTCAAACAACATTCTGTTGCTTTGCGTCAGCATGGATGCTGTTGCCCCATCAGATGATGGGCTCATAACCATCCAAAATGACGAAATGGGTGGATAATTACCGTTTGTGATGCGGTGCTTCAGTGCTGGCGGGAACAGAACGCATTGCCCAGCCGCAAGTGGAACTAAAAGGTTGTCCTCCAACTCCCAACAGGCTTCGCCTCCGAGCAAGAAAACGATCTCTGCCCCGTCGTGGTGTGCCCAATCGTCAGATGTAGACATAGCGGATTGAAACTGTGCATAGCCAAACCGGTAAATCTCGGGGACGCCAATTTCATAGCCAGCAATTGATGCGTTATGTTGTATTGCCTGAGACCCTAACATGGCTGCACCCAGCATCTTTTCGTCATATTCATTTTTTGATTCCAGTGCTGGCAATGCTTTCGACAATGAACCGCTGCGCGATAAGGAAAACCACTAAGAGCGGCATGATCGACAACGTCACCGCGGCTAAAATGACAGAAAGCTTTTCAGGCCCGTAGCTTCCAAAGAGAGAAAGGATGCCAACCGGCAATGTCATCGCATCGAAAGAACGAATGAAGACAAGCGGCAACAGGAAATTGTTCCAGCTCGTCGTGAAGACGATAATCGAAAGGGCTGCGATGGGCGGTCCCATTTGAGGCAGTGAAATGCGCCAGAAGATCGTCCAGTAGCTGGCGCCATCAACAAACGCGCTTTCTTCATATTCGCGGGGCTGACTTTGCATGAACTGCTTCATCATCAAGACTGCCAGCGGATTGGCCAAAGCAGGCAAAATCAACGCCCAAAGTGTATCAATGGCACCGATGGATGCGAGACCAAAGAACAGCGGAATGAGAACCAGCGCTGGCGGCACCATTAATCCAGCCAGCATTGATCCAAATAGGATGTTAGATCCTGCAAACCGCAGGCGCGAGAATGCAAAAGCGGCCATCGCACTCGTAATGATCACACTAACCGTAACTACTGTGGCCACCAGAAAACTGTTCCAATACATCCCCAAAAATGGGATCGGCCCATCGCGCAACTCTGCATAGGAGTTGAAATCGAGTTGGTCGGGAAGAAAGCTTGGCGGGAGGCGGTAAGCTTCCGAAATTGGCCTGAGACTGGTCGAGAACGTCCAAAGAAACGGCAGCACCATGATGATGGCGCCGAGGACCAGCAATGCAACCACGACCCAATTGCGCCAATGAATAACGCGCATCGCACTCTGCAAACGATGCGAAAACGAGGCGTTTTCCGGTAAGACGGCAGGTTTCATTGGCGACCCTTAAAAGATAACAGTCGGACAAGCCCAAACTGGACTGCGACAACGATACCGATTGTCAGGAACAGGATCATTGCCGACGCTGCCCCTGTGCCTAAATCCCCGACATTGAAGGCCTCGGACACCATGTACATCACGACAGATCGTGTCGCATCGCCGGGGCCACCGTCGGTCAGAATTTTGATTGAATCGAACACCTGCAAGCCGCCGATGGTCGCATAGGTGATACAAAACAAGATCACTGGTGCGATATAGGGAATTTTAATTCGGCGCAGAACGGTCCAACCCTTTGCGCCATCGATTGAAGCAGCTTCCATCAACCTCCGAGGAACGCCTTGTAACGCGGCCAAGAAGATAATGATGAAGAACCCCATGTTCTTCCAGACATCCATTATGACAACGGAAAACATCGCCATAGACGAGCTTGTCAACCACGGGACATTCGACAATCCTACCTGACGCAGAAAGTAGTTAATCACCCCTAAATCTGTGGAGTATAGAAATTTCCAGATGAATGAGACAAAGGCGAGCGAGACGAGAACTGGCAAAAAGTATGCGAGCCGAAGTAGATACAGGATAGGTGCGGGAATGGCCCGATCAAGCGCTAGCGCGATCAGCAAACCAAGACCGACGTTCCCGATCACCGCCATTGAGATGAAATAGAACGTATTTCGAAACGTCTTCCAAAACCGTGGGTCAGAAAGGATCCACTCGAAATTCTCAAACCCTACCCATTCAATGTCCCAGGAAATACGATCCATTTGAGCAAAGGAAAGGCCCAAAGCGGCTAACATCGGCAGCAAAAGAAAGGCCAGATAGATGATGTAGGCCGGCAGAATAAACAGATAGCCAGCTCGCATTTCTCGCTGTTGTAATGTTGCCATGTGATTATCCTCTGGGTGTTGTCGGGGGCCACATTCAATGAAGCCCCCGTCGTGATTTGAACTATTGCGCCCGCGCCATGGCGCGCTGCAATTCACGATCCATACCAGAGATCGTATCTTCAAGAGACACCTCTCCGTTCAGGAACGTACCCAAGTAACGATCAGAAATTTCCTGAACCTGTGCGAAGTTTGACGGTGATGGTACCGGCAAGGCTGTCGCGGCAGTCTCATAGAAAATCTCAGAGTTGTCAGGCCACGCGACATATTCTGGCGTGGTCGCATAGGCGCGAACCGATGGGATCGATGCCCCACCATCTGCAAGACCTTGCTGGTATTCGTCACCTGCAAGCTCTGTCAGGAACGCCCAAGCGAGTTCTGCGTTTTGCGTATCTTTCGTGATCGCAAGGCCACCAATACCGAACACTGTCGTCTGAACTGTATTCATCGGCATATGCTGCACACCAACGTTTTCCATACCAGCGTCACGGATTGATGGAACTGGCCAGTGCCCAGCAGAGAACATTGCCACTTGGCCCGCAGTGAACTTCTCGGTCCCAACACCAGGTTCGTAGGCTGGTGCAACGCCATGAGTATTGATGAGGTCGGACAGGAATTGCAAAGACTCGCCATACTCTGGCGCAGTCACTGTTGGTTCTACCCATGCTTCATCCAAAATGGAGGCGCTGTTAGTGAAGAACCATGGCTGAATACCAAAGTTAAATCCTGGCACGAAGTACCCGAACTGGGTTGTGTTTCCCGAACCGTCCTTGATGGTCAGAGCTTGTGCGGTTGTCAGAAAGTCGTCCCATGTCCAATCGGATGCGGGGTAGTCCACACCTGCGGCGTCGAACATGTCCTTGTTGTAGAACATCACAATGTTGTTCCACTGCGTTGGGAAGAAATTCAGCTCTCCAGTGCCCTTGTTGCGCATACCGTCCAGCATATTGCCTTCGATACCCGCCATGACGGCCTGAGCATCCTCATCTGTTGCTACGATTTGTTCTAAGTTCATGAGAACGCCCGTGGCGCCCAGTTCCTCGAAGCCTTCGATCGCAGCACCGACGATATCTGGCGCGTTACCCGCGGCAACCTCGTTTATGACAGCGTTGTTGTATTCACCCCAACTCCCTGCACCAACCGGAACATAGCTCGCGTCAATGGTGACGTTGGGGTACTTTTCCGCGAACCGTTCAATTGCCGCTTCAGTTGCGGCAAGAACGTCATCTGCCACCCACTGCGTGATCTTGATCGTTGCTGTCTCATCGCTGAGGACCTGCGCGATAGCGGCGCTACCCGTAAGGCCTGCGATAAGTGTCAGTGTTGATAGTAAATGTTTCATTTTGGTCTCCTCCACATTGGCTGCGGTATGCGCAGCAAGTCGTTCTTCAGATTGTCAGGGTGTCCCCAGTCGTAAGCACTAAGGCATCTCCTCCCTGTTTCTCGCCGCTCATTTTTCTTAGATCAGCGGCATCAAACTTAGCGTCGTTGATGCTAAGCTCCTTGATTGTCAGCTTTCCTCCCAGCACGCTTACGATCGATTTTTCGTTAGTAATTTTTACTTGGCCCCACGCAGTTCCATTCGACCAGAAGCTGCAAAAAGCCTCATCCTGCGTATGCTTTGGTGCAAATCCCATTTGAGATTTGGAAGCATCAAAGGTGAAACCAGACAAGACCGGAATGGCCGCGAAACTTGCCATGGACCGTGCGTAATGCGACCCGCATTCAATCTCGTTCCATGGATTTCGATTGTGACCTTGGTAGCGGTCGCGCACCGCTTCAAATACGCGCAGACCTTTGTCAACTTCACCGATCATCATTAGCTGACATCCAAATGCATATTCGAATCCATGCATCGTCTCTTGCGAATAGGGCAGCGGGATGACGGGACGTGAAACGCCCTTGGGCCAAGAACAAATCATTGTTCCGCTTTCGTCTTCCATCCCAAAGACGCGGCAAGGGTTTGCAATGTCGCCCAACCGATTGACGAAGTTGTGCTCAAACACCGCATTCACTGCAGAGGCAAACTCGGCAGGCTCAAACAGATTGTCGAGGCCATACAAACGCGCGTGCCATTCCGCCAAAACCTGATCAATGGCGCAACCATCCCCGATCTGGTATTTGATTTCGCCGTGTTCATCGCTCCAGTACTGCGCGTAAATGTCACCCGACATATGTGCAACCTGACCCTTTTCCGTAACAAACGGAGCTAGGGCGTCCTTGTCCTTGATATCGATCTGTTGCGTGAACCATTCACCGTTGAATAAATGCTTCGAAACCCAGCCTTTGCCGTCTTTGAACATCGACGTGTAAAGCGCCGCCGCCGCCTCATCGCCTACGACCGTCGCCATTTCCGCACCGGCATTCAAAGCACCAAGATAGAAGCCAGCAAGCCACGAATTTGGGCCAAAAACCTCCATATCTAGCGTATGATGTTGACGGCCGGTCAAGACGCCTGATTTTTTTGGATCCCACAAATCGTGGTTTTCGGGGTGCCAGGCAAATTCAATCGCGCTTTTGATTTGGGGCCATAGCGCGCGCAGCCAGTCTTCGTTGCCGCACAGTTTCCAATCGCGATAAGCTTTCATCACATTGCCGAATTGTCCGTCCGCACAAGGCCTTGTCGCAAATCGGCCAACACCCTTTGGCAACGCAATACGAAATGCCATTCCGCCCGATACCGGATCCTGACTTTCGCCAAAGTCGGCTGCGCGCATCGACCGCTCAAGGGAAGGAAATAGAAATGGCAACGCTTGCTGGTAGTTCCAGACATGCGTGCACGACCCTTCACAACAACCCGAGTCCCCGTGACAACCTTCAAACCCATAGAAAGTCCCGTCTTCGAGCCGCAGGACGGTCGGTGATTTCAAGGTAGAGAGATTAGCAGAAACGGCATCCACAACTACATCCGGTAGGGTCGTATCAGCCAAGACATCCCTAAACCGCAACGTTTTGTCACGAAGGCTATCCCACTGCGTCAGCGCCAAAGACGCGACATCGAATGCACCGCTCCACTGCGTTGCATAGTAATTTTTCCACATAGTTTGCGTGTTAGCAGATGGCGGGCAACACAACTGCCCTTCGGAAATCCAGTATTTTGCGATATTGGGGACGTACCAGGACATTGCGAGCTTGATCGTCGCCGACCCGCCTGCCGGAACGGTGACATGGGTTGCCAAGACCGAATGCTCAACCGCGTCGGCCTGATTTTGCGACTCGAGACCCTTGGTATTCATGTACCTTCGATCTTTAAGCGGGCCCGGTGTCGTGATGTCTTTCCAATATACCTCCATCGTGTCAAACCAGTTGCCCCGATAAAGATGATGTTGATAACTAACCTGCGGGTGATCCGTCGCCAATGAGATTTGGCGGTGATCCAGATGGTCAGGGCTGTGTGACGTGTGTCCGGTAATCGCCGAAAGGCTACCGGTTTCAACGGCCACTTCTGACGCGGCACCTACGTCGACAAAATCGAATGCCATGCAGCCAAATAAGGTATAGTCGAGATCTGCCTTGCTTGTGTTGTTGAACGTCACTTCGAACATCGCTAGTGGCATTGAACTGCTTTTATCGTCCAGTGGAATAAATGGGCTAAGTGCGCGCATTGTAACATCGCCGGGAAACGCAGGGTCGCGGAAATCGAAGTCTGCAACCGGATAAATTCCCTGCATTTGAACGTCGCGGAACGACGGAAAGCCGGTCATTTTCTGGCGCCGAGGGCCAAACCCGTATGCGTTGAATGCCGGCGCAAGATGGGAACCGGTGCGGTCCCCTGAAAAAGGGCCGTGCAATATCCTTGTATCCAGTACTGCACCATCACGCTCTGCGCGCACCGCAAAGTGCGTAAATCCATTCACGCTGCCTTTGGATGGACGATTGAAGATTTCCCAATCCTGAAATCTACCATCCGCGCCGATCCCAATGCTTCCAGCCCCGATTCCACCAAGTGGAAAAATAGCATGGGCTGCTGCTCCGGCACGATAAATGCGATTTGTGGTCACTGAAATTTCCCCCGTTATTGGTTTACCTTATAGGGGTGCACATAATGCATTACGTTCACACTTGTCACCGTACATTTATGACCATGTGCACGCAGAGCAGTTTCATCGGTATTTCGCTGCGTTGTGTCAACGGCTGACTTCTACGTACTGCGGTTAGTATTGTGAAGCGGCGGCCAGCGGTGGGTCTTAGACGAACTTCGCTAGGTCTATCGTCGATCTCTCCATACCGGACATTCGCGGCGACACAGAAAAACGGTAAAGTGGGCTCGAAGCGGACCTTCGCTGCAAAAACCACCAATGTCCAGCTTTGGGAGCAAGCCACAAATCGTCACTCTGACTGGACGCATAAATTGGGACCGCTTTCGGGACCACTTTTATATTTTAGAATCAAAATAAGTAACTGTAATTAAATCAAAATATACAAAGTTCGACGTCCTCTTCTGGGCACCACAATCCAACCCAAAGCATTGTAATACCTTACTAATTAGACTTAGTAAGTGAGCCGTAGACCATGCTAACAACCAAATCTAATAGTTACACGTTTCAAAAGAGCGGCGTTTGGTATTTCTCTCGGAGAGTGCCTGCTGATTTAAGGC
>Ga0114998_10003993_pt1 | contig 10853 bp, 11 predicted proteins | sample ArcticOcean_MG_C_5_FD_87044 | JGI IMG/M metagenome (GOLD analysis project Ga0114998, IMG submission 87044) | Marine microbial communities from western Arctic Ocean - ArcticOcean_MG_CB4_138 | ecosystem: Environmental > Aquatic > Marine > Oceanic | place: Arctic Ocean: Canada Basin | collected...
CTCCCCTATTATGCCGTCATTTTTGCGTTTCAGTAACTTTTCATCATCTGATGCAAACGCAACACTTCTAGTTTTCCCTGCCAATCGTCTTTGTTGATTTATAAGTTTCTCTGCGAAAAAGATAAAAGTCTTTGCCTTTGGAACATCATCTAGAAATTTCTTCTGTTTGAGGTCAGAATACAATTCTTCCGCAACCTCTGCAGCAACTATGCGTGAGGTTTCCTTGGTAGATCTGACAATGTATTTTGCAGTCGATCTATTCCAGATCCGAGCATACCAATATGGAGAGGCACCAACTTTGTAGAGCGAGACTCCTCGTCTGACAGTCTTCTTAGCAGTTTTTGCGAAACGACTTGAATCACTACCCATAGTTAAGAGATTAGTGTCTAACTGTGTCTAAGTTAATTAAAAAATGCGTGACAAAAAATAAATCGTGTAATCTATTGTTTATATTAGTAAAATGGTGCCCGGGGGCGGATTTGAACCACCGACACGAGGATTTTCAGTCCACTGCTCTACCCCTGAGCTACCCGGGCGTGGGTGAATGACGGGCATTCGGGTGGGCGAGTACTAGGGCCTGTGCGCGGCACTGTCCAGAGGTATCGCCTAAAAAAATCAATGTCTTTGTGGTTCTGAGTTGACGAAGGGGTCCTCAGGCAGATCATCCTCATCTGCGCCGTCAATTGGAACGCTATAGGCACCCGATAACCATTTGGCCAAATCTAGATCAGCGCAGCGCTTGCAGCAGAAGGGCCTATAGGCTGCAATCGGCGGTTTTTGGCAGATTGGACAGCTCATGACAGGTCGATCTGCAACAGGGGACGCGCGCGTTGACGCTGCAACTCAAAGTGCCCCAATGTTGTCCAACCCACCAGATTGGTATCAACCTGACAGGTGCGGAACGCATTGCGCAGGGCAGTTTCAAACTGACGGCGATCTTTTTTGGCCATCGGCGCAGGGTCCAGCACTATTTGCCCACCAAGGCCACGTAAACGCAACTGTCGAGGCAGATCTTTGGCAGCCGCAAGATTGGCTTTCAGACCGGCCGCCGGCGAGGTATCTGGCCCGGTGTTGACGTCTACAGCCACCAGCGCACGGGTTGCCTCGATATAGACATGGCCGGCTTGAGTAATTGTCACGCAGGGGCTTTGTAGCGCTTCCAGAGCGTCCAACACGGCATGCTGTTCCAAGCCGCCAGAACTGGTTTCGATCTCCGCAGGCTCCGACCATTCGCGCCAAGCCAGCGCATGGGGGCCATCACCTTCTAAAAGCGTTTCAGCCACCCCGGTCTGTTCGGCTAGAATTTGCGTGGCCAGATCCGCCATCGCATTGATATCTTCGGCAATAGCGGAACTGTCGGCCGTCACACAGCAAGAGCGCAGTATGAGCCCCATGTCGCTTTTGCCCATTTCACTATGGGCGATTGCCATCAACGTTTCGCGCTGTTCTTCGTCGCGGATACTGCGCGAAATATTCAATCCTGGTGCGTCAGGGGTCACAATCGCAAAGCGGCTTTTAAACAGAATTTTCTGCGTAAGCGGCAGCGCTTTGCCTGGCTCTGCATAAGAGGTTAGCTGCACCAAAATCGGTTGTCCCGGTGACAGCCCTTTGGCGTGGCGCAAAAATCCTGGGCCATCGGGTGTTTTGACAAACATGCCACCCATGCCTTTTACGGGCCGGTCTGCGATAGCACGATAAATCGTACCGGGTCGCGGGGCCTCAGTATCAAACCACACATCATCAAGCCGTCCATCCACCATGAGGGCAGCAATCTGCTGGCCCTTATGGTGGTCCAAAACGATCAACCGTCCCTTCATGTGAGCTCCTGATAAAGCGGATATCCTGCTGCCAGCAGCAGGTTTGTGGTTTCGGCCAAAGGCAGGCCAACAACCGCTGAAAATGAGCCGCTAATCCATGGGATAAACGCCCCGGCCTGACCCTGAATGCCATAACCACCGGCCTTGCCCTGCCAGTCGTTGCTTTGAAGGTAAGCGTTCAATTCCTGATTGCTGAGCGTTTTCATCCGCACTGTTGTCACCACATCGCGCTGCCAGACTTGGTCGCCGGCTGCGACAGCAATGGCGGTGATCACCCGGTGGCGGCGTCCAGACAGGGCCAGCAAAAACCCTGCTGCTTCGCCCATGTCTTGTGGCTTGCCAAGAATCCGCCGCCCCAAGGCGACCGTGGTATCGGCACACAAGACAATTTCATCGTCATTCCTTGGAACTGCCAGCAATTTCTCATAAGCCATCCGGCGGCAATAGGGCCGTGGCAATTCTGCCTTTACAGGCGTTTCATCGATTTCGGGCGGTCGGATTTCATCCGGGAACACCCCAAGCTGCGCCAACAGTTCACTGCGGCGCGGGCTCCCAGATCCAAGGATCAGTCGCAAATTACTTAAAGCGATAGTTGATCCGACCTTTTGTCAGATCGTAGGGTGTCATTTCAACCTGCACTTTATCACCGGCCAGAACGCGAATGCGATTCTTACGCATTTTTCCTGCCGTATGAGCGATAATTTCATGGCCGTTTTCCAGCTCGACCCGAAACGTCGCATTAGGCAGGAGTTCCTTAACGACACCGGGAAATTCGAGCGTATCTTCCTTGGCCATGCTGTCTCCATTGCTTGTGGTACTGCCCTTCGGCAGAATGAATGCCTAAATGATGGCTTTCTCAATATTATTCAAGGAAATATTGATCGTAATCGTTTATATGTGTCTCTTAAAGCTGTCTGGGCAGGAAACGTGTTGGTCATTCAGGCAGATGACCTGCCGCGTGTACATGGTGCAACGTCAGACGTTGTGGCGCGTGGAAAACCCATTCAAGGGCTTGGGAGTGTCTGTGACGGCCCCCACCGTCGGGTCAATTCGGAAATTATCTGATCCCGAGATTGACGATAAGCCCGCAACTGGCTCTCGCGGCTTTCGCCTAGCCCTGTCGGGTCCATGATGGGCCAATAATTCACTTCCAGATGGAAATAGCGTGTCAGTTCCAAAGCGCGGCGTTGGCTTGCCGGTGACAGCGACAGGATAAGGTCAAACGACGACAGATCATCGCCCCATTGCTCCATCTGGTCGAAACTGCGGGATTGGTGGCGTGACAGCTCAACCCCGATCTCGGCGCAAACTGCGATTGCAAAGCCGTCAATTTCTTGATCATTCATCACGCCGACTGACTGTACATAGGTCTCGGCGCCATAGAATTTTTTCATGATACCTTCTGCCATCGGAGAGCGCACTGCGTTGTGATCGCAGCAAAATAAGACTGATCCGGGCAGCTCTAGGATCATCGTTTAGCCCCCGAAGTGCAAAACACAAATAAGCGTGAACAGTCGCCGTGCAGTATCGTGATCAACCGCGGCTTTGCCCTCTAATCGTTCGGCAAGAACGCGCGCCCCCTCATTATGAATGCCGCGGCGCGCCATATCGATTGTTTCGATTTGGCTGGGAGGCATATGTTTGACGGCATCAAAATACGATTCGCAAATGGACCAGTAATCTTTAACCACTTGCCGGAATGGCGACAGCGACAAATGAAATTCGGCCGCCTTTTGCCCAATATCGGCGGTGATATCAAACACCAAACGTTTGTCTCGAATAGACAGCTCCAGCCGGTAAGGGCCCGCAACAACATCGCGATCTTGGCGCTTTGGCAGCTCAAAGAGGTTTTTTTCTAATAGATCAAATATCGCCACTTTGCGTTCCTGTTCGATCTCAGGTGTGGGTGGCGGTAAATTGCTGTCGTCAATCTCAATATGGATGATATGGCTCATGCAGCCCCCAAGGCTTTGATGCTTAGAGCTAAAATTAGCGACTCCGTTCCAACTGTGCAATGACCCGTCAAAAGAAAGACAGAACTAAAATATGCGCCGCATGGGCTGTCCCGGATCCGGCCTATTTTTGCCTAGGGGTTCAGCCTGTTCAGCCGCGCGGTCACTGACAGGCTATGGGCCTCAAGGCTCTCAGATAGGGCAAGGCGCTCGGCGGCCGGACCGATTAAACCCAGAGCTTCAGGGGTCATTTTGGTCAGCGTTGTGCGTTTGATAAAATCCAGCACTGACAGGCCCGAGCTAAACCGCGCCGAACGTGCTGTGGGCAGCACATGATTCGGACCACCCACGTAATCACCGATTGCCTCAGGCGTCCACGCCCCTAGAAAAATCGCCCCTGCATGAGTGATCTGCGCAGCTAAGGCCTCTGGATCTGCAACGCAAAGCTCAAGATGCTCCGGGGCAAGCCGGTCTGACAACTGGGCAGCCACCGCCAGTGACGGCACCACGATCACCGCACCATAGTCGCGCCAACTGGCACCGGCGATGTCGCGACGTGCCAAAGTTTCCAACCGCGTCTCGACCGCTGCCATAACAGCGCGGCCAAAATCCGCGTTGTCCGTGATTAGAATGGATTGGGCGCTTTCGTCATGCTCGGCCTGTGACAGCAGATCCAGTGCAATCCAGTCGGGATCGTTTTCAGCGTCAGCAATGACCAGAACCTCTGATGGCCCGGCAATCATGTCGATTCCAACTTTTCCGAAAACCCGTCGTTTGGCGGCCGCGACAAAAGCATTGCCGGGTCCGGTGATCTTGTCCACCGGCGCGATGGTTTCGGTGCCATAGGCCAGAGCTGCAATCGCCTGCGCCCCACCAATGCGGTAAATCTCATTAACACCGGCAATTTTTGCCGCCAACAGGACCAGTGGGTTGACCACGCCATCAGGGGTCGGCACGGTTATGGCCAACCGCGACACGCCGGCGACTTTTGCTGGAATAGCGTTCATCAGCACTGATGACGGATAACTGGCCAGCCCGCCAGGCACATACAGACCGGCGGCGGAAACCGGTGTCCAGCGCCAACCAAGCGTGGCGCCGCTGGCATCAGTCCAGCTGTCATCACTGGGCATCTGGCGCGCATGATAGCTGCTAATTCGGTCTGCCGCTATCTCAAGGGCTGTCCGATCATCTTCGCTGACCTGCGCGCAATAAGCATCAATATCGTCCGGCGAAAACGCCAGCGTGTCCGGTGTCAAATCCAACCGGTCAAATTTAGACGTCAGAGCAAGAACCGCGGCGTCACCATCGCGGCGCACATGGGTAATGATGTCTGCCACCACGGCATCGACATCCGGGCTGTCTTCGCGCTTGGCACCAAGCAGGGCGGTGAAGTCTGCCTCAAAATTGGCGGCTGTCGCGTCAAGAAACTGGGGCATCTGGCGCACTCCTTTCGGGCCTGCATAACGGCCCGTGCTCAGAGCCTCAAGCGTTTACACTGTCGCGCCCTGTTTGGGTCAGCTTGAGCAAACCCAGCCCGGTCAACAACAGCGCCACAGCTGCCGCGCAGGTTCGAATGATATTCCAAAATTGCCAGGTCTCGGAATAGGCGCTCCCGACCGCGCTGGCCTGCGTCGGAGCCAACGGCGTTACGATCAACGCAAGTGCTTGGTTCAAGGGGACGTTTATGGCCATGGTCAACACTATTCCACCGAAGCCGTAAACCAGATCTGACGTGGTAAAACACAGCGCAGTGTGGCGCGGCGGTTGCAACAGCTAAATGCAAGTAGGGCACCGGCCAGCATGACCACAGGCGTGGCAAAAAACGCTGGCGCAAATACCACATTGCGCACTGAGGCGTTCATCGCCTGCATGGCTGTAATTGCAGTATTAGGGTCGATCTGGTCCAATCCCCAAAGGATTGAACAGACCCAAGCATAGAAAAAACCAAAGATTGCACCACACAGCAAAAGTGAAAGTAGGGATATCAGTCTTAAAAAAATGTGCATTTTACAATCTGTTTTCTAAAAATAGGTCTGCTATCTCGCTATAGGCATGAATTTTATCTTGTGAAGTCACAAACAAATAAGCACAGCTATCTGGGGCCTAATGGCCCCTATGGTCAAACCGTTTACGATCGATACAACGACAGCAGGCCCGCCGAACATGCCATTAAATGCGTATCGATTACTGCCCGTGATCGGGAACCGTTTTGGACAGGGCCCTGTAGGGACGGGTCACATCTTTAAGCCGTATCTCAAGAGCTTCGACTGACAGTTTGATTGCCCCATCCCCCGCAAGCGTTAACAGCACAGTGCCGCCAGCATCCGGTCCGGGCTCAAACTGCAATGACAGCGCCGAGAAAATCATATCTTTGTTCGCACGCTCAATGCCCTGCGACGCGATGCCCAACACAGTATCAATGGAAAGCACCGTTTGGACGCGCTCGACCGCGTGGCCTGATTGATCTGTCAGGGATCTATCCTCCCAGCGAAACCGATTGATTAAAATCGCAAAACGGCGCTGGCTGGCATCCCAGATCATCTCAGAGGCGGGAAATACTGCATCTTGTATCAATGTCGATACCACCTGCAGATCATCTTGATCCAGGACCCCAAGGTTCAGTGGGCGCTCGCGGCCGTCTTCAAAGGTTGCGTCCTGCTTCATTTGCCTGAGACCCGTTCAATTTTTGCCCCAAGATTGCCAAGTTTTTCTTCGATCTGTTCATAGCCACGATCCAGATGATAGACCCGATTGACCATAGTCTCGCCTTCGGCCGCCAAACCGGCCAGAATGAGCGACACGGAGGCCCGCAGATCCGTTGCCATCACCGGAGCCCCTTTGAGCCGGTCAACTCCGGTCACACGGGCCACGCCACCCTCGACCTCGATATTTGCGCCCATACGCACAAGTTCAGGTGCATGCATGAAACGGTTTTCAAAAATTGTCTCCTCCAGCACGCTTTTGCCGTTTGCGGTACACATCAGGGCCATGAATTGCGCCTGCAGGTCGGTGGGGTACCCGGGGAATGGTGCGGTTGTGACATCAACGGCTGAAATGTAATCTGCACGCCGCCTCACCGACAGCCCGCCGCTGGTTTCCCACACGTCGACCCCTGCGGCGTCAAGTTTCTCAACAAAGGCGCCAATCAAATCAAGTCGTCCACCCAATAGCTCAATTTCGCCACCACAGAGCGCAGGCGCAATCATGAACGTCCCCAATTCGATTCGGTCGACAATCACTTCATGGGTCGCCCCGTGCAGTCGATCAACACCTTCGATGGTGATCTGTGAGGTGCCGGCTCCGCTAATCTTTGCGCCCATCGCCACCAAACATTTAGCCAGATCCACAGTATCCGGTTCGCGTGCAGCGTTTGTGATCACGGTCGTACCTTTGGCCAGTGTTGCGGCCGTCAGGGCGTTTTCAGTGGCACCGACCGAAACAAATGGAAAGTCGATCACCCCGCCGGTCAGCCCATTTGGCGCGGTGGCGTGGACATAGCCGCCCTCAAGTTCAATCTTGGCACCAAGTTTTTCCATCGCGTGCATGTGCAAGTCGACCTTGCGGGCGCCAATGGCACACCCGCCGGGAAGGGATACAATTGCTTCGCCTTCGCGGGCCAGTAAAGGCCCCAGCACGTTAAACGAGGCGCGTAATTTGCGCACAATTTCATAGTCGGCTTTGCGATTGGTGATCTTGCGGGCGCTGAGCGCCATCACGCGACCATCTTGTAACAAAACAACTTCGCACCCGTGCGATTCGAGCAAACTGCTCAGAGTTTTGATATCGGACAAACGCGGCACATTCGTCAGCGTCAGCGGCTCCTCTGTCAGCAGTGCCGCCGACATCAATTTAAGACAGGTATTTTTCGCGCCTGAGATTTGCACTTTTCCCTGCAGCGGTCCGCCGCCGCTGACAACAATCGAATCCATGTAACCTGCCTTTTATTTTTCTTGCTCGTTTTCTTTGCGCGCTTTTGCCTGAGCTTTGCGCTTGGCCATATTGGCTTTGAGCGCCACCCTGAGGCGGGCGTCTCTGTCCGGCTCTTTGGAAGGGGTTTTGTGTTGTTTCTTCTCGCTCATGTGCCAGTTATACAGTAGTTCATAAAACGCGTCCAGATTACGCTTGCACCCTAGCGCAATTACATCTAATCACCGCCTGCGCTATGAAGGCGCGTCTGGCTGCAGTAGCTCAGTGGTAGAGCGCGTCATTGGTAATGACGAGGTCGGGAGTTCAATCCTCCCCTGCAGCACCATATATTCTTTTATTTATATAACGTTTCTTGCTTTTCAACGCAGTGTCATTACACCTGTCATTACACCTGTCATTACATTTGGATCATCAAGTGGGAACCCAAGACAATTTAAGCTGGCAAGAATATCCCCGACCAAGACTGAAAATGGTTAGAGGCACCTATGTAGTGGAGGTAAGCATCCCGCGCCAAATCCGTTTTTTATTTGGAAATGGTAAGGCTCCAAGTCGAAGAAAGGGTACAGGTACATCGGATAAGTTGATGGCTGAAACAAAGGTTCAGCAATTATGCCACCAAATCTATCAAGAGTTTGATACTGCGCAAAACGACTACGAAAAGGAAAAAAGTAAAGAAGTGGACAACTTTGCGGAAGAGGTGATCACAAAACTTGCTGCAGAGTTCAACTACAACCGTGGTGATCTACCAAGACTTCACAAAACTACTGGTTACGACAGTCTACAAAAGATGAAAGGTGAACTTGATGCTTATGCGGGTTTAATGAAGAACAAATCACCTGCCCCAGATAAACTAAAAGTGGCGGTATCAAGACTTGGCTCTGATATTAAAGATGGTGTCACGGTCGAAGATGCAGTGCAAAACTTCAAGGAAGTCATCGGCAATACTGGCCCGTTCACCATGAAACAAAATGGACTACTGGCTAGGCATGACACAGCGGTAGTGCAATCATTCTGGCAAGACCTTTTAACGGAAGCCGCTATCTATGAAAGAATACCAGCGCCTACCTTTGAAGCGTCTAACACAATTGAGATAGCAAAGTTCGGGTCTCAGTTTGTACCTGCCGCTATTTCCGCGAATGAACCAACGAAGAGGCCACGGCGGATTGAGCCGATTAGTGCTAAACGCATATCAGCACTTAGAGAGGAGTATGTCGGTCTTATTGAACGTGACTACAGCAAACAGAACACTAAACTAAAACTAATTCGAGGTGTCGATCAATTCATCAAGTTGATGGAAGACCCACCGTTGCAAAGCATCAAAGCCAAAACTGTTTACGACTACATCGACCGACAACTTGAAATTCGGAAAGATGCTTCAAATAAAACTCTATCCAATTACCATTGGGGCATATCGAAGTTCCTGAACCATTGCGTTCGAAGAGGTTACATCGAAGTAAATCCATTCTTGGGGCAAAGCATTGCTGAGTTTGGGAAGAAAACTATCAATTGGCAACCCTTTACGCGCCACGATCTACACCAGATTTTCAAACATGATTGGCACAAACAAGAACGCCTTCTACTCTCTATTTTAGTAACGACTGGAATGCGTTTAACCGAGGCCGCGAGTTTAACTTGGGAGAGGTTCAATGACACAGAGCATCAGGGTATTCGCTATTTCTCTCTCATAGATACTGGTGATGAGGAAGTGGCAACAAAGAACACTGGCTCTAGCCGCCATATCCCATTGCATCCCACCTTAATTCTCCCTGCTAAAAGCACTGGACGTCTGTTTGACTACAAAATCGACAACGACAAATTGGCTAGTACGTCTGCTGGTGAAGGAATCAATCCAATAATTGCTCGAATTGTTAATCACGATAAAAAGCGTGTTCATAGTTTTAGAAGAACTCTCAAAATACTTCTACGGGACGCTGATGTACCAAAGGAGATCAATGACTACTATACAGGACATGGACAGGGTGATGTCGCCTCAAAAGCATATGGTGGTGTCTCAATTCAAAAAAGATATGATGCGCTTTGTAAGGTTCAGCATCCTTGGCTCATGTAGGCACTAGCAGCCGCTATAGATAACGCTTCCATCGGGCATTGTGGTGTTACAGAGGATAGCACCCATCATAAAGGTGTCAGAAAGGTTTGCATCAGACAAGTTGGCATTGGAAAGGGTTGCTTTGGAAAGGGTTGCTTTGGAAAGGGTTGCGCCAGACAGATTTGTGTAGGGCAGATTTGCGTGGGATAGGTTTGCCTCGGTCAAGTCCGCCTCGGTCAGGTTTGCTTTTGTTAGGTTTGCTTTAAAAAGGTATGCTTTGGATAGGTTTGCCTGGGTCAAGTCTGTATCAGCCATGATTGCTTCGGCCAGTTTTGTATTAGATAGATTGGCTCCTACTAGGTAGGCATTAGTCAGGTCTGTTTTAGACAGGTTAGCACCAGACAGGTTTTCGTCAGACAAATCTATCAGCGTAAGATCGCATTCTATGCACTCGTTAGTCTCTTTCAGTGTCTTCAAATCTGCTGGATCAAAGGCTGATGCAATGCTTGCTACCAGTGTAGATGCTACTGTTATCGCCACAAATAATTTTCTCACAGCTCACTCCTAATCTTGATATTATACTTCATTCAAAACCTTAGTTAGAAATTCACAGTGCACTGTGAAAAACCCTAGTCGTAAATCCGCTGTGCACGGCGGAAAACTACCACCAATCTAGGGTTCTGCCATTACCAGCTAAGATCATAAAACAAGTTACTACATGGAGAACTATCCAGAATGTCCTGAATGCCAAAGCTTTTGTAACATCAGTCTGTTTAATAGGTAAAAACTCTGGCTTATCCTCATCAGTTGCGCCCACAGGCATACCAACAGTCCTAGCCCAAACCTTCATCCAACGCCTTTGGCCACTCATGGTTGTCCCTCCAAATTATGTGTACTCATCTTACGATAGTATTAGCCGCTTCCAAGCTATAGAATGTACTAGGAATTTATAGATATGCGCCCCAAACTAATTCTCTTATTTTACACTTATAGATAGATAAGTTCCACCTTTGATTCTCTTCGTAGGTTAACGCAGTGTCCCATCTAAAGCAAATGCTTAGAGGTATGGTGGGGTGGAAGTTTTGTGCTGAATGAGCCTACCTCTGCTGA
>Ga0114998_10003994_pt1 | contig 10852 bp, 7 predicted proteins | sample ArcticOcean_MG_C_5_FD_87044 | JGI IMG/M metagenome (GOLD analysis project Ga0114998, IMG submission 87044) | Marine microbial communities from western Arctic Ocean - ArcticOcean_MG_CB4_138 | ecosystem: Environmental > Aquatic > Marine > Oceanic | place: Arctic Ocean: Canada Basin | collected...
GATAGACGAGCACCCAGGTCCGATGCCGTCACTGGAAGCACCACCAAGGGATCCATCCTCTCGCAAGTAGCCCTATGGGCGGTAAGGCGTAAGGACTAGGTGCGGCCAGTTGAATGGGTCTAGCTTTTCAAGCCACGGCGGGTTGCTGGGGTTGGCCGCTATCTCCCGGTCCACTTCATCCAGTATCGCCTTGAGGTGCGGCGGCAAGCTAGGAATGCATTTGGGGCTATCATCCACGATGAATTGATCCTTTGCCTCTTTATTTGCTAATGACTTGGCTCTCCTCAGTGTCCTGAGGCTGGCTGTGCGTGTCGAAGTATAGGCCCATTGGGTGGGGCTTGTACTCGGTCCACTGTAACTGTTCCCACTGTCGGATTATCTCCTGTTGGCTCACTGGGTTCGGGCCGAGTATTAGCATCTTTGGGTTTTACCTTTTGCCTAAATGTGGCTTGCTGACCTGTACCCCAATAAGATAGGGATCCATGCGCCCACCTACAAGGCCCTGAGGGCCACAGAGAGAGTCATACAGCAACGTTAGTCATTCATCCGACCCATTTGACTCTGAATGGACTTTAGGGGCCTGTGATGTCAGCTCGTTTGAGGGCCTCTCAGAAGCCAGATCAACAAGAACAACAACAGTCGTCCCTTTAGCCCCCTTTGTTGAAGTTCATTGATTAACGAGGGTATTGGGGGTGTCATTTGCCCACAATGGGACCCTATTCGTCAGGCCACCAGAAGTGCCCTAGACAGACATAGGGCACTAAATCTAAGCTGATGTTATCATTGATTTCAGTTTAATGTACTTACTTTCCGATCGTAGGAGGCCATCATGAGTGAGGATCAAGACCTAAGTAATACTGAAGCGTATTATGAGACCAAGGTTTGTACTGCAGATTGGATCGACGGTTTATCTATAGATATAATTGATTACTGTGAAATAGGTGGCCTAACCGGCGAGCAACTAGACATGCTCTGGTTTAAGTACACGGACATATCTCTAATCAAAAGCTGTGATGACTGCTTTATGGTCAAGACAGGCGAATTCGATGAAGTACCTGGCCAAAGTACTGAATTCTTTTCAATAATGACCGATGATGAAAAGCAATTGAAAGCGCAAATACGTGAATTGATTTTAGACGCAATTAAAAGGCCGAACGACCGATAGGTAAAAACAATAGCGGATAAAAGGCTTCAATGCTTTATTGTAGTGTAAATAGTAGTGTAAATCATGCCCAAAGCTAGCACATAAGTAATTGATTTATATTAATTTAATGGTAGTGGCGGATCGACAGGGATTCGAACCCTGGAGACGGTCACCCGCCTACACACTTTCCAGGCGTGCGCCTTCGACCACTCGGCCACCGATCCTTTATCGCGGTTTATGAGACTGTAGCGAAGGTTTCAAGAGCTTAAATGATGGCATTTACTTGCGCCATTCTAAGAGTATGTCTGTGCTCAGACATAGCTCTCAAACTAGTCTACCAATCTAGGTTCCGTCTGGCACATCCGGCCACAAGGATTCTGGGTTACGGATCCAAATATCACGTTGGGTGAAGGGGATTTCAATTCCATTGGCAGTAAGTGCCTCTGCAATCTTGTGGTTGAGTTCAGATTTCACGCTAAGTCCGTAATTAATATCACATAGCAAGGCCCGGATTTCAAAATTGAGAGAATCCGCACCAAACCCCTGAAAAATCACTGATGGAGGAGGATCCAACAGCACCATCGGATGCGCAGCAGCCAGTGGTTTCAATATCTCCTCAATCTTGCGTGTATCATTGCCATAAGCCACTCCAACCGGCAAGATAATGCGGCCAACCGAACTGCCATGAGTATAATTGGTTACAGTACCAGAAACCAAGTCAGCGTTTGGAACAATCACATCTGTGCGATCAAACGTCTGAATACTTGTTGAGCGCACAGAGATTTTACTGACAATCCCCATATTGCCCCCAACCTCAATCCAATCTCCTACACTGATAGGGCGTTCTATCAACAAAATGATGCCTGATACGAAGTTTGATACGATATTTTGTAAACCAAAACCGATACCAACCGAAAGCGCACCAGCCACGATGGCCAGAGACGACAAATCAAGGCCTGCGGAAGTAATGGCAGTGAGTGCAGCTATGAAAATACCAAGATAACCAACCCCAGATACGATTGCATTTTGGCCTCCCGCATCTACTTTAGTTTTTGCTAAAATTCGGGTTTTAAGAGTTCTCTGGATCAACCGCGTGAACAAAAGACCAATTACAAAAACAATAACAAGCTCCAGCACCGCACCGGGTGAAAGCTGTACGTCACCCAATGTAACGCCCGATTTGAACTGTGTCCAAAGCTCCGTCAACTGTGACGTCCGCGCTCCCCAAATAAGCGCGAATGCGGGCAGAGATATCATGATGAGCACAGCGTTAATAGCAACAGCTGTCAAGCCATCATGAGCGGCCGCCTCGTCCTCCGACAGCATTGCACAGAGATTTCGCACAGCTTCAAATGTTAAAAACAATCCAGCAAGAGCGCCAGCAGTCAACAGACTTGGATATAATACTTGGCTGGCAGCGTCTGAGTATCCAACAGCAGACAAAACCAATGCAGCAAAAGAAACTACAATTAACGATTGGCCAATCCTCACCACCAAACCCTGCGGTGCTTTGGTACCAGCTTTTTTCTCTGACAAATTAGCATTTTTTGTCCATAAGATCTGCCCGATACGAAACGCCCCAATGGAAGCTATAGACACCAAAATGAAAGTGTAGACAGCTATCGTACCGTCATCAAATTCACCAGACCTCTGCAAGCGTTCAATAAAAAATTGAACCGACAAAACGAAGCCAAGCAATTTTGTTATTAGTCGCGCTTGGGGGCGCAAAGCAGATTTAACTGAAACCAGGCTTTTGGATAATTCATCCGCAGAAAACAGATGCGACGCTAGCCACTGGCTACCAAAAAACGGGACCAAAAACCATAAAATATCGTCCAAAAGCAGTGCCAAATTATTATCGTGAAGTTGGGAGATATCCCATGCGCGGGCAACAACATAAAGGCTCAAGAGAACAACGCTCACCTGCCCTAACGAGCGTAAATAAGACGTAAATTCGATTGTATATCTATTTTCAGGACGTCGAAACGTAAGAGCCACGTTTTCCATCCAGCGTCGTCCCTGTGTCATCAGCAGGCCCGCCAGAACAAGCAAAGAAATTATAAGTGGTATTTGATTACGCAATTTATCGCGCACAACCGGCGTATTCCACGCTATTGATACACTTTCAATAAGCGCCTGTAGCCTCTTAGATACTTGGGCTATCGCAGCCGGCCATATGCGCAAATCTAAAGGTGAGGGCCCCAGAGTCAGCAAATTTGCAGTCTGTTGAGCAGAAAGGCTTCCATCAACCTCACGGATCAAACCATCTGCCCTCTCAAAAGCTTCTTTAGCTCGAATGCGTGGTGCATTCAAAGCCTCAAATTGACTATTCAGTTCGGCCCGCCTGCTCAAAATATTGGAGGGCTCAACACCATCTTCAGGCATCGGCCCCAAGGCCTCGAGCTGGGCTTTTAGATTGTAAAGACGCGCGTCATCCACATTTTGTGCAGTCATAAATTCTGCACGCCGCAATGCAAGCTGTTCACGCAGTTTTGTTAAAAAAACCTCTGTGGCCTGCCCACTTGCAAGCGTTTTTTCGACCATACCCGCAGTCTCAGCCCAGTTCTCATAATTTGGTGCGGCACCCTTAGCACTCTGGGCAAACCCAACGCTGCTCCATACGGTAAAGCACAGAACAAGGAATAAGCTAGGAAGGTTCAAAAACTGTTTTAATATCACGGCAGGCCTCCATCCAATCTGGCACATCAAATCCTTTTGAGCGCAAGAAATCAGGGTTAAAAAGTTTAGATTGATAGCGTGTTCCATAGTCACAAAGGATCGTTACTATTTTGTGGCCAGGACCCATCTCGCGAGCCATTCGAACTGCGCCAGCAATATTAACCCCAGAAGAGCCACCCAGCACAATGCCTTCATTGCGCAAAATATCAAAAACGTAGGGCAACGCATCTGCATCTGGAATATTGTAAGACATGTCTGGCTTGAAGCCCTCCAAGTTTTTTGTAATGCGCCCCTGCCCAATCCCTTCACTAATTGAACTTCCAGTTGAGGCCAAAGCACCAGTTGTATAAAAACTGTGTAATGCCGCGCCATCCGGGTCAGCCAGTGCCACCTTGACGCCCTTGGGTTGAAGGTACATCCCAATGCCTGCAATCGTTCCACCTGAGCCCGCCGCGCAGATAAAACCATCTACTTTACCCTCAGTTTGAGCCCAGATCTCTGGGCCTGTTGTTTCAATATGGGCCTGTCGGTTTGCAGTATTATCAAACTGATTAGCCCAGATTGCTCCATTTGGCTCGGTCTTAGCCAATTCAATAGCCAAACGGCCAGAATAGCGAACGTAATTGTTAGGGTTTTTATAAGGTGCGGCTGGAACTTCCACCAGTTCGGCCCCAGCCAGAATTAACATGTCTTTTTTCTCTTGGCTTTGGGTTTCAGGTATCACAATAACCGTGCGAAAACCCATGGAAGCGCCAACCAGTGCAAGGCCAATACCAGTATTTCCCGCAGTTCCCTCAACGATCGTTCCACCCGGCTTGAGGGCTCCAGAGGCCACAGCGGCCTTGATAATGTACAACGCCGCACGATCTTTAACTGACTGGCCTGGATTCATAAACTCAGCTTTTCCAAGAATTTCACACCCCGTGGCTCTGCTAGCGGCATTAAGCCTTATCAGAGGCGTATTACCCACGGCGGCAGCCAGATCTGAATGGATTGTCGTCATAAAAAAACCTTTTCTTTTTATCTTCCTAGGACGGAGGGAGCAGAAGCTCAAGAATTCTTACGTAATTCATTGCGATTAAGCGCCAACCAATATCCAGTTAAAGCCAAAGGCACCACTGGAAGTTGTCCGGATTGCAGCAGGTTAAAGAAGTCAGTAAAAGAAAAAATATGGCCTTGTATATCTTCAGACTCTGCCTCTAATCCACCCAAAATTGCCGTATCATCACCAATGTCGGCAATCCCAACAAATAGGTTGAAATATTCAGTACTAACCCCTGGAGAGACATATCCGCTGTGCACTTTGTGCAACTTGCGTATCAACAGACCCGCTTCTTCCTTGGCTTCACGGATAGCTGTCATCTCTGGGCTTTCGCCCACATCAATCCGCCCTGCGATTGGTTCAATCAACCACGGATTGGGATCATCGCGCAAAAATGGGCCAAAGCGAAACTGCTCCACCAACAAGACACGGTCCGTTTTTGGATCATAGGGTAAAACCATCGTCGCATCCGTTCCCAAAAATGCTGCCCGGGTGACCTGGTGTGTTTGCCCATCGTCAAAACGGGGCACAGAGATGTCAGCTTCTTGGAGGGCAAAAAACTTGGTATAAGGCTGCTTGCGCTGATGCACAGTCACATCACTATGGGTCAAGCCAGACTGAGAAGCTGGCGCAGGATGCTCCCGCGCTTTTAAACGCGCATCAGCACGCGCGAGCATCATCGGGTAGGCGAGCGCCATCTCGTCTGCTTTAATGTGGCCAAAGACTGCCATAACCTCCACAGCGGCCTCATACACCAACGTGCCGTTATCGCGCACCCAATCTTTTAGGCTCCAAGTGTCCCCAGCCAAAATGCCCTCAGGAGGCAAATAAACTTCGGCTTGCACCGGCCCAGTGGGCCCTTGCACCTGCACCCGATGCAAGCGATAGCCAAACCCACTTTCGTAATGATCCAAACGCGCCAAAACGTTGGCATCACAATCACGCAGCAATATCCCTGCGGCTGATCTCGCCTCTAGCCGATGAATAGCTGGGAAGTTATGCCCCTCGGCCCAGCTAGCCTGAAAACCTTCCAAGACAGCAGCGTGCCCCTGAGGGCAAGTTTCACCCGCCACCCGTTGCAAAAGCTTGTTCCAGCATAAAGTCCCGAATAGGAACACATGTTTCATATACTGCTCAGTTTGGCTTGGAAATTGTAATTTGTGTAACGTCACAGTTTCCATAATGAAAGGTTGCCGCGCAAGAGGTGAGATAAAAGTTCCACATACGACGGAACCGATCATCGAATCCCATCTCAACCACCTGATCCCACTTATCATTGAACGTATCATGCCAGCGGCGCAGAGTTTGGCTATAACTTTCGCCAAATTCGATCGACTTCACCACATACAGACCTGCTTTTTCTGCCTGCTGGTGCAGCACTGCTGGTGACGGCAGCATCCCACCTGGAAAAATATACTTTTGAATGAAATCAACACTTTTTCGGTAAATTTCAAACCGATCATTTTGAACCGTAATAATTTGTAAGGTAGCCTGCGCGCCAGGCTTCAACCTATCGTGCAAGGTTTCAAAATATGAGGGCCAATATTTCTCACCGACAGCCTCAAACATTTCTATGCTAGCAATACCATCATAGACACCCGTCTCATCGCGGTAATCTTGAAGCTTAAACGTTACCAAATTCTGTAAGCCGGCAGTCTTAATACGGTCTTGAGCATATTTAAATTGCTCTTCGCTTATGGTAAGGCAAGTCACTTTCAAGCCACGCTCTTTAGCCGCATATTCAGCAAACCCACCCCAGCCACAGCCGATTTCCAACACGTGACCTCCGGCCTGCACACCCATTTGGTCAACCATACTAGCATATTTTGCAATTTGGGCGTTCTCTAAACTCTCTTCGCCCGTCTTAAAAATCGCAGACGAATAAGTCATAGTATTATCAAGCCAAAGACCATAAAAATCATTGCCAAGATCGTAATGATAACTGATATTTTTACGCGCTTGTATCTTCGAGTTGCCCTGCATCCAAAACCGGAACCGTTCATACAGTTGAACTACTTTTTGGCCAGGGAAGCTGTCAAAAACTTCGTCATTATCCGCATGGATATAATCCATGAAAGCCTGCAAATCTGGAGTACTCCATTGACCCTCCAAGTAAGCGTCGCAAAAGCCCAATTGGCCCTCACGCAATAGCCGTTCAAAAATTCCATCATTATGTATGTGGATTTCACACATAGGGCCCGCTCTCACACCCTCAGCACGAAACACACGACCATCGTGCAGAACAAAGTCCATACGACCGTTTTGCCCTTTTTTAGCTATACTAAAGGCCGTAGCTAAATAACGAGGCAAGTTTTTCTGACCATCAGTAGTTGTAAGTATCATCGAAGCTCTCCAGCAAAAGTCACAGTGCATTTAAATTAGCAAGACATACTCAAAGAGCAAGCCCGCCATCGCTAGAAGTCACGGGATTTATAATAAGAGAGGGCAATTTCGCGCCCCTCTTTGGCTGATACGATCGGCTGTGGGTATGGCATTTTGGGCGACAATGCCCATGACAGCGGTATAGCCGCAAAAAACTGCTTAGCTGTTTTAGGTGGATTCCGTTGCCCCTCAGCGATCCAAGCCGTACGATATCTTCGATCTGCATCAAACTTCTCGATTTGGCTTTCCGGGTTAAACACCCGAAAATAGGGAGCAGCATCGGGGCCACTTCCCGCAGCCCACTGCCATCCCATCGCATTGCTCGCAGGATCCCAGTCAATCAAGCAGTTTTCGAACCAAGCCTGCCCCAAACGCCAGTGAGTCATAAGATGTTTTGTCAGATATGAGGCAACAATCATACGCCCTCGGTTGTGCATAGTGCCCGTAACATAAAGCTCACGCATGGCCGCATCAATGAACTCAAGTCCAGTTTTACCAGTTTTCCAAGCAGTAAAGTTTCGACTTTTACTGTCTTCACTCCATGGAAACGAGTCCCAAGCTGGCTTCCAATTCTGATTAAGAATTTGTGGGGTATGATGTAGCAAATGATAGGCAAATTCTCGCCAGACCAACTCTTTTAAGAATACTTCTGCACCCGGATTACCACGTTCCAATTCCGCCCGCCCCGCATGCCAGCATTGAGATGGGGTAATTTCGCCCAGCGCTAAATTTTCTGCAAGTTTTGATGTGCCGTCTTCACCCGGAATATCACGGTTGGCTTGATAATCTCGCAATCCACCTTGAGTAAATTCCTCAAGCCGTGCCATAGCCTTTGCGGCTCCGACCCGGGCATAGCCCGCCACAATATCCAACCCACGCTGCATTTGATGACCCAAGTGCCAGTCAGCGAGATTTTCAGACTTCGGAAAATTCATCGGTGCAGGTATAAAAGCAGGTTCTGGCAAAGGCGCAGGCACATCACGACTACGTACAGAGTTCCACATCGGCGTATAAACTTTGAAGAACCCACCAGCCTTAGTCTGCACAGTCCAAGGCTCAAACAGCAAGTGGCCCTTAAAACTTTGAGCCTCAACATCCATATCCAACAGAGCAGATTTTACAGCCCTGTCGCGCGATTGGCTGTTGGGATCATAGGCTCGTTGCCAATAGACAGCCTTGGCACCTGTTTCAGCCACAAGGGCTTTCAAAATTGGCAACGCACAACCACGTCGCAAAATCAATCGATTTCCCTTGGTAACTAAAGCCGTTTGTAAAACTGCAACACTGGCACCCAGCCGCCATTTTGGTGCAGCACCTAGGTTCTCAACTTGTTCATCACATATAAACAATGCAAGTATAGGACCACCCCGAGCTACAGCTGCTGTAAGAGCAGCATGATCCTGCAAGCGAAAATCACGTCTAAACCACAGAACTGTGGGATTCATGATGCGCCCTTCTCTATCTATTACAATATGTAATCTAGCGCATTTAACAAACGGTCAACGTCCTCGGGACCAGTATAATGAACAAATGACAAGCGCAGCACGCCGTGTTCTGGCGCTATGTTCATGGCCTCCAGAGGTCGCACTGCGTAAAAGTCACCACCCCCAGCCATAACGCCAAATGGAACTAGCTTTTTAGCAGCCTCCTCGCCTGGCATCTGAAGCTTCACCGCAATGGTTGGGGCCCGGTCCTCTGCACTAGCAGGACCAATCAACTGAGCAGAGTTTTTCGCCTCTAGGTAATCCAAAATTGGTTGGGTCAATTGCACTTCATGAGCACGAAATAGATCATGAACTTGGGCACAACGCACCGCTGGAATGACCTCAGCTTTGAAGTGATGGGCGTATACCGCATCCACATAGTCTGCCATGCCAGCACAAGCAGCAACTTGCGCATGGTCAGGGCCTGCTGGTGTAAAACGTTTGTAGAGGCTATCTGAGTTGAAATAGTGGCCCTGATTGGGCAAGCTCATGCCTAATTCACGGCGTACCACCATGATGCCTTGGTGTGGGCCATAGGTTTTATAGGCAGAAAATAGGTAAATATCAGCTCCAAGCATGTCCACATTGGGAAAGCCATGTGGCGCATAGCTGACCCCATCCACACAGCTGTAAGCTCCAGCTGCTCGAACCATAGCTGTAATCTCAGCCACAGGGTTCACAGCAGCCACAACATTTGAGCAATGCGGAAAACAAACCATGCGCACATCATCGCCCAGCAGCAACTTTAAATCTTGTAGATCCAAAAGCCCAGTTTCAGGGTTGATGCACCATTCCTTTACTGTGATCCCGCTTTCGGCCAAACGGCGCCAGGGGCCAGAGTTGGCCTCGTGGTCTTGGTTTGTAACAATGATAGACTGACCCGGCTTCAGCCACTGCGCCACGGCCTGCGACAAGACATAGGTGTTTTGCGTGGTTGATGGGCCAAAGCTCAACTCATCGGTCTCAACTCCCAGCATAGCAGCCAATCGCGTGCGGGCTTCATCCATCTCCGCACCACCCAAGCGCGAGGCCTCGTAAGGGGCGTAGGGTTGCACCTTACGCTCACGGTAAAATCGAAACAATCGGTCCTGCACCTGTGCACAGGTATAAGAGCCACCAGCATTTTCAAAAAATGATTGTCCTTCTAGTGCAGGTACATCAAACGCAGGAAACTGCTGGCGGATAAATTCAAGATCGAGTTGCATAGATTTGTCCTTGATATAAAAAATCCCCTGGGCCTAGATCCTAGGGAATAGTGTTGTTTGAAAATCTTTTGAGATCAATCATATAGGTCTTATTTTAGAAATCAAAAAGGCATTACTTGTTTAATTTTATGCATTTACGTCTACAACCACACGGCCTTGCACTTGGCCTTTGAGGATGTCTTTCCCCAAACTTGGCAAATCTGCCAAAGTCGCTTGCGTAATCATGCCTTCTAGCTTGTCCATTGGCAGATCTTTGGCTATCCGGGCCCACGCTCTTTTACGGTTTTCAAATGGCTGCATCACACTGTCGATACCCAGTAAGTTCACACCACGCAGCAGGAACGGAATCACAGTGGTTGGTAGCCCAGCGCCACCAGCCAAACCAACTGCAGCCACTGAGGCACCATAGGCCATCTGCCCTAGAACCCGTGCCAGCATATCGCCACCCACAGCATCCACACAGCCAGACCAGGTCTCCGCCTCAAGCGGTCGCTTGGTGGTTTCATTAATATCTGACCGGGCGACAATTTGATTAGCCCCAAGTCCCTTCAGATAATCTGCTGCCTCTGGGCGCCCAGTCACGGCCGCAACCTCATGGCCCAAATTTGCCAAAATTGCTGTGGCAACCGAGCCAACCCCCCCTGCGGCCCCAGTAACTAAAACTGGCGCCTGCCCCGGACGCAATCCGTGGTCCTCCAAAGCTATAACTGCTAACATCGCCGTGAAACCCGCGGTCCCCACGGCCATCGCTTGGCGAGTGCTTAACTCTTTTGGAAGCGGCACTAAATAATCGGCCTTAACCCTCGCTTTTTGCGAATAGCCACCCCAATGCTTTTCACCCACGCGCCAGCCAGTAAGCACAACCGCATCACCCACTTTGTAACGAGGATCGTCTGAACTCTCTACTATCCCCGCA
>Ga0114998_10003995_pt1 | contig 10851 bp, 11 predicted proteins | sample ArcticOcean_MG_C_5_FD_87044 | JGI IMG/M metagenome (GOLD analysis project Ga0114998, IMG submission 87044) | Marine microbial communities from western Arctic Ocean - ArcticOcean_MG_CB4_138 | ecosystem: Environmental > Aquatic > Marine > Oceanic | place: Arctic Ocean: Canada Basin | collected...
TGTGTAATCTATATTCATACGAATCAATTTGATTATGAAACTAGCCTTTGTTATTTACAAGTAAATTATTATGAAACAATTAAATCTCTTTATCGAATTAACAAGATTGAAAAGACCTATTGGTTATATGCTATTATTTTGGCCTTGCGCATGGGGACTAACTCTTGCTTATGATTTTTCAAAAAACTTAAATGATTATTTTTTTTACTTATCATTGTTTTTTTTAGGATCAGTTCTAATGCGTTCTGCAGGATGCATTGTGAATGATATTTCCGATAAAGAATTTGATAAAAAAGTTTCAAGAACTAAAAATAGACCTATTGCATCTAATCAAGTTTCAGTAAAATTAGGAATTTTTTATACTTTAATTTTATGTCTACTTGCATTTTTGGTTTTAATTAACTTCAACAACTTAACAATCTTACTTGCCCTAGGATCTATGCCTCTAGCCTTCACTTATCCTTTGATGAAAAGATTTACTTATTGGCCTCAATTATTTTTGGGAATAACATTTAATTATGGTTTAATTTTAAGCTGGACAGCAATACAGGGTGAAATAAATACCATTGCTATTATTTTTTACTTTGGGGCCATATTTTGGACACTAGGATACGACACAATATATGGATTTCAAGATATTAAGGATGACGAAATTATAGGTGTAAAATCAACTTCAATAAAATTTAAAAATAAACCAAAAAACTTTGTATCTACATGCTATGCTTTTCTAATTTTCTCTATTTTAATAGTGGGTTATAAGATGAATTATAATTATTTTTTTTATTCAAGCTTACTAATAACAATTGCACACTTATTTTTTTACCAGATTAAATTTTTTGAATCAAAAAAGCCGTCCATGTGCTTAAAAGTTTTTAAAAGCAATAATTTAGTTGGTCTTCTTATTTTTTGTAATATTTTAATTGGAAAGTTTTAATGAATAATTCAGAAATTTATAAAAGACTTTATAAGGATTATTCAAAAAAATATATTAAAAAAATATTATTTTCAGTTTTCTTTGGACTTCTTGTTGCAGTTAGCACATCATCAATAGCATGGATTTTAGATCCTGCTATAAAAAAAATTTTTGTTGAAAAGGATCAGTCATTAGTTTTTATAATTCCTTTATTAATTGTTATAGCTTTTGCTGTAAAAGGATTTGCATTGTACTTAGCAAAATCAATAATGATTAGTGTTGCTGAAGAAATAAAAAGAATTCTTCAATCACAAATGGTAAAAGCATTAATTAATGCAGACACTCATATAATTGACAAGAAGCATTCTGGAAAATTTATTTCAAATCTTACATATGATGTAACTCATATTACAACAATGCTAAGTACAGCTGTTCTAGGTTTATTCAAAGACAGTCTAACTCTAATTGGCTTATTGTTTGTAATGTTCTATCAAAACTGGCAATTATCATTGATTGCTATTATTATGATACCCATTGCCAGCATTGCATCTAGAGTTCTTGGAAAAAGAATTGGAAAAGTAGTAACAGAAGCTCAAGAGAAATCTGGCTCATTAAATACACATTTAATTGAATTATTTAAAAATCACAAACTTATAAAAATATTTCAAAGAGAGAATTATGAAAGTGAAAGAACAGATATACACCTAAATCAGTTAAAGGATAAAAATATTAAAATTAATACAGTATTTGTTCGAATGTCTCCAATTATGGAAACTCTAACAGGAATAATGATTGCAATTTTAATATTCTACTCTGGGAAATTAGCGCTTAAAGATGGCATTGAAATAGGTAACTTTTTTTCATTTCTTGCGGCAATGATGCTTGCTTATCAACCGGTTAGATCTCTTTCAACAATAAATATGGCTTTAAATCAAGGGCTGTCAGCAGCTTATAGAATTTTACCTATTATTGATAATAAGAATGAAATTACTGATGACAAAAGTGCGGAGAATATAAACATAAAAAATGCAAATATTGATTTTAAGAATATAAATTTTAAATACAATTCAGGTGAGAAAAATGTATTAAACAATGTGAGTCTCAAAATAGCTGGGGGCAAGATGACGTCACTAGTTGGACATAGTGGTTCAGGAAAATCAACAATTTTGAATTTAATACCTAGGTTTTATGATGCTCAAAATGGTGAAATTCTTATAGATGATCAATCTATTTATAAAGTAAAAATTAAATCACTTAGAAGTATGATATCTTTAGTAAGTCAAGATACAACTTTGTTTGATGACACAATAAAAAATAATATTGCCTATGCAAGAGGTGACGTCTCAGAGGAAGAGGTAATTGCAGCAGCTAAATTTTCTTATTCACACGAGTTTATAGATAAATTACCAAATAGATATGAAACTATAATTGGTGAGAATGGAATTAGATTATCAGGAGGTGAGAAACAACGATTGTCAATAGCAAGAGCTATGATTAAAAAAAGTCCTATTATTCTTTTAGATGAAGCAACTTCATCACTTGATGCTGAAACAGAAAGTAAAATTCAAGATGCATTAAAAATATTAACTAAAGATAAAACTACAATTGTAATAGCACACAGATTGTCAACAATTTTAAATTCAGATCAAATATACATCATTGACTCTGGAAACGTAGTTGCAAATGGTCAGCATGAAGAATTACTAAAAAATTCTGATCTTTATAAAAATTTTTATGAAAAACAAATTCGAAAAAGATAATGTTTTTTTTATACCAAATATTTTTATCTATATTATTAATATTCTCTCCACTAATAATTGGCTATAGAATATTAAAAAAAAAAGAGGATAAAATAAGGTTTAAAGAAAAATTTTGTTTTCCATCAAAAAAAAAAAATGCTGGAAATTTAATTTGGTTTCATGGATCTAGTGTTGGTGAGCTTTTTAGTGTTTTACCTTTGATTCATGAACTAGAAAAAAATAAATCTATCAATCAGATATTAATAACTTCATCCACATTAAGTTCTGCTGAGATATTTAAAAAATTTAAATTCAAGAAGACGGTTCATCAATTTTTTCCAATAGACTCAATATTTTATTCTTATAAATTTCTTAATTACTGGAAACCTACCATTGCAATATTTGTAGAATCAGAAATCTGGCCTAGTATTTTTAAAGTTCTTAATAAGAAAAATACACCCCTGCTACTTCTTAATGCAAGAGTTACTAAAAAAACCTTTAAAAAATGGAATTATATAAAAAGTTTTTCAAATTCTATATTTAAAAATATATCAAAAGCATACCCTCAAAATAAAGAAACCTATAAATATCTAAAAAAACTAAATGTTTCTAAAATTAAAATAATAGGAAATCTAAAGTTTATTAATAATGATCAAGATAAGCTCATTAAGTTAGACAAAATTTTACTAAAAAATTTAAAAAATAGAAAAACTTGGTGCGCATCTAGTACACATTCTGGTGAGGAGATAATATGTTTAAAAGTTCACCTAAACCTTAAGAAAAAATATAAAAATTTACTAACAATAATAATACCTAGACACATTCATCGAGTTAATAAAATAATTCAAGAAATCAAAAATCTAAAATTAAATGTAGTCCGACACAGTTCAAGACCTAAAAAACTAAAAAATACCGATATATATTTAGTAGATACTTATGGAGAGACAAAAAAATTCTATAATTCTTCTGATATAGTTTTTATGGGAAAGTCACTTATGGGTAAAGGTGGTCAAAACCCATTAGAACCAGCAAGACTAGGTACAACAATTTTATATGGTCCAAATATTGATAATTTTTTAGATATATACAGACTGCTAGATAAATTAAAGATTTCTCATAAAGTTAAAGACGTAATTAGCTTAACAAACTTAGTAAATAAATTAAAAAATAAAAAAAATAAAAAAAAAAATTATTTAAAAATAGAAAAAATAGGGAAAAAAATACTCAATGAAACAAAAGATGAGATAAACAGTTTACTAGATAATGAAATTAAAAAAACCTAAATTTTGGGATCACAAAAAGCCACATTTATATTCCTATCTACTTTTTCCCTTTTCAATTATTATAGATCTACTTTCTAAAATAAAACTTAAACCAAAATTAACAAACCCAAATATTAAAACAATTTGTGTTGGCAATATCTACGTTGGAGGAACAGGAAAAACATCATTAGTTATTGAAATAAAAAAACTTTTAGAAAAAAAAGGTATTAAAGTTTGTTTTATTAAAAAATTTTACCCCAATCAAATTGATGAGCAAAAATTACTAAGTAGAAAAGGTCAATTATTTACTTCAATAAAAAGAATTACAGCACTAGATCAGGCAATTTCACAAGGTTATAAAATGGCAATTTTTGATGATGGATTACAAGATGCTTCTATTAAGTATGATATGGAAATAGTTTGTTTTAATAATCTAAATTGGATTGGAAATGGATTTACTATGCCATCTGGCCCTCTAAGGGAAAGTATTAATAACTTAAGATTTTATGATAACGTTTTTCTGAATGGAAACGAAGAGTACTTAACTGATATTAAAAATAAAATTAAAAAAATAAAACCTGAAATTAATATAAATCAGGGGAAATATATTCCATTAAATATTGATAACTTTAATAAAAAACATAATTATTTAGTTTTTTCAGGCATAGGTAACCATAAAACTTTTGTAAATATGTTAAAAAATAACAATTTAAATATTATTGATGATTTAGAATTTCCAGATCACTATCAATATTCAAAAAAAGATTTTGATGAAATAGTTAATAAAGCAAAAAGATATAATGCCAAGATTTTAACGACAGAAAAAGATTATTTAAGATTAGATTCTTTTAATAAAGCTGAAATTTTATATATTAAGTCTACTCTTGAAATACTAGATGAAAAAAACTTTATACAAACATTGCTTGATTTAAATGAAAAATATTAAATATTTTTTTGAGTTTATAATTATCTCTCTTCTTTTCTTAATTTATAAAGTTTTGGGTTTGAAGATATCATCTTTTATAAGTGGTAAATTATTTGAATTCTTTGGTCCACTATTTAGATCAAAAAAAATAATTAAATCAAATATACAAAGGGCCATTCCAAAAATTAATTCTAAAGAAATAAATGTTATTAAAAAAGATATGTGGAATAACTATGGAAGAACCTTGTCCGAATACATGTTTCTTAAAAACTTTAGAAATAATAAATTAGAATCTAATATTCATTTAGAGGGTAAAGAAATTCTTGAAAAAATAAAAAATGAAAAAAAACCTGTAATTTTTGTGTCAGGTCATTTTAGTAATTTTGAACTAATGGCAATGCAAATTGAGAAATCTGGTATAAATTTGGCTGCAATATATCGACCATTAAATAATATTTTTTTGAACGTATTAATGGAGAGAATAAGAAAAAAATATATTTGTAAAAATCAAATTAAAAAAGGCACTAGAGGAATTAGGGAATTATTAAGGCTTTATAAAAAAGGATACTCTGTAGCTTTAATGATTGATCAGCGAGTAACAGAAGGAGTAAGATCTAAATTTTTTGATGAGGATGCTTTTACAACTTCTATCCCTGCTCAATTTATAAAAAAATTTAATTGCAAAGTAGTTCCAATTTATATTGAGAGATTTAATGATATAAATTTCAATATTAAAATCGATAAACCCATAAATTTTTCAAAAGATATTTCCACAAAAGAAATTACTAGAGATCTAAATATATGGTTAGAAAAAATGATTCTAAAAAACCCAGGTAAGTGGATATGGTCTCATAATAGATGGAAATAATTTTTAACTATTTTCTTTTTTTATATGTGCTTCTACATATGAATAGTAAGGCTCTTGAAGTTCTACATTCCAGTAATTAAGGCTTTCTAAGCTTATGGGTTTTCCAGAAACAGCACATATAACATGGTCACCATTTTCAATAATTTCAAAGTTATTTGGTAAATACTTTAATTTTGCTAATTTTTTATTCATTTTTAGTTTATATACATTTATATGAAAGTTGGAATAATTGGAAGTGGTGGAAGAGAACATGCTATATGCCAATCTATTAAAAAATCCTCAAAAGTTGAAAAAATATATTGTTTTCCTGGTAATGCAGGCACATCTGAACTTGCTGAAAATATTGAAATAGATATTTCTAATTTCAGTAAAATTAAAGAATTTTCGATATTAAATAAAATTAACTTAATTATAGTTGGACCTGAAAAACCATTAGTGGAAGGTATAGTTGATTTCTTTAAAGACACCAAAATAGATGTCTTTGGTCCTGACAAAACTTCTTCTCGACTAGAAGGTTCAAAAATATTTACAAAGAAAATTTGTGAAGACTATAAAATCCCTACTGCTGAATTTGGAATATTTGAAAATTCAAGAGAAGCTATTATTTTTTTGAGCAAATCACATTTTCCACTCGTTGTCAAAGCAGATGGGCTCGCATCTGGAAAAGGTGTTTATATTTGTGAGAATAAAAGTGATGCAAATATTGCAATAAATGAAATTTTTAATGGAAAGTTTGGAGCTGCAAAAAATGTATTAATAGAGGAATTTCTTGTTGGTGAAGAAATGAGCTATTTTATAATTAGTGATGGTAAAGAAATTAAAAACTTTGAAACAGCACAAGATCATAAAAGAGTTTTGGAAGGTGATAAAGGTGCAAATACTGGTGGCATGGGTGCTTACTCTCCTTCACGATTAATAAATCCTGTACTTGAAAAAAAAATATTAAGTAAAATAATAGAGCCAACTATCAAAGCATTGAAGGAAATGGGCTCCAATTATAAAGGCTTTCTGTATGCGGGCCTAATGATAGTTGATGGGGAACCTTATTTAATTGAGTACAATGTAAGAATGGGAGATCCCGAATGTCAAACTATTCTTCCAAAATTAAAAACTGACTTACTAGAAATTATAGAAGCATGCTGCGAAGAAAAACTAAAAAATATAAAAATTGAATGGCATGATGAAAAAAGTTTATGTGTTGTTCTTTGTTCAAAAGGTTACCCTGAAATATATGATAACGAAGTTTTAATCAAGAATATTGAAAAACTTGATTTAAATGAAAATGACTTTATGTACCATGCCGGAACTAAAAAAATTAAAAATAAAATTTATTCTAATGGTGGCAGAGTAATTAACTTTGTTAGTTTATCTTCTAATTTTAGAGAAAGTAGAGATAAAATCTTTAATCAAATTAATAAGCTTGATTGGAATGGTGGATTTTTTAGAAAAGATATTGGATACAAGGTAATTGATGAATGAGAATAATTTCAGGAGACTATAAAGGTAAAAAAATTCTACCTCCTAAAGACAAATTAACAAGACCTCTTAAAGACTTAACTAAAGAATCTATCTTTAATATAATTAAACATTCTAAATTCATAAACATAGATCTTAAAAACTCGAATGTTCTTGATTTGTTTTCAGGAGTGGGATCTTTTGGACTTGAGTGTTTATCAAGAGGGGCTGCAAAAGTTATATTTCTAGAAAATTATAAAGATGCACTATCTGTTCTAAAAAAAAATATAGCTAGTTTAAAACAAGAAAATTCTTCCAGTATCATAGAAAAAGATATTTTTGCAGAAAATACTTTAAAAAGATTAGAGGGTAAATTTGATATTATTTTTATGGATCCTCCCTATAAAGAAAAAAAATTAACAGATCTACTAAACAAAATTATTAAATTAAAACTAATAAAAACCAATGGTGTTATAATAATTCATAGACACAAAAAAGAAGAAGATGCACTCCCTAATGAATTCAATATTATAATAAAAAAGACTTATGGTATTTCAAAGATTTTTTTTGGCAGTTTATTAAATTAAAATTTTTTTTGTTTCTTTTTTTATTAACTCAACTGAAGGTTGGTCAAAAGGATTAACTTTTAGAGCCCTTCCAAGTAAAACTGTCTCTAAGATAAAAAAACAAAATAGCTCACCTAGTGATTTTTCATCACGTTTTATGACTCTAAAACTTCTAAAAGGGATTTTTTTTGATGTGAAAACTTTTTCAGTAGCCAACATTTGAGATTGTTTAATTCTTTCTATAGACTGATTTTTTAAATATTTATGACTACTAAGAACATTGCTATTATTTATTTTTATCAATTTGTTTTCTAAAACACTAAAAAAAGTATAAAAACTTTTTTTGGGACCATCTAAATATAGCTGCATTAAACTATGATTATCTTTTGGCATAGATGAAACTATTGGGAAAAGTCCTTTTGATTTTTTTCCTAGACTTTCTGCTATTAGTTGTTGATACCATTTAAATAAACTTTCGGACTGCTCATCATAATTTAAAATTACAGACGTATACTTCCCACTTTTAATAAGATTTAAAGTTGCTGCTACATTACAAACAAGATTGTTTATAAAATTTTTATTTTTAATGAGGTTATTAAATTGTTTAAATTTTTTTTCATTTAGATTCATTAATTCTGCTGGCAACATTCCCACTTCAGATAAAACAGAATATCTGCCACCTACATAGTTTTTGTGTTCAAAAATTTCTGCTTTAAGCTTGTTAGCTAGGTTTGTCAAATAGCTGTCTTTATCTTCCGTTATAACAATATTGCTTTCACTATTTTTTATTAGTGTATTTGCATTAGCTATTGTCTCTAATGTGTTTCCAGATTTAGAAATAATTAAATTTAAATTTATATTTTTATCCTGAAAATAATTCGTGTTACTGTTAAGATTATTTACAAATGTTAATTTTTTTTTAATTTTTTTTTTTAAAAAATCATAAATTGCTTCAGTACCTAAAATTGAACCACCCATACCAATGATCCTTATATTGGAGAATTTTTTATATCTAGCAATTTTTTTTTTAGAATAACTATATTTATAAGTGGGTTTTAATGTTTCAAAAAGTTTTGGTTGATCTTTTATTAAATTTATAAAATCTTTTTTAATTTTTTTATTATTCTTAAGATTTAAAAAATTTTTGAATTTCATTATTATTCATTAATTTTTTCAATGATAGCTTTTTCAACTGAACCAATGATCTTATTATTTTTTTGATTTTTATCTGCAGAAGAACTTTTGGTAATTTTCTCTTCTATGCTTAGTCTTTTATTTTTTACTTTTGTATTTGTTTCTATATTTTTTCCAGGCTCCGGCAACTCTCCAAAACTAGGGGGTAATGCTAGAGGAGCTTTTTTTTTAACAAAAAATTCTTCGTTTGTTTTTTTTTTAGCTCCACTCAGTCCCTCACTAATTGATGAACAGGCATTTAAAAATAACAATATTAAAAAAGTGGCTATTATTGAGTTATTTTTTTTCATTTGTAATTTTATTATTATAGAAAAGTTCTACTAAAATAAGGCAAAATACTCCAACAGTAATAAATATATCAGCCACATTAAAAACAAACCAATGGAAACCCTGAAAATGAAGGTCAATAAAATCTGGTACTGCCGTGTAAACGATACGATCATAAAGATTACCTAGTGCTCCACCCGCAACCAAGGCTAAAAAATACCTTTGAAAATTGTCATTTTTCACCATCATGAATAAAATAACTATTATAATAATAACGATTATGAATGTAATAATATTATAAATTATAGTTTCATTTACCGATAATAGACCAAATGCTATTCCTTTATTCCAAATCACATATAAGTTTAAATAAGGTGTAATATATATATCTACTGAGTTTTCTAATTCTGCTAATTTTAAAATATAAATTTTTGATATTCGATCAATTAAAAAAATTGTTATCAAGATTATAAAATTTAAAATAAAATTTTTTATTTTAATTTTATTCATTATTTTTCTTTTTAATCTGAGTGTCTTTCACACTTTTCCTTATTAATTTTCCAACAAACTGGACATTTGCTACCTTTGGCTTTAATAGTTTTAACTATTATTTCATCAGTATCTGATTGCATCACTACTGCAGACGATGTAATACACAACTCAGAAAAATCAATATTATTTGAAATTTCATATAAATTTTTATTTAAATTTATAGTTAAGTTTGCTTCTAGGCTTGAGCCTATTTCCTTACTTGCTCTTTTAGCTTCAATGCTAATATTACAAATATCCCTGACGTTTTTTAACTCACTCCATTTTTTATTTAACTTTTCATTTGAAAATAATTTTGGAAATTTCATAAATTTTTCCAAGTGTATACTTTTCTTATCTCTATTTATTAGTGTAAAAATTTCTTCTGTAGTAAATGATAATATTGGTGCAAACCATTTAATAAGAGACTCTAAAATTATATTTAATACAACAATACTACTTTGTCTTCTTTCTGAATCTCTTGAGTCACAATACAAAGCATCTTTTCTAATATCAAAATAAAAAGCAGATAAGTCTACTGTACAAAAATTCAAAAGTTCTTTGTAAAGATTATGAAAATCATATGATTTAAAATAATTTTTAAAATTTTCATTTAAACTATGTATTCTATGCAGCATATATTGCTCTAATTCTGGTAATTGATTTAAATCTAATTTTTCAATATCTACTTTCTGAAAATCATCATTCAAATTTCCTAATAAATACCTAAATGTATTTCTAATTTTTCTGTATGAATCGGCGTGTTGTTCTAAAATAGAATAATCAATTCTTAAATCCTCAGCATAATTTGATGAAGCAACCCATATTCTTAGGATATCTGCACCATACTTTTTTAAAATATCCTCTGGTGCAATTACGTTTCCTACAGATTTTGACATTTTGAGACCTTTGCCATCTACAACAAACCCGTGTGATAATATAGATTCATATGGTGCTCTACCTCTCGTTCCACAAGATTCTAACAGTGACGAATGAAACCAACCTCTATGTTGGTCAGAACCTTCTAAATACATTGATGCTGGCCATTGAAGATCTTCTCTTTTTTCCAGAACAAATGCATGTGTGCACCCACTATCAAACCAAACTTCAACAATATCACTTATTTTTTCGTAA
>Ga0114998_10003999_pt1 | contig 10843 bp, 9 predicted proteins | sample ArcticOcean_MG_C_5_FD_87044 | JGI IMG/M metagenome (GOLD analysis project Ga0114998, IMG submission 87044) | Marine microbial communities from western Arctic Ocean - ArcticOcean_MG_CB4_138 | ecosystem: Environmental > Aquatic > Marine > Oceanic | place: Arctic Ocean: Canada Basin | collected...
TATTAAAAACCTACTAATTCTTTAATTTCTTTAATTTTTTTTGAGGCAATTTTGTCTGCTTTAATAGATCCCTCTAATAATATTAAATCTAAGTATGTTTCATCATTTAATAATTTTTTAATCTCTTTTGAAATTGGCTCAATTTTTTCAGTTAGAACTTCTGATAATTTTTCTTTAAATTCAGAAAAATTTTTTCCATTAAATTCACTTATAGAATTTTCTAAATTTTGATTTTGTAAACTTGAATAAATTCCCAATAAATTTTCTGCTTCTGGTCTTTCAGACAAATTTTTAATTTCTCCAGGTAAGGGTAAGGGGTCTGTTCTAGCTTTTTTTATTTTATTTAGTATTTGATCTTTATCGTCTGTTAGATTAATTCTACTTAAATCTGATGGATCTGACTTGCTCATTTTTTTTATCCCATCTTTTAGACTCATTATCCTAGAAAATTGTTTTTGAATTAACGGCTCTGGTACTTTCAAAAAATCTGTTACCTCAAAATCGTTATTAAATTTTTGCGCAATATCTCTACAAAGTTCTAAATGCTGCTTTTGATCGTCACCAACTGGAACATGAGTTGCGTCATAAAGTAAAATATCTGCAGCCATTAATACTGGATATGAATAAAGACCAATGCTCGCTTTTTCTTTATCTTTTCCAGCTTTTTCTTTAAATTGAGTCATCCTATTAAGCCAACCTATTCTTGAAACACAACTTAAAATCCATGCGGCTTCTGAATGCGCAGAAACCATGGATTGATTAAAAATTATGCTTAGAGCCGGATCAATTCCGCATGCAATAAATGTAGCTGCAGTTTCTCTTATATTCTTTTTTAATTCTTTTGGGTCTTGCTTTACTGTTATTGCATGAAGATCTACAACACAAAAAATACATTGATTTTCTTCTTCATTTTGAAGTTCTACGAAATTCTTGATAGCTCCTAGGTAGTTTCCTAAATGAAGATTTCCTGTTGGTTGAACTCCTGAAAAAATTTTTTTACTCATGTTAGTAGTTTAAATTAATATCACTTCTTTTAAAAGCCTTGATTAAAATTGCAATCAAAAGATAAAATATAAATCCTAATATAACTATACCAACCAGGTAGATGCCTTTGAAGCTCTCTTGATAGATGAACTTGTCATTAAAAAAATGAATTACATAATTAAAAAATATTCCCATTAATAGTGAAGATATTAAAATTTTAATAAGTTTATTTACAAATACTAGATTGAAGTTGAATAATTTTTTTTTTTTTAGAAAAATAAATAACAAAGTAGCATTAAACCAGGATGATATTGTAGTTGCTATTGGTATAATTATGAACCCAACTTCTTCAAAAAGAATAACGCTAATAAATATGTTCAATAAAACTGAGATTAGAGAAATATAAAAAGGTGTTTTTGTATTATGTCTTGCGAAAAAAAAAGTTGAAAAAACTTTAATAAGAGAAAATGCAGGTAATCCAATCGCAAAATAGAATAAAGCTTTTGCTGAGTTTTTAACACTTAATTCGTCGAAAGAACCATATCCAAATAAAGAAGATATAATTTCTTCAGATGCAATAAGTAACGCTATTGTTGCTGGAATACTTAAAAACAAACTTAGCTCTAGAGCCTTATTTTGAATCAGGTTTATTTTTGCTTTTTTATTACTTTGAACATGCCTAGAAAGTTGAGGAAGTATTACTGTTCCTATCGCGATTCCTGCAATAGCAAGATTTATTTGATAAATTCTATCTGCATAATAAAGATAAGATACTGCACTAGCTTGAAAAGATGCAATGATTGTTCCTACTAAAATATTTATTTGAGTAACACCAGAAGAAAAAATGCTTGGAAGTAGTCTTCTAAAAAAAATCTTAACCTTACTATTAATTTTAATATGAAAATTAAATTTAGGTAAAAAATATTTTTTAATAAAAAAATATAAAAATATAAATTGTAATATTCCTGATAGAGTAACCGCATATGACAAATAGTATACCAATTCATCATTTAAAATTTTTCCGAAAAGTAAGACTCCAATTAAAAGAAGATTCAAAATGATGGGTGCAGCCGAAGCTATGGCAAATTTATTATGAGAATTTAAAATTGCTGAAAAAAAAGAGGCTAAACTTATGAATAATAAAAAAGGGAAAGTAATTCTTGTTAAGGTTATGGCTAATTCCATTTTTTGAGAATCTCCCTCAAAACCTGGTGCAATTAAAAAAACAAATAGTGGCATCAATATTTCAATAACAAGAACTAAAAAAAATAGTCCTACAATAAGTAAATTAAAAATATTATTTGAAAATTTTTGAGCCTCTTTTTTATTATTTAATAATGATGAATAGCTTGGAACAAATGCTGCGTTAAAAGTTCCTTCAGAAAATAATCTTCTGAATGTACTTGGAATTCTAAATGCTACAAAGAATGCATCAGCTAAAGGCCCAGCGCCTAGAAACACAGCTATTAGTATATCTCTTACATAACCTAATAATCTGCTGATTATGGTAAAAAAACTGAATGTGCCTGTTGACTTAATAAGGTTCATAAATCATATTAGTCATAAATTAGCTCCATTTGTATATTTAATTACCATAAATGAAAAAAACTAAAATAGACCATTATACGGATAAGGAAGCCTTAGAATTCCATAGCCAGAATAAGCCTGGAAAAATAGAGATTAATTCTTCCAAGCCAATGACAACAAAGAGAGATTTAGCCTTGGCATATTCACCTGGTGTAGCTGTTCCTGTTAAGGCAATTTTTCAGAACCCTGAAGCAGCCTACGATTATACTTCCAAAGGAAATTTAGTTGCAGTAATAAGCAATGGATCTGCAATTTTAGGTTTAGGTAATCTAGGAGCGTTGGCCTCAAAGCCAGTGATGGAAGGAAAAGCAGTTTTATTTAAAAGATTTGCAGACATAGATTCTATTGATTTGGAAATCGATTCACAAGATTCAACTGAAATAATAAATAGTATTAAAAACTTTGCATGTAGTTTTGGTGGAATTAATTTGGAAGATATAGCTGCTCCAGATTGTTTTATTATTGAAGAAAAATTAAAAGAAATTTTAGATATTCCAGTTTTTCATGATGATCAACATGGTACAGCGATTATAACAACCGCAGCATTGATTAATGCTTTAGACGTAAGTGGTAAATCTATCAAGGATATCAAAGTCGTGGTTAATGGAGCCGGAGCTTCTGCGATAGCCTGTACAAATTTATTTAAAAAGAGTGGAGTGCCTAGTGAAAATGTAACCATGTTAGACCGTAAGGGGGTAATTTACAGAGGCAGAACTGAAGGTATGGACCAGTGGAAATCAGCTCACGCAATTGATACCAAAAATAGAACTTTGGAAGAGGCTATTAACGGTGCAGATGTATTTTTAGGATTGTCTGCTAAAGGAGCTTTAAAAAAAGAATTAGTAAAAACAATGGCAAAAAATCCAATAATTTTTGCCTGTGCTAATCCAGACCCAGAAATAACTCCTGAAGAAATAATGGAAGTTAGAAGTGATGCTATTATTGCAACTGGAAGATCAGATTATCATAATCAAGTAAATAATTTAATTGGCTTTCCTTATATTTTTAGAGGAGCTTTAGATGTTAGAGCCACTACAATTAATGAAGAGATGAAAGTTGCCGCAGCGAATGCAATAGCAAAATTAGCAAGAGAAGATGTGCCAGATGAAGTTGTGGCTGCTATGGGAGGTGATCGCCCAAGATATGGCAAAGATTATATAATCCCATCTACTTTTGATCCAAGACTAATTAGTGAAATTCCTGTAGCTGTTGCAAGAGCTGCTATGGAAAGTGGTGTTGCAAAAAAAGATATAAAAGATTTTGAAATTTACAAAGAGCAACTTAAACAAAGACTTAATCCTTCTGTTACAATTATGCAGGGTATTAATTCACATATTAAAAAAAATCAAAAAAGAATTGTTTTTGCTGATGGTGAAGATGAAAACACTCTTAAAGCTGCAATAGCATTTAAAAATTCAAAATTAGGAATTCCAATTTTGATTGGTAAAAAAGAAAAAATCAAAGAAAGAATTAACGAAATTGGGTACAGTGAAAATTTTGATATCGAAATAGTAAATTCTCAAGACTCAGAAAAACGAGAAAAGTACGTGAATTATTTATTTAAAAAGATGCAAAGAGAACAAGGCCTTTTAGAAAGAGATTGCGACAGACTTGTAAGAAATGATCGTGTTATATGGGCTTCATGTATGGTTGCATGCGGTGATGCAGATGGTGCTGTTACAGGTAATACAAGAAGATTTGGAGCTTCATTGGATAAAATTACTCAAGTAGTGGATGCGCGACCAGGAGAAATTATGTTTGGCTTAAACATGGTTGTCTCTAAGGGAAAAACTATTTTTGTGGGAGATACTAGTGTTAATGAATACCCAAGTTCAGAAGAGCTAGCAGAAATTGCAATATCATCAGCTAGAGTAGTAAAATTATTTGGTTTTGTTCCTAAAGTTGCCTTTGTTTCTCACTCAACCTTTGGTCAACCTCTCACCAGTAGAACTAAGCACATCAAAAGAGCTGTTGAAATTTTAAAAACTAAAGATGTAGATTTTGATTTTGACGGTGACATGCAACCTGATGTAGCACTTGATGGGGAGTATAAAGAACTTTATCCATTTTCAAGTATTGTTGGTAATGCCAATATCTTAATAATGCCAGGACAACACAGTGCTGCTATTTCGTACAAGATGATGAAAAGTTTGGGTAACACGAAAGTCATTGGTCCTCTGCTAATTGGTTTGGGTCAACCAATTGAGATTGCACCTTTAAGATCATCTACCTCTGAGATAATAAATTTAGCTTCAGTTGCTGCTTACTCTGCTAGTGTAATAAATTATACTAAAAAGAATTAAGAAATATTATATTTATTTTTCCACTCTATAGGAAAAAAATCATTGTGATCAACATTTTCAGATTTGTCAAAAGTACTTGGTTTTTTTATCCACACATTGGACAAAAAAGCATGTCGATTTCCAGACGTAATTTCTGAAACACAATGTTTTTTTGATGGATTGAAAATTACCAGTCTATTTTCTTTAGGATAAATTCTCTCAATTTTAGAAGGGTTGGGTTCTGTTTCAGGTGATAAACTTGAAATCTCCAAGTAACCACCTTGAACTCCACTATTCTCTATATAATATATTTGTCCAAGAGTTGGAGATAAAATATTATTTGAATTTTTTCTTAACTTTTCATCACAATCTTGATGCCAATTAAGCTTCCAGTTTTTAGGAGTTTGATAATTTGACCAGTACTCAAAACCTGCTATTTTATTTTCAAGCTGGAATTGCCCCCAAACCATCTTAATCAATATTTCCATTATGTTTCTTGGTTCAACTTTCCACCAGCCATCCCACCAATTATATGATGGAAAATCATTCCAGGTATTCTTATTTTTTAAAATTAAAGTAGTTTTTTTATCTTTAACAAAATCGTCAAATATAACCATATAAAGCTTACTCCACGTAAAAATTTTTCTTAAGTCTTAATTTTTTTGAATTCTTAAGTCGTCAACTAAAACTATGCTAGCTATAACATTCTCAACATCAAGTATCTCTTTTGCTTCACTTATCACTTCTTTTCTTTCATCTGCTGTTAAAGAAATTCCATAAATAAATATCTTCTTTTTATGGGTATCTATTTGATAATTAGTTGCCTTGATTTTTTTATTAAATATCATAGCTGTTCTTAATTGCGAAGTTATTAATAAATCTTTTGCTGATTGTTTGAAGTCAAATTTTTCTTTAATTTTAATATCATTTTTAACAGATCTAGCACCTTTGGTTTCCCAGGCTAGTTTAGTAAGATGAAGTTTTTCCTCTGCTTGTTCCACTTTACCTGTTAAAAAAATTCTACCATCTAAAACATTTGTACTAACTGATAAAAGGTGTTTTTTATTTCTCAAGATCATTCTTGTAGATAGATTTTTTTGCATTACAGAATCATCTATTTGAGTTCCCAAGGATCTTGGGTCAAAAGCAATACTAACACCAGATCCAAAAATTCCTTTTGAACTAATTCCCACACATCCATTAAACACTAAAAATATAAAAGTAATTAAAATAATTCTATTTTTCATTTTTTAACTCCAAACAATAATTATAAATCTCTTTTTTAGGTACGTTACTATTCTGGCTAATTAAATCTGTGATATCCTTAATGCTTAATTTTTTAATCATTTTTTTAATGTTTAATTTATCAGATTCTTTTAAAATTATCGATGCCTTTTTTGTTTTTCTTCGTTCAGAAATAATAATTGTAAGTTCTCCTTTTGGATCAGACTTAAAAGGCTCCAAGTTATCAATTTCGGTCCTAACATACTCTTCATAAAATTTGGTCATCTCTCTACATATTAAAATTTTTCTACCAGAAAAATAAAGCTTAATATATTTAACAGACTTATTAAATTTTCGAGGAGAAATAAAAAAAACAATACAGCTATCTAGGTTAGATAATCTTTCAAAATCCTCTTTTAATTTATTATTTTTTTCTGGAAAAAAACCATAAAAAAAATATTTTTCATCAAAACCACTGATTGAAACAGCAGTTGAGACAGCAGAAGCTCCTGGTATTGGAAAAATATCAATTGCATTTTCTAGGCATTCATTAATTAGAATTGCGCCAGGGTCTGAAACTGAGGGAGTTCCAGCATCAGAAATTAATGAGACAACATGGTCTAATTTTAAAATTTCTATTATTTTTAATAAATTTTTTTTTTCATTAAATTTATGATTTGAAATAAGTTTGGACTTAATTTCATACCTTTCCAGTAAATTTTTTGAAATACGAGTATCTTCACACAGGATATAATCAGATTTTTTTAAGACCTCTAAGGCTCGTAGTGTGATATCACTTAAATTACCAATTGGAGTAGCAATGACGTAAAGGCCATTTTTAACTTTGTTATTTTTGTTTTCAGTATGTAGAATCATTGAACTATAATCCTTATAATAACATTAAAATGAAGAAAATTATTAAAATTATATTACTTTTAAATTTAACCTTTTCACTTTTTATAGGAGGGGTATTTGCTGAAGAAAAAATTAGAATAGGATTACTTGTTCCATTAACAGGTAAAGATTCTGAGATTGGCCAATCCATAATTCAATCTATACGACTAGCCATTAATCAAATAAACAATTTATCAATTGAGATTATTCCTAAAGATACGGCATCAAACCCTGAGGTCACTTTAAAGTCAGCAAAAGAGTTGAATACATTGGGTGTAAAAATAGTTATTGGACCCGTCTTTAATGAAAATTTAGTTTATCTTGATGAAGTAAGCGAAATAACTTTTTTATCATTAACAAATAAAAGAGACAATGGCTCAAAAAATATTATTAATGCAGGAATAAATGCAACTTCTCAATTAAATGCAATTAAAAAATTTATCAAACTAGAGAAAATCAAAAAAACTATTTTTTTAATTCCAGACGTAGAATATAAAGATGAAGTTAAACAAGCCATATCTGAGTCTAAAATAAAAGTAATAAAAAGTTATATCTATAATACGGACCCAACAAAACTCACACAACAAATTGAAAAAATAACAGATTATAAACGCAGAAAACAAAATCTTGAAGATGAAATTAAAAGACTAGATGAGTCAGATGAAGATAATAAAGAACGATTAATTGAAAGGTTAAAAAAAAAGGATACTCTTGGAAATGTTAAGTTTGATTCATTAATAATTGCTGATTTTGATGAAAGTTTAAAGAGCGTAACAACTTCTTTGCTATATACTGATATTTTACCAAAAAAAAAATATTTTATAACATTCAATCAGTGGTTTGATGAATCTTTACTTATAGAAACAAGCTCGCAACCATTATATTTTCCGTCAATCAACAAAAAAAATTATGAAATTTTTTCATCAAAATATTTTGAAAAATATAATCAATACCCCAATCAATTATCTTTCTTAAGCTTTGATTTAATTGGACTTGTTTATTATTTAATAATTCAAAATGAATTGATTATAGATAAAAAAATCTTTACCAAAAAAAATTTATTTAAGGGCAAGGTTGGTATTTTTGAAATTAAAAATAATAAGATTAATCATATCTTAAATTTTTATAAAATAGAAAATGAAGAATTTAAAAAAATTTTTTAATTTTTTGAAAAGCTCTAAACCTGTGATCTATTTTATATTTATGAATAGGTTTCATTTCCCCAAAAGTGATTTTTTTTCCAATTGGTATAAAAATAGGATCATAACCAAAACCATTTTTTCCTCTCATAGTACTTGAAATGTGTCCTTCAATTTTACCAATAGAACTTGTCATTTTTTGACCAGCTTTAAAAATAGTTAAAGCACAAACAAATCTAGCTTTAACTTTTTTATTCTTCCAGTTTTTATCTTTTTTATCTAATTCTTTAAAAACTCTATTCATGGCTTTGAGAAAGTTTCCTTTTTTCCCACCCCATCTAGCTGAATAAATTCCTGGATCTCCGTCTAAGAAATCTATCTCTAATCCCGAGTCATCCGACAAGCAGATCATTTTAGATTTTTTTGAAAAATATTTAGCTTTAATTAAAGAATTTTCTTCAAAAGACTTTCCATTTTCAGCAGGACTTTTAATTTTTAAATCTGATGTAGAGTAAATTTTAAGGTTTTTAGGCAATAAATCCCTCATTTCCTTTAATTTTCCTTTATTATTTGTGCCTATTAATAATTTTGTAATTTTATTTTTTAACATCTAGCAATTATCAAATTTCATACCATATAAGTCACAATGGAAAAAGATCAAAACATCGATGCAGAAAAGCAGGTTGATGAGCCAGAAGAAATTACCCCTGAAAACGAAATAAATGAAGCTGAACAAAATACATCTAATAACACAGAGGAAATAAAAGAAACTAGCCCTGAAGAAAAAATTTTAGATCTAGAAGATAAGGTAGCTAGAGCTTTTGCTGAAATGGAAAACCAAAGAAGAAGGTTCGAAAAAGAAAGAGAAGATGCTTTTAATTATGGTGGCTTTGCTTTTGCAAAAGAGACTTTAAACTTAATTGATAATTTAGAGAGATCAAGGCAGATATTAGTAAATGACGAGATATTAAAAGATTCAGAGGCTTTAAAAAAAACTTTAGAACATTTTGACATTATTAATAAAGATATGGTTTCTATTTTATCAAAAAATGGAATTACCTCTATAGATTCGATTGGTAAAAAACTTGATCCCAACCTTCATCAAGCCATGATGGAAATTGATGACGATCAAAAAGAACCTGGTACAATTGTCCAGGAAATTCAAAAAGGATTTATGATGAAAGACAGGTTACTTAGACCTTCTCTTGTGGGTGTTTCGAAGAAGACTAATATTAAAGAAGAAAAAAATGAGGAAAATAAAGAAAATTTAGGCAATTAATACTATTTACAAGAACTTGTAGATTGAAAATTAACCCTTATATGAAAGGTAGGATTTAAATTATGAGCAAGATTATAGGAATAGATTTAGGAACAACTAATTCATGTGTATCAATCATGGAGGGTAGCCAGCCCAAAGTTTTAGAAAATGCTGAAGGTGCAAGAACAACTCCTTCTGTTGTTGCTTTTACTGATGATGGAGAAAAATTAGTTGGACAACCTGCAAAAAGACAGGCAGTAACTAATCCTGAAAACACTATATTTGCTGTAAAAAGATTAATTGGAAGAAATTTTGAAGACCCTACTGTAAAAAAAGATATTGCTGCAGCGCCTTTCAAAATTGTTAATTCAGAAAAAGGTGATGCATGGATTGAAGCCAAAGGCCAAAAATACTCACCTTCACAAATATCTGCTTTTATCCTCATAAAAATGAAGGAAACAGCTGAAAAATATTTAGGTCAAGAAGTAACTAAAGCTGTAATAACTGTACCTGCTTATTTTAATGACGCTCAAAGACAAGCAACAAAAGATGCAGGTAAAATTGCAGGTTTAGAAGTTTTAAGAATTATAAATGAACCTACCGCTGCTTCACTAGCTTATGGTTTAGATAAAAAAAAGGAAAATAAAAAAATTGCAGTATATGACCTTGGTGGTGGAACTTTTGACGTATCCATTCTTGAATTAGGTGATGGTGTATTTGAAGTTAAGTCTACTAATGGTGATACATTTTTAGGTGGTGAAGATTTTGACAATACAATTGTTGATTATTTAATTGGGGAATTTAAAAAAGACAACGGTATAGACTTAAGGACTGACAAGCTAGCTCTTCAAAGATTAAAAGAAGCTGCAGAAAAAGCAAAAATTGAACTTTCTTCTGCTGAACAAACTGATGTTAATTTACCTTTTATAACTGCAGATAAAACAGGTCCAAAACACATTAATTTAAAAATGACTAGAGCAAAGTTAGAAGCTTTAGTTGAAGACTTAATTTCAAGAACATTACCCCCTTGTAAAACTGCACTTAAAGATGCGGGACTTACAGCAAATGAAATTGATGAAATTGTAATGGTTGGTGGCATGACTAGAATGCCTAAGGTTTTAGCTGAAGTTAAAAGTTTTTTTGGAAAAGAGCCCAATAAAAGTGTAAATCCAGATGAAGTTGTGGCAATGGGTGCCGCCATTCAAGCTGGTGTACTTCAAGGAGATGTTAAAGATGTGCTTCTTTTAGATGTAACACCTTTATCTCTTGGAATTGAAACATTAGGTGGTGTTTCAACAAAATTAATCGAAAAAAATACAACAATTCCAACAAAAAAAAGTCAGGTCTTTTCTACAGCAGATGATAATCAACCTGCTGTATCAATAAGAGTTCTTCAAGGTGAAAGAGAAATGGCGTCTGACAACAAAATGCTAGGAAATTTCGAATTAGTTGGTATAGCGCCAGCTGCAAGAGGA
>Ga0114998_10004006_pt1 | contig 10830 bp, 8 predicted proteins | sample ArcticOcean_MG_C_5_FD_87044 | JGI IMG/M metagenome (GOLD analysis project Ga0114998, IMG submission 87044) | Marine microbial communities from western Arctic Ocean - ArcticOcean_MG_CB4_138 | ecosystem: Environmental > Aquatic > Marine > Oceanic | place: Arctic Ocean: Canada Basin | collected...
TGATAGAGTAATAATTTACATGCCTATGATACCTGAGGCTGTAATTGCGATGTTAGCATGTGGGAGAATTGGCGCAATACATTCTGTTGTATTTGGAGGCTTTGCATCAAGTGAACTTGCTAGTAGAATTGATGATAGTAAAGCTAAAGTAATAGTAACTGCCTCATGTGGCTTTGAACCTGGAAAAACTGTTGAGTATAAACCATTGGTTGATGCGGCAATTAAAATGGCCTCTCATAAAATAGATAAAATGATCTTATTTCAAAGAATAGATCACACAGTTGAGCTAAATGCTCCAAAAGAAATTAGTTGGGGTGAGGCACTTTCAAATGCAAAAGAGGTGGATTGTGTTGAAATGAATTCAAATGATTTAGCTTATATTTTATATACCTCTGGCACTACTGGTGTACCAAAAGGAATTGTTAGAGATATTGGCGGTCACATAGTTGCTCTTAAATGGACTATGAAAAATATTTATAATATTGATGCTGATGATGTTTGGTGGTCAGCGAGTGATATTGGTTGGATAGTTGGTCACTCTTATATTGTTTACGCTCCTTTATTTAAAGGGTGCACTACTGTTTTGTTTGAAGGCAAGCCAGTTGGTACGCCTGATGCTGGAGCTTTCTGGAAAATAATTTCTGACTATAAAGTTAAATCTCTTTTTACGGCTCCAACTGCCTTTAGAGCAATTAAAAAAGAGGACCCTGAGGGTAAATTTTTTACTAAATATAATTTAAGTAAATTTGAATCTTTATTTTTAGCTGGTGAAAGAGCTGACCCAGATACAATCAAGTGGGCTGAAAATTTATTAAAAGTTCCTGTAATAGATCATTGGTGGCAGACTGAAACAAGTTGGGCAATTAGCTCAAATTGTACAGGAATTGAGATGATGAAAACTAAATATGGTTCAGCTTGTAAAGCAGTTCCTGGTTATGATGTGAAAATTATGAAACCAGATCAAACATTAGCTAAACCTAATGAAATGGGAGATATTGTGGTAAAACTTCCCTTACCCCCTGGAACTTTTCCAACATTGTGGAATGCTGATAAAAGATACAAAGATAACTACATGACTAACTATGAAGGTTACTATGAAACGTATGACGCAGGTCATATAGATGAAGATGGTTATATTTGGATAATGTCTAGAACTGATGACATTATAAATGTTGCGGGTCACAGGTTATCAACTGGTGCAATTGAAGAGGTTCTTTCTGAGCATCAGTCAGTAGCAGAGTGTGCAGTACTAGGAATTGCTGATAAATTAAAAGGACAATTGCCAATAGGCCTCGTAGTTCTTAAGACAGGTGTTAAGAAAGATAACGAAACTATCTCAAAAGAATGTATAAAAATGGTTAGAGATACCATTGGGCCTGTTGCTGCATTTAAAATTGTAATTGTTATTAAGAGATTACCAAAAACTAGGTCTGGTAAGATATTAAGAGGAACTATTAGAAAAATTGCTGACAAAGAAGAATATAAAATACCAGCAACAATTGATGATCCTGCAATTCTAACTGAAATAAAAGAAGACTTAATAAAAAACAATATTATAAAATAGCTTTTACTAAGAACTAAAATAAAATTTTGAATAATCCAAAAGTATCAATATTAATCGCAAACTATAATAATGAAATATTTATACCAGAATGTATAAATTCATTACGAAAACAAACTTATAAAAATATAGAAATTATTTTTTTTGATGACTTATCTAAAGATAATTCAATCATTAAGATTAAAGAATTTAATGAGGTTAAAATAATTCAAAATATAGAAAAAACTAAAATAGGCTCTTTCAATCAAATAAAGGCATTTAAAGAGGGATACAAATTAAGTAAGGGAGAAATAATTTTGTTACTTGATAGTGATGATTATCTTCATGAAACCAAAATTGAAGAAATTGTAAATTTTTTTAATAATAATAAGAATGCAAAAATTGTATTTGATTATCCAATAATTAAAAAAGATAAAAAATTTACAAATACAAAAAAACGAAAGAGATTATTTAATGGTTTGTGGCCCTATATACACCCTACAAGCTGTATTAGTATAAAAAGTGATAACTTTAAAGAAATCTTAGAAACAGTTTCAATAAAATTGTACCCAGATATTTGGTTAGATTTTAGGCTATGTATTTATTCAAAATACATCTTAAAAAAAACATATGTGTTGGAAAAAAATTTAACTTACTATAGGCAGTTTGAAACAAATGTTTCATCAAAATTTAAATTCTTGAGTAATAACTGGTGGAAAAGAAGAATGGAAGCACACCATTATCTTATTCATTTTTTTAACAAACAGGATATTAAACATCAAAAGAATTTAGATTATTTTATTACAAAAGTTTATAATTTATTACTAAAATAGAAAAAATTTTATTAAATTAAGCTAAAAACTATTTAAAGATGATTAAAACATATCTAATTTTAACAGTTGCAATTTTTTTTGAAGTAGGTGGAACAATGTTATTGCCTGTTTCACAAAATTTTACAAAAATAGTTCCAACAACTATTCTTGTAGTTTTATATTTATCATCTTTTTATCTTATAACTTATGTAGTTGATAAAATTCCAATCGCAATTGTATATGCAACGTGGAGTGGTCTTGGGGTGTTTACAGTTGCAATATTGGGGTATATTTTCTTTAAACAATCATTATCTTGGCAAGCTGTGTTAGGATTATTTTTAATTGTTTTTGGGGTCGTGCTTGTAAACAGCTTTACAGTAAAAACTATTTAAAATTTAAAGGTTTACCATCAGGTTCCCCTAAAATTTTGCCATCTCTCATTTTAATTTGGCCAGCAATAATTGTTGAAACAGGAGTTCCTTTAAACTCAAAACCATCAAAAGGTGACCAACCACATTTACTTTCAATATTTACATTTTCTATTATAATTTTTTTATTCATATCAACAATTGTAAAATCAGCATCAAAGTTTTCTTTAATAAAACCTTTATTTTTAATTCCAAAAATTTTTACTGGGTTTTCACATATAGAATTCATCAATTGTTCAAGACTCAATTTTCTATCATTAACATGATTTAGCATGACTGGCAGAAGTGTTTGAACACCAGGCATTCCAGAGGGTGAATTTGGATAATTTTTTTCTTTATTTTCTTTTAAATGTGGAGCGTGATCAGAACCAATTGTGTCATTAAGATTATTTTTAACCCCATACCATAATCTATCATAATGAGACTTATCTCTTAAAGGAGGATTCATTTGAGCATATGTTCCGAGCATATCATAACAATCTGGTGCATAGATAGTTAGGTGCTGAGGTGTAATCTCAAATGTAATATTTCCTTTGTGTTGTGATAAAAAATCAATCTCTTGTTTTGTTGTAACATGAAGAATATGTGCTTTTTTTTTGTATCTTTCGGCTATTCTTACAATTCTTCTAGTTGACGAAATTGCACATTCTTCACTTCGCCAAATAGGATGTGAATGAACATCTCCTTCTTTAATTAATTTTTTATTTATATTTAAAATTTCTTCATCCTCAGAATGAACTGCTACAACTTTTGAACTACTTTTAAATACTTTTTCAATGTCTTCTTCATGTTGAACTAATAAATTTCCAGTTGAAGAACCTGCAAAAAGTTTAATTCCACAACATCCTTCTAAATTTTTTAGCTCTGCTAATTCAGCAGCATTATCTGGTGTTGCTCCAAAATAAAAAGCGTAATTGCAGTACATCCTGTTTTTTGCGAGATCTAATTTCTTTTGAAATTCTATTTTATTAGATGTTGGGGGATTGGTATTTGGCATCTCAAAAACACTAGTTATACCGCCTACTATTGCCGCTCTACTTCCTGAATGAAGATCTTCAGTGTCAGTTGAGCCTGGTTCTCTAAAATGTGTTTGAGTATCAATGCATCCCGGTAAAACTGTTAAGCCTTTAGCATCAAATACTTCTTTTGATTCACTATCAATTTTACCAATTTTAATAATTTTACCATTTTTAATTGCTATATCTTGATCTTTAAGACCTTTATCTATGTAGCATGAACCGTTTTTAATTATTAGATCTAACATTTATTAAAAAAGTAATTATATTATATTTAAGCATCAATCAATTATGAATATTAATAATGTATATATTTTAGAAGACAGGGGAATTCTCTACATAAATGGAGCTGATGCTAAAGAATTTTTACAAAATTTAATTAGTAATGACATTAGCAAAGTTACTGAAGACAATAGTTGTTTTGCATCACTATTAACTCCTCAAGGTAAGTTTCTGTTTGCTTTTATTATCGCAAAACATAAGTCTGGTTATTTCCTTGATTGTGAAAAATCACAAATAGAAGCACTTTTCAAACAACTAAGTATTTACAAACTTAGATCTAAAATTGAAATTATGAATCTGAGTAATGAATTCGTAATTGCTGCTTTTAATAAAAGAAAATTTTTAAATTTTGAGGGTGCTATAGATATTCCTGGAAATACGATTAAATACAGAGAAGATTCAATTATTTTAGACCCAAGAAATAAAGATTTGGGAGCTAGACTTATCATTAATTTAGAAAAACTTTATTTATCACTAAAAAAATTAGAATTAAAAGATTCACCAATCGATGATTATTATAAATTAAGTCATGAATTAGGGATCGCACAAAAGGACATGAATAAATTACAAAACAAGTTATTTGGTATTGAGTGTAATTTTGAAGAACTGAATGGAATAGATTTTAAAAAGGGTTGTTATGTTGGACAGGAAAATACTGCAAGAATTAAATTAAAAAATAAACTTTCAAAGAGATTACTTCCTATTCAATTAATTAATGGGGAATTGAATCAAGATGATTTAATCTATAATGGTAAATTTGAAATCGGTAAGGTTCTAATAAATGGCAAGTATCCTTTCGCTCTTACAAAATACTTAGATGATCATTTTAATGAGGAAAATGAATTTAAATGTGGAAACTCTATATTAAAAATTAAAAAACCCATTTGGATTAAAAACTAGCTACTTAACAAATTTGTTTAAGTTTGGTTTAAAGTAGTTAGGACCCTTCATAACTTTTCCACTTTCATTATAGATTGGTTTTCCATATTTATCTAATTTACTCATGTTTGATTGTTGTACCTCTTCAAAACAACTGTCCAGATCTATTCCAAACGCATGACCTGCACCATAAGTTACATAAAGTATATCTGTTAAAGCATCAGCAACTTCTAGGAGATCTTTATTATTTAATGCTTCCTTAAGTTCATCAAGCTCTTCTCTAATTAATTCATACCTAAGACTGTTAATCTTATCTGAACTAAATGATGGTTTATTCTTAACTTCTTGACCAAAGGTTTCCATAAAAGTTTTTACTTTGTTAAAATTTGACATTTAGCTCCTATAAGTTTTTTTTAATTTAATGTATAAGTATAATAAAATGTTAATTATATATTAATCAATGAAATTTAGAAAAGAATTTGACAGTATTGGAAATGTTAACGTACCAGATGATAAATATTGGGGTGCATCAACTCAACGATCTAATAAATTTTTTGATATTGGAAAGGTCTTAGTTGATATTTCAATAATAAAATCTATCGCAATTATTAAAAGATCAGCTGTTCTAGTTCATAATAAAGAGAAACAAATTAACAAAAAAATCACTAATTCAATAATAAAAGCTTCTGAAGAAATTATTAAAGGCAAGCTAGACGAAAACTTTCCATTAAAAGTTTGGCAAACTGGTTCTGGCACTCAAACGAATATGAATGTTAATGAGGTAATTTCAAATCGTGCAATAGAAATCATGGGTGGGAAAAAAGGTTCAAAAAAACCTGTACATCCAAATGATCATGTAAATAAATCCCAATCCACAAACGATGTTTTTCCTACCGCTATGCATATATCTGTGGCTCAGGCAACTATAAATAAACTTTTACCTAATCTAAAAAATTTAGAAAAAGAATTAAATAATAAGACTAAAGAATTTAAAAATATCATTAAAATTGGAAGAACTCACCTACAAGATGCTACGCCTCTATCGCTTGGTCAAGAGTTTTCAGGATATCAAGCCCAATTAAAAAAATGTATCGAAAGAATAGAATATGCTCTTAAAGAAATATATTTTCTTGCACAAGGTGGAACGGCAGTTGGAACGGGTATTAATTCAAAAAAAGGATTTGATAAAAAGATTATTAAAGAAATAGCAAAGTATACTGGGATACCTTTTAAACCCACAAAGAATAAATTTGCAGAATTAGCAGCCCACGATTCGATTGTTAATTTTTCAGGAACATTGAACACTTGTGCTGTTGCATTAATGAAAATCTCAAACGACATACGATTTTTGGGCTCTGGGCCAAGGGCGGGTTATGGTGAATTAATATTACCAGAAAATGAACCTGGCTCATCTATTATGCCAGGAAAAGTTAATCCTACACAATGTGAGGCTGTTACTATGGTTTGTGTCAAAGTTATTGGAAATCATACTGGAATTACTTTAGCTGGATCGCATGGACATTTTGAACTTAACGTGTTCAAACCCATGATTGCTCATAATATACTTCAATCTATAGAACTTATGGCAGATAGCACAAAAAATTTTTCTAAATTCTGCATTAAGGGATTAAAGGCTAACAAAAAAAAAATAAAAGAACATTTGGATAATTCTTTAATGTTGGTTACAGCTTTAGCTCCTCACATTGGTTATGACAACGCTGCAAAAATTGCAAAAACAGCTTTAAAAAATGGCACTACACTAAAGCATGAAACTATTAAAACAGGTCTTATTAAAGAAAAGGATTATGAGCAAATAGTTGATCCTAAAAAAATGATTTATCCTTCGTAAGCATCAAGTAAAATATTTAAAAAACGTTTACTTTTATTCCAATTATTAAAGTTATTGTCGTTAAAACCTTGGATAACTCTTGATAATTCTTCACTTACATTCTTATTATCAATTTTAAAATTATTAAATCCAATCTGATTAGTTAAAAAATCATAATCTAAATTAATTAAGATATTTTTAATTGGTTTTCTAGATCTTTTATTAGTTTGAAGTAAAGAAAATAATTTCTTATGATTTTTAATATCAATAATAATATTAGTATTTAAAATTAATCTGTCATTTATAAAATTTAAATTGCTGTTCTCTAATTCGATTGAACCTATTTTTTTATTAATTAATTTAGTTTTATCAAAGTTTATCTTTCCATTAATAATATTAAAATTAATATCTACATCATTAAAAATTTCTTTTTTTAAATCTGAGTTGATAGTTAAAAGCGTATTAATGCTTATATTTTTATTAAATAATAATTCAGTTTTAATTACTTCATTTAAAATTGAATTAATATTTAAAAGTTTAAGCAATTTATAATTACCTAAATTTATATTCAAATTCAAATTAAATGGATTAATTGATAACTCACCGTTATAATCAATTTTATTATTCTTAATTTTTGAGTCAGCGGAATTAAAACTCACTATCTTGTCTTCAACTTTATATTTTGTACTAACTGTGTTATTTAAAAATGTAACAACATTTTTCCCAGTATTGATGTTTTTTTCATCATAATTATAAATATCATAAATATTTAACTTAAGAGTTTTTGAAATAATACTAATTTCTTCAGTCATTAAAGAGTCAAATTTTTTCTTAAACACAAAACTGAAGGGTATATTGTAAACTTCTCCATCTAAGTTAAATACGTTTAATAAATCTTCACTATCTTGAAATAAACGTGCTTTTTTAATTTTAATAATAGCTACTGCTTCATCTCGGTTATCTTTAAAAAAAACATTACTTCTATGAATCTCAATTATTTTTTTAGAAAAACTGTTATTGCTGCCATTCTTTAATAATTTTAAATCATTTCTTAATAGTGAAAAATTTGCATTATTCATCTTTATATGTCTTATGGTCATTTTTTTCTTATCAAAAAATTTACTCTGACTAATAAATACTTTTAAATTTTTAACATCAGCTAATGAGATTATTTTATCACTATCTTTTTTAAAAATTTTAGAATCTTTAATTAAAAAATGTGGTGCTGGTAAAATACGATATGATATATCGGAAGAAATACTAAAATTTATTTTAAATTCTTTTAATAGTTGTTTTTCAATATTGCTCTGAATCCAAATTTTACCGTATAAAATGGGTATCGACAAATAAAATAGATAAAAAAACAGTAAAGAGATAAAGGTAATTAGATATTTATTAAAATTACTAATTTGAAAATTATTATTTGTTTTATTCTGAAGTTTTAATATTGTCTTTTTAATAAAATTATTAAAATTATTAATAAACTGTTTCATAAATGTAATTAAGGTTTAATTAACTTATAATGATTTTTAAAAAATGATAAATTCTGAATACTTAAATAACCTTAATCTCGCTCAAAAAGAAGCAGTTTTATACCTTGATGGTCCTTTACTTATAGTTGCTGGTGCAGGATCTGGCAAAACCAAGGTTCTTACATCAAGAATTGCTCATATTATCAAAGAAAAAAAAGCATTTCCAAACCAAATACTATCAGTAACTTTTACCAATAAGGCTGCAAAAGAAATGCAGAATAGAGTTAGCTCTATACTTAACTCTGAAGCTATTGGATTGTCATGGCTAGGAACTTTTCACTCTATATGTGCAAAGTTGTTAAGAAAACATGCACCAGCAGCTGGATTAACTTCTAACTTTACAATTATTGATACTGATGACCAGGTAAGATTAATCAAAAATATATGTAAAGCTGAAAATATAGATATTAAGCAATTGGCTCCTAAATACATCTTATCAATTATAGATAGATGGAAAAATAAAGGCTTCTATCCAAATGAAGTTGTTATTAATAAAAGCGATATTTATGAAAAGACAGTACTCCCCCTATATAAAATTTATCAACAAAAATTACTAGATTTAAATGCATGTGATTTTGGTGATTTAATTTTACATGTTGTTAAAATTTTAGAAAGAAACCTGGATATAAGAGAAATATATTCAAATAATTTTAAATATATATTAGTAGATGAATATCAAGATACAAATTACATACAGAGTAGATGGTTATACTTGCTATCAGAAAAACATAAGAACATATGTTGTGTTGGTGATGACGATCAATCAATTTATAGTTGGCGTGGGGCAGAAATTAAAAATTTTTTAGAATTTGATCAAGTTTACAAAGATTCAAAAGTAATTAGATTAGAAGAAAATTATCGATCTTCTCAAAATATTTTATCAGTTGCTTCAAATCTTATTGCAAATAATCAAAATAGAGTAGGGAAAACTTTAAAAGCTACAATGAAAGAAGGTGATTTAGTTAAACTAAATTGTTTTAAAAATGGAAAAGATGAGGCTATAGGAGTTTCTGACGAAATTGAAAAAAAATTAAAGATAAAATATTCATTTAACAATATTGCTATTTTGGTTAGAGCTATATTTCAGACTAGAGAATTTGAAGAACGTTTTTTAAAAATTGGAATGCCTTATCGAATTTTAGGAGGTACTAAATTTTATGAAAGAGCAGAAATTAAGGATTGTGTTGCATACTTAAGATTAATTCATCAACCTAAGGATGATTTAGCTTTTGGAAGAATAGTAAATAACCCAAAAAGATCTATTGGTGAAAGTACTATAAAATTAATACACGAATTTTCAAATAAAAATTCAGTAAGTTTAGAAATTGCCTCAAAATCATTAATTGATCTAAATTTGATAAAACCTAAAACAAAAATAGGTCTTAGTTCTTTTTTATTTCTAATAGACAAATGGAGAAACGACATAAATATAAAAAAAATTAGTCATATTAAATTATTACAATTAGTGTTGGATGAATCTGGGTATTCAACAATGCTTAAGAATAAGAAAGATATCGAAAATGAAAGCAGATTAGAAAATATTAAGGAGCTTTTAAGTGCCATGAAAGATTTTGATGATTTGGAAAGTTTTTTAGAACATGTAGCTTTAGCAACATCTGTTGATCAAGACTGGGATGGAGAAAAAATTAATATGATGACAATGCATGGCTCAAAAGGTCTTGAATTTGATGTTGTTTTTCTCCCAGGGTGGGAAGAAGGGCTATTTCCACATCAGAAATCTATTGAAGAAAAAGGTCAAAATGGATTAGAGGAAGAAAGGAGATTGGCATATGTTGGCATAACTAGAGCAAAAAAAAAAGCCCTTATATCATTTGCGATGAATAGATTTTATCAAGGTAATTGGATTGATAGTATGGCTTCGAGATTTATTGAAGAATTACCAGAAAAATTTGTAGAAAAAAATTCATTTTTCGATGATGCTAAAGATGATGATGGTGATTTTGAATTTAATCAAGATTTTGAGATTGAAGAAGGCAATAAAAGTCCTGGATGGATCAGATATCAAAAAAGAATTAAATGATTACAAATAGAATAAAAGAATTGAGGAAAAGATTTAAAGAATTTGAAATCGATGGATATATTGTACCTAAAAATGATGAGTTTTTTTCTGAGTATGCAGCAAATGATAGATTAAGAAATATTTCTAATTTTACAGGATCAGCAGGTTTGGCTATTATTTTGAAAAGGAAGAGCTATTTGTTTGTTGATGGAAGATACACAATACAAGCTCAAAGTGAGTCAGGCAAAAATTATAAAATTATTGAAATACATAAAAAATTACCACATACAATAGTCAAAAACTGTAAGTTAGGTTTTGATCCACATTTATTCACAACAAATAAGCTTGAACGTTACTTTTCAAATAATAATAAATTAATTTCAATTGATATAAATTTAATTGATATAATTCATAAAAATAAAATAAAAAAAACAAAACCATTTTTTTCTTTGCCAGAAAAAATAACCGGTCAAAGTCATCAATCAAAAATAAA
>Ga0114998_10004014_pt1 | contig 10824 bp, 8 predicted proteins | sample ArcticOcean_MG_C_5_FD_87044 | JGI IMG/M metagenome (GOLD analysis project Ga0114998, IMG submission 87044) | Marine microbial communities from western Arctic Ocean - ArcticOcean_MG_CB4_138 | ecosystem: Environmental > Aquatic > Marine > Oceanic | place: Arctic Ocean: Canada Basin | collected...
ATGGCTCTTTAAGTTTGACTATGACGATTACCGAACCTGGTCGTTATATATTTGAATCTTCACTGTCAGCAGAGTTGGCGCCAAGCCTCGAGGGCTATGTGGAGGTGCAACTCGCAATACAGGCACAAGGGGATATTCTTAAGGCTACCACTAAAAACGCGACTGCGATAAAAGAACAAATTAGTATTTTGTTTGAAAGACTGCATGGGACTATTAACGAGGCAAACTCCGAGCAAGTGATGCAGGTTTACGAAATCTTTGCCGCTGCACTCACCGCCGATCAAGAATCAGATGAGTGGTGGGGGTTTGAAAACTGCGCTGTATATGAAGATGGATTATTCGATGAAGAGATCTATACTGCTGAGGAATTGGCGTCCTTTCGAACCGTAACATCCGGACAAGATCAGTATAACGTTGACTGGGACATAAAAGGGCCGTTACAACTGCGTATTACTGCTGATCCACTCAGTTCGAAATACGCATGGACCGCAGTAATGATGTACATGTTAAGTCATTATGATTATGTGCACGAATAACGGGCGATCAAGGCAAACAGGATGACCTAGAGATGAACACGAGAAGAAATTTTTTAAAGTTCGCAGCCCTGTCGCCGATTGTCGTCGGCTACCCATCGGCATCCCATGGTGCCGCGCCTTTTGCGGGAAAATTTGTTGTTACCGTCCAGGCACTCGGCGCGTGGGATGTGACATGTTTCTGCGATCCTAAAGAAAATCAGCCCGGAGAACTCGAGATAACCCAGTGGTCTAAAGAAGACGAAATACAGATAACCGGCAATATTAAATACGCGCCTTTTGCAAACAACGAGAGCTTCTTTAAAAAACACGCCAACAAAATGTTAGTGATCAATGGCGTCGACTCCCTGACTAACTCTCACTCAATTGGCCAAACCGTAAATTGGAGTGGAAGAACGGCGTTAGGCTTCCCAACAATCACTGCGCTGTATTCTGCAGCTTATGCCCCGAATCTGCCGATGTCATATGTCACGTTCGGCGGATTCAATCGAACCGAAAATCTCATCAGAGCGACGCAGCTTGGTTGGTCGGTAACGAATATGCGGCAGCTTCTAAAGCCAAATGTCGCTAACAACAGAGCGATGATGAATGACGAGATCTGGTCACATATAAAAGTGGTCCATGCCAATGACACGCGAGCGAGTATTGTCGCAAACACAGCGACTGCGGGTAATAGAAGTGCGCGCGAAGCATACCTGTCCTCGTTAACCTCGATGGATCCCCTAGTCGACTTTGCCGATACGCTCCCGGCCGACAACGAATGGGAGCCTAGCAGTCGAAACGGTAATCTTAGGCAGCAGGCTCAATTCACGATTGCTGCGTTTAAAGCGGGGGTCAGCATCACGGCCGACCTTACACAAGGAGGCTTCGACAGCCATGAAGATAACGATCTTGAGCAGACGACAAACCTGAACGAGTTGACCGGCGGAATTGATTATCTTTGGGAAGCTGCCGAAGCTGCCGGCATCGCCGATCGTCTCGTGGTTATTGTAGGAAGCGATTTTTCACGAACGCCTTATTACAACTCGGCACAGGGAAAAGACCATCACCCCGTCGGAAGTTTTATCGTGATGGAGAAAGGGGTGTCTTACACCAACCGAGTGATAGACGGCTCAGACGAAGGGCAAAACGCGGCAAGAATAGATCCCGAGACCCTTCGGCCTTCAGGCTTTGGAACAAAAATCCTTACTAGTCATGTGCACGACACCCTTCGAGAGTATCTTGGGCTAGCTAACTCGGCGACGGCCGATATTTTTCCATTAAGGAACACCGAGCGTTTCAACTTTTTCTCATGAATTTAGGGTGAATTTTTCTTAGTATACAAAGCGCATAAGGCCCTGACTGCGAGTTTGTCAAAGCTACACGATCGTGCGTCCACAATAGTATGTATACGGATGCAATGGAACTATTCTGACTTATCGGGGTGTGCCCCTAGGGTGGGGTCTGGGTACGGCCATTTTGAGGTTTTAGGGGGTGGAGTCTGAGTCTGCTTGATACGCGGGGTTATAATACAGGCCGTTCCACCACACAGAGCCCCTAAATATGCAGATCAAGCGGTTACTAAACAAGACAGCTGAAAAGTGGGGACACAAATTTCTGGGCGTCTTGTTTAATCCTTGGCATACTAGGATTCAATCCTCTGTCTTCTTGAATTTGAGGCCGTGCCGCTCCATCACTCGCTTGGCTGCTAATCTCTGGAAGCTCTTCATTAACTCACTAGATTCCTGCGGGCTGGCTCTAAGCTCCGCAAATTCCTCGGGTGTCAATCGCTTGGCTATCTCTGCTAGTTGTCTCGGTCCTTTCCTGCGAATGTGCGTCATCTTCATAATATTTTTCCTCTAGGTCATCAGATTCTTTCGAGATAAAAAATTCAATCCGTTCATCAAGCGGGTCTTTACCCTCAATAAATACTGGCACGACACTTATAGTTAACTTTCGATTTCCAAGTATGACTCGATTAATCCAGCCAAAAACGAGCAACCATTGTGCTTTGACGTGATGCAAAAAATTAAAATTCATCCGCATAGATTGTGCTTCCCCTATTGCTTCACCGTTTTATTCCAAGCCACCTAATCCTTCGAACAGAATAGTATGTATACGGGCGCAATGGAACCATCCTGACTTATCGGGGTGTGCCCTAGGGTGGGGTGCTGGTTGGGCGGTTACTGGGGGAATGGGGTGGGGTAGTTTTAAGGGGGCAAAAGGTCGATAGAAGAAATATTTTTGGTGGGTACTTAGGTGGGTATATGCAGTATTTGCATCTAAGTTACTGATTATAATTAGTCTTCAAGTCCACCCATTGCTGCCACTAAATCAAGCATCTAAAGACTTCGTTTAAGTGCATTTTTGTTTCGGTAAACACAGGGTAAGCATAAGAGTGCCTTTAAAGCTATTTTGGTAAATGTTAATAGGGTGTAAAGCAATCCCCTACACTTGCTACCCAATCGTCAACCCAAGAGCTAACTTGTTACCCCGCGTCATAGAGCCGCTACTCAAGATACCCCCACCCCTATTCCCTACTAACCGCTCAGCCAGCATCCCCACCCTAGGGATACACCCCAATATTTCAGAAAGGCGCTTAATAAACTCGAACTGACCGTTACCTAGTGTAAATTAAGATCAAAGTGTCTAATCATTATTGGGGACATACGATCTACTGTATTATTTAAACAGAGAACTATTACAAACTGGTGCGTGAGCGCCGCAATATTCGAGAAACGGATGTCGATGATTTCCGCGTGCTGGATTCCGCCGAGATTGCTGGTGTGCTGGAAGATGTGACCGGAATACTGTCTCTGTTCTTGAGCGCCATTGCTGGAGTTAGTCTGCTGATGGGTGGCATCGGCATCATGAACATCATGCTGGTGTCGGTAACTGAACGCACCCGGGAAATAGGCATACGACTGGCCATCGGTGCACTGGGAAAAGAAGTGCTAACGCAATTTTTAGTGGAGTCTGTGATCCTGACTACGCTGGGAGGCTGCATCGGCATATTTATCGGCTTAACCGGTTCCTATGCAGGGGCGGTGTATATGAGTTTCGATTTTATTATTGAATATAAATATTGTGATGGGCGCTTTTGCATTTTCGGCTTTAGTCGGGGTGGTGTTTGGGTATGTTCCGGCGCGACGTGCGGCGCGCCTCGATCCGATTGAAGCGTTACGCCACGAATAACATCCCAAATATTGAGAATTGTAAGAGGCTATTTGCTCTGCTAACGCTTGATATGCTGTGACTCTTGCTACTTACTGGTTTTGGCGGAATTCTATTCCTACAAAAATTAGCGAGGCTATAAGGCCGAGCATGCCAATAATTTGCAACAAGTCGTTCGTTTCTATCTTTGTAATTTTCAAATTATCCGTAACGCATAAGGCTTGTTAAATAAACTAAAATAGAATGTGAAACATCTCATAGCTTAGTCTGCGCAATTCTTATAGCCAGACTCAAAGCACTTGGTAGCTATCTCTTGTCCTAGTGCGAGTTTATTAGATCCTCAGCTCGCTAAAAAATACCCTGGATGAAAACATCATAGTGGCTGGAATTATTTGAATAATAATTTTAACTACCTCCAACTTTTTATAGTAGCAACGATATAATTTCTGATTTTGGTTTTTGCACAAGGGCTTCGAATTCTAATCCATATTCTTGATATGTCTTGTCGAAATATTTCAAGAATGCACTGTCAAAACCTAGTTTAGCAACCTCGCTCCAAAATCCATTATTAATTCTGTCCAAACCGACCTCTTTGACTAAGAAGGCATGAAATAAGAAACCTATTTTGTAACCAAGGTTGCCGTGTTCGTATGCTAGCTCATATACCTTTAATCCAGTCTCACGAAATTGTGGAACATAATCTTCAATCACCTTTGAAAGATGATATTGAAGATAATCCTCCCGCTCTTCATCATTTTCGGCTAGCGCCTTTGCTTCAGGTTGTTTTGAGTACCACAAATAAGCATTGTAATCAGCTGCTCCTTCAAACCACCAGGTTCCATCTCTTTCAAACGGCCCTTTTCCTTTGGAATTTTCAGTTCTTATTGGCGACCAATCCTCAAGAGATCCGGTCTCTTTACCCATAAGAATGTTCTGAATTGATTCTCGATCACTGCTATTACCCGTCGTTAGTCCTGTGGCCTTTACCCATTCATTGCCTTGAATGTCTAAATGAGCTAGCTGCCACATATGCCAAGTTTCGTGAGCAACAGTCAATCCGTTGACTAAATTATCATCCCCGCTAGGCCCAAAGTACATCCAGTGATAACCGTCCAATGTGACACTACTATTAATAGCTGCCCCCCCATTTACGTAATCATCAAACTTTGCAAACTCAAGACCGCTGCCGCTTTCTGGGTTGCATGCATCTCGAAGATATCGGGCTGGATAAACATTTTGTAATCTCTCACAGGCTCGCAGGTTAAGTGCTGCAGCAGTCTCTGGGTCAGACCCAACCAACCAGATATCAATCGGTTGGTAATACTTCCAAAAAGGGCTTTCTTTTTTAAACCAATCATCGGTGACGCGCTTCGTCCACTCTAAAGTAGCATCGATGCGGGACTGCGATACATCGCTCGCTGCGAGGTAATTCAGTATAACCGATGTCCTGTCGCTGTAATCCTGTGCAGAACCTACGAATTCGGAAGAATCGTAAGATAGAGCTTCTTTAATCGTAATAACTAAATCGGAGTAAATTAAGTTGCCAACAGTAGTGTTTTGAAGAGCGAGGTGCCCGTTCTGAGCACTGTAAGTTGCAGGTAAATTTGTTTTAATCTTCTGCTCTTCGGTCAGGCCGGCACCAATTGATATAAGGGTACCTGGTACAATGATGGTATTTTTATACAGAGTTCCGTTAAATAAAATACTATCGACCTTAACTGTTCCAGACTCAGCATCGTAAATACTTTCCGAATGTATGTTTAAGGCTAATAGGCATATCGCTAAAGCGCCAAAGACTCTTATAACCCACCACTTTCTGTCTTTAATCATCTTATCCACATTTAGTATAATTATCGAATTAGTAATTTTTTCGTAAACTCTCTTAAAAAATAGGGTCGTTCTTCAACTAGACTTTGCAAATTATGGGTGGGAGGTTAAATTCAATTTTCTTAGTTTTATAATATCGGGAGGAGCACTATATTCTTGAACAAATTACTTTTTAAAAATGCATGAGACACTTATTATTTTAATAAAGTAGAGCATTCAAAAAAAAGACATTAGAAGCCTATAAATCTATGCTTGCTCTATAGTTGGCGAAACCTTGCATGGTTTCTTCTTACTGCCTAGTTAGCCTCTCGCTCGTCCAAAACAGCATATACATAGGGGCGAAATGTAACCATTCTGACTTATCGGGGTATGCCCCCTAGGGCGGGGTGTTGAATGGGCGGTTACGAGGAAACAAGGCCCCCTACTGAAAGGCTCCTAGCATGTTAACGGCCAGCTCGTTGCAGTATCACTTGACGGCAAGAGAGTCGGAATTCGCCCGCTGAATTAAGTTATTGTCTGCTGAGTAGAAACAGGGCTGGTCAAGGGCTAACCAAGGATCGCTTTCGTAGCTTTTGTGAAGACTCACGAAAGAGCAAGATGACAAAACTAATTGGGGGTACTTTTGGCGGCACCTCTATAATAATTAAATTAAATGTAACTAGATGACAATGACTTATTAATACCGTTCAGTAATGTCCATTGCTACAGTAAACTAAGTCAGTGACCTCTGAAGAAATTCAAGAAGAACCTCAAAGCCCTATATATTAGGGCTTTTTTGTGTGGGTGCTACAATATTTATTTCTCTAGTTTAAATACAAAAAGCTGGCCACCTTCTGGAATTGCTACATCTGCAACAGAGAACCCTGCTATTCCCTGATAATTACCAGAGCCTATAGCCACGTATGTATCACCGTCTAATTGGTAGGCGACGGGTTGACTTCTTATGCCGCCACCTAATTTAAACCGCCATAATTCTTTGCCAGTGCCAGAGTCCAAAGCGATAGCATGCCCCGTTTGGCTCCCAGTAAACACCAGCCCACCTTCAGTGCTTAACGTCCCCGCCATCATTGGCTGAGGATCATAATATCGCCATTTCACCTCGCCTGTTTGGTAGTCCATCGCAGTAATATGGCCGTAGGACGAAGAATCGCCAGTCTCATCTACCTCTACGTCTGTGGGAGTCGGGAGGCCGCCGGTGAACATTTGACCTTCTACAAACATGCTTATACCTTTTTGCATAAGCTGACAGCTTTCTATCACAGGGATATAGGCCAAACCTAACGACTGATTAACTGAACCTGATACAGAGCCGTTCATACCTCCCAAGGCTCCTGGGCAAACTCTCATTGTAGGTTCTTCTGACGGCATCGCCGCGGGGTTGATCACAGGTCTACCACTCGGCTCCATAGAATCTGCCCAATTCAGCTGTTCCATATAGCTAGTAGCGCGAATGAACTCGCCATTTTCTCTGTTTACAGCATAGAAAAAACCATTGCGGTTAGCCTGAACGATCGCCTTTATAGTTTCATTATTCTGTTCTATATCAACTTGGAAGAGATGAGTATTTCCATCATAATCCCATACGTCATGTGGAGTGAATTGGAAATACCATTTGCGTTCCCCAGTGTCGGGATTTAAGGCTAATACGCTGTCTGAGAATAAGTTATCGCCAAGGCGAGCGTCTCCATTCCAGTCTGGTGCCGGGTTGCCCGTTGTCCAATAAAGTAAGTCCAGCTCCGGATCATAGGTTCCGATGGTCCAAGCAGGAGCCCCTCCGGTTTCATATGAATTACCTGACCATGACTCATACCCTGGTTCACCTTCAGCTGGAACTGTATAGTGTCGCCATACACGCTCTCCGGTATCCACATCATATGCATCAAAGAATCCCCTGACGCCAAATTCACCACCGCCAATACCTATGACTGCTAGGTTTTTGACAATTAAAGGAGCGGAGGTTGCACTAAATCCACGATCATATTCAATAATTTCATTTTCCCAAAGTTTCTCCCCTGAGATTCGATCAAAAGCCAAAATTTTTGCATCCAAGGTTGCCATCAAAATTTTGTCACCATGAATAGCGGCACCTCTATTCGCAGGACCGCAGCAAATTCTTAGATCATCTGGCAATGGATGATCGTACCTCCAATACATTTCTCCAGTGCGAGCATCGAGAGCGAACAGCCTATTGTAAGACGAGGTCACGTACATGATTCCATCATAAATCAAAGGCGACACAGCAAATTGTCCACTGGTTCCGGTAGGAAAACCCCAAGCAAAATTAAGATTATCGATGTTCCCAGGTGAGAGTTCTGTGATTGGGGAATGCCTTAGATTGCTATAGTCGCCACCATACTGCAGCCAATTGGCAGCATTGGCACTTTGAGGTTCAGACAATAGCTCTGTTGTCACCGGACCAGATCCATCGCCTATTGATTTATTATTTATCCAATGCGTAGTAGTAATCGTCAGCGCCTCGCCTACTAGGCTGGGGTCCATTACACCAGAATCACTTTCAGTTATGGTGATAATTGAATTTTCTTCAGCTCCACAACTTGCAAGTAATATTACCGAAAATACGCTAAGCACTAATCTTAAAAACTCAAACTTTAATCTTTTGGTTTTCATGGATTCCCCCTTCATATAATTTAAGGTTAGCAATCTAGCTAATTAATTTAACTAACTCACCAAGTTTTTTCCATATAATCTGATTACAATTCGTTACAATCTGTCGACATAAAAATATACTAAGAGCACTGCGAGCTGTTGGTCCGGATGAAGGCTATTATCTTCCAAAGATCGTTCTCGCCTTCCGGAAAATTAGTTCCAAATCCAACCATTCTCGTTTTTGGAACACCAAGAGAGACAGTATTAAAAATTTCTTGATCGCTACTACCATGTTTCCAGTCACAGTCGAACAGGTATAACGCATCAACTCTTTCGGGGGTTAATTTATGACAATAGCCAGCGCAGGTGCCCACAAACAGTAATCTACCTCGCTTAACCGCCTCAGGATCAGTCATATAAGAATCGGCTCGCGAGACGAAATCCCCCGCCTCTCCGCATTTTGTAAGAATGATGGGGAGAACTATGGAAATAAATAACACCGACGCTAAGCGCATCCGATACTCCACTATTAAGGGTAGCCCTGTTGACTACTTACAACTAAGAATGCTCTAAAGGAGCTCATTTAGAATACTTGGTGTTTATCTATACTACTACCAATATTTCAAGGAAATCATATTAGCCACAATCGAGAATTTTAGACAAGTAATATTTGTTGCCTGCTCTTATTTCGAAATAGTTGTTCTAAAAATTAACTAACCGTTCGTCTGCAGTAGTATCTATAGAAGTGCAATGGAACCATTCTGCCTTACCGGGTTGTAGCCCTGGTGTGGGGTGCTGGCTGGGCGGATGCTAGGGGAAAGGGGGTGGGGTCTGAGTCCGCTTGGCACGCGGACTATACGTGAAGTGCTCAGCTCGCAGAGCTTTATGAGTTTGAGATACTTGGGCGAGAACTGGGGCAATTAATTTATTCAGATTTTTTTCTTTAATTACCCCAGTATTGTTTCACTTAGCGTTGACGTTCAACCTGTATATACCGTTCCTGACCAAATTAGTGTTTCTAATTCAATTTCACTCTCTGTATAGACAGCGCCGCTCTTAGAGTCTTTGCCAGCCATCTTGAGCGCCCACTTGTGATTTCCTACTTTCTCCCAAGTTCCTGACTGAAACCCTACTGTCCTAGTTCCATCAGGTGAGAACCCCTCTCCCGCCCAACTGCACTCACCAGAATTAGCATCGGGGTCATTTATATCTGCTTCAACAGTTAACGTTCCATAAACAGCACCATAGAGATCAATCTCGGAAACAGACTCCCAATTTGACTGCGCTACTAATTTTCCTTGAGCATTTTTAGCATAACTTGTTCCCTTGTGCGCGTTACTAAAATCTGCAATTTTTTCTTTCATTTTAAACTCCTCATTATAAAGTATCAAAATATTACAATATATTTCTAGGAGTCATCAACAAAATAATAGCAATAAATTTGGTTGTTATCTGCCAAACAAAGATAGGACTAATCGAGGTGGAGCTAAGGATCGCCTTAGTGATTATTGAGGAAATCAGTAAAAGTATAGGGTGATAAAACTAATTGGCGGTATTTTTTGCGGCACCTTTGTAATAATTAAATTAAATATGTTTATACTTATATTAGTGTTTATATTTATATTTATATTTATATAACGATGATTTATTGATAATGTTCAGTAGCACTCATTGCTACCATATAACTCAAAAGCTTACAGAGATGTAGGCCTTCTTTAATTTTTGTTGGTGCTACCCTAGGCATCAAACTCGAGCAATCCTTCGCTTACTCCCCGAGAAATAAAACCCATAGAATAATAGGGGCTGTATGTAGCGCAGCCTGAACTTCAGCTCCCTTTTTGATTTAATGTTTATGTATCGGCAACTTCTAATGCTGACCGCCGGATGTATTCATCTAAAGCCTGTAAGCTGTCGAACATTTTTCCTTCTTGCTAGTTATAAGCTCTGATCTTTTTAGTTTTTATGTCTGGGCAAGAAATCATGAGTGCCGACAATACATTTGAAGCAATCTAAAACTTGATCGCCGCCCAATTCGAATGAGCCACGAGTACCGGCACGGAATACTATTGCAGTTACTGAAGAATGCTGGCAAGAAAGTAGGCACATGTAACAATAAGAAGCAGTAGGCCTAAGTAGCTCCGAAGGCTTCATTGCTGCAAACGCCACCAGCACGAAAAAGTAAAAAGGTAAGTATTAACACAGAAGAAAATTTGAAAAAAAAACCGTCAACACTGACAAAGTCGACACGCGTCAGAAAATACAAGGGTTTCAACTACATCTGGGCATTAACAGCAACAGAAAAAAAGAGCAGGGTTATTGTTGTTAGTAGTTTTTTAACAGTCCTAAGAGTCTTCTTTTAGCTGCATTGAATTGCTCTTCATTTAAAAAACCGTCTTTTCGTTACTCTGGCTATTTGAAGGACATCTTAATAGGCATGGGATTGTAAAAAATCTTTTAATTGCCGATCAATGAAGGCGTCATCTTCAGGACTGAATCCGGGGAGGCCAGCCATATGTCCACTTTTTGACCGAATAACATTTAATCTGCCCCCATCAATGAACGGCAGCTCCGCTTCATTATCGGCAACACGAAAATACAAATCGGTTTCGCAAGGCAACATCAAAAATGGAATATTAATTGCTCTAAGCGCTGATTCTAAATCACCATTGAAAGTCTGGTTATTAGAAACATCAGCCGACATCCA
>Ga0114998_10004018_pt1 | contig 10820 bp, 5 predicted proteins | sample ArcticOcean_MG_C_5_FD_87044 | JGI IMG/M metagenome (GOLD analysis project Ga0114998, IMG submission 87044) | Marine microbial communities from western Arctic Ocean - ArcticOcean_MG_CB4_138 | ecosystem: Environmental > Aquatic > Marine > Oceanic | place: Arctic Ocean: Canada Basin | collected...
GTTCTCGTTCCTCTCTCTCTAAACTCTCTACTCGCGCAGTTAATATCTCTAAAGTGTTATTCCTCAAATTCCTTATTGGTATTCCTTTCTTCCTGACCATTACTATCAATTATTCTTATTCTTATTTATTAATCAACTAATTAATTTATATATTTCACTCTCTCAACAGTCTCCTATTAATGTATTTAAAGATGAAGACGCACTTCTTGCTGGTACAAAACTGTATATTTTCAACGTTTTCCCGATTTCCCCTTTAAAACCCATAAAATCCGATTCGCTTATAAACGCACTTGAACGTTAAAGACCGTCTCGTTATTGAAAGATTAATTTAATAAACATAAAATAAATGTCGCAACCGACGCGGGAAACCGCCGGGAACCAAAACGCGTACGAACTCGCGCGAGATCAACGCATAAAGAAGAACATGGAACGAATGAAATCGATCGGGATCGACGTCGCCGTGAAGAACGTACGATCGTTCACGAAACAACAAAAGGGGAATTGGAAGTCATCAACGTCAACATCACCTAATACTCTCTCGAAGAAGAGAGCGAAGAAGAGAGAGGAGCGGTCGCCATCGAGAAAAAGGACGAGCAGGAGACAGCGCGGCGAGAAAGCGTTAGGATCGAGCGAGATCGAGGGCGCGAGCGCGAATGGGATTCTCGCGAATGACGAGCTCTGGGAAGTGAAATATAAGGACGAAATGTATACGCAAGAGCAAGTCGAGGCGCTAGGAGATCGAAAGCGAGAGTGGGAGTTGTTCGTCGAAGGGTACGATAGTCAAGGACGAAGGATATACGATAAGAATGGGGGCGTTTGTTGTCATCAGTGTAGGCAGAAGACTTTGGGCGTGCATACGACGTGCTCGAAGTGTAACTCGTTACGCGGGAAATTTTGCGGCGATTGTATTTACATGAGATACGGCGAGCACCCGCTCGAGATCGAAGCAAATAACGAATGGGTTTGCCCGTGTTGCCGCGACATATGTAACTGCTCGTTCTGTAGAACGAAAAAGGGGTGGATGCCGACTGGAAACATGTACAGAGCCGCAATCGCGAGCGGGTATAAATCCGTCGCGCATTACCTAGTTCTCTCGAGACAGGACGACGCCGAGAAAGCGGCAGCGTGCGAAGCCGAGGCGGATAAAATCGCCGAAGCGCTCGAGGCCGCCGAAGCAAAGCGTTTGCTCGAAAACCCAGAACTCGTCGAACAAGAGCTCTTGAATAGGAAAAAGCCGCATTGGTTAAGTAAGAAGTAAGAAGTATAGACTAGACAAAATCACACACATACTAGTAAGTATTTAATCAAATTAATTAACTAATTAATTAATTAATAAACGTAAGGCGAAATCATAAAACGACAAAATGTCACAAATCGCGCTCATGGAAACGATCCAAAACGCGTTCGCTCGGTTCGCATGGTTCGTAGAAGCAGAAATCGATCGAGACACTTTAGAGTACTTATTCGAGACGTTAAGGGATGGGATAACTGACAAGGACGAGTTCATCGACTTCGTCGCGCCTTTGATCTCGCAATTGTTCGAGGACGACGAAGATGAAGCGAGAGAACGCGCGGAAGAAGCTTTTCAGATTCTGTACCCAAACGAAAGTAATCGCGCCGCTAACGATGACGCGATGAGTGAGCGCGATGAAACGGTAAATAAAAAAGTCATCAACGTAAAAATGGGAGGAGACGATGAAATCGAGCGCAGCGAACTCGAGAGAGAGATCGAACGCAGATTAAGAGAGAAGAGAAGAGATAAGTTACCAGATTATTCGAAAGAGAATCAGAACAGTAGTAGTAAAAGTAATAATAATCAAAAAGAGGCGAAGGAGGAGAAGATGAAGAAGAAGCGATTGGAAGATGGAGAACGCGAGACTATCGAGTTATTGAACGAGCTAGAGATCGCTCGAGAGACTGCGGCGAGGAAGAGAGTTGGTGGAGACGGCGCTGAAGCGAGTGGTAGTTTTGGTGGATCAATTGGGACCATTGAAGTAGGACCGTTTTCGGTACCGAACCCTGGGGGTGGAGCGGATTTAATAGACGAGTGTCAGTTGACTTTAGTACCGGGGAGGAGATACGCGCTCATTGGACGCAACGGAACAGGGAAATCGACTCTTTTAAAATACTTAGCGTCGAGAAGGGTTGGGCGAGAAAACAATAAAGGTTTTTCGGACGATGTTTTCGTGCATTACGTGAATCAAGAAGTAACTTTGACGGAAGAACAAGAAACTCTGCTGCCGATTGATATCGTTTTGCACGCCGACGTTCAAAGGAGATTACTTTTAGAAGAATTACAAACGTTATTGAATGATTGCATTAACGAAGGGAATCAAACAGACGAAAGCATGAAGAAAATGCAACGCTTATCGGAAGTTCAAGAACATCTCGAGGCCATAGGTTCGGCTTCAGCTCCAGCGCGCGCGGCGCAACTTTTGCGTAACCTTGGGTTCACCGATGAGCTAGCACATCGACAAATGAAGGCTTTATCAGGCGGTTGGCGTGTCCGCACTTCATTAGCAGCAGCGCTTTTTGCAGCGCCGGATATCTTGTTTTTAGACGAGCCAACAAATCATCTCTCTATTGCGGCTGTTATGTTTTTAGCAAAAGAGATCACTGAGAATCCTTGCTGGAATTCTAGAATCATCGTCTGCGTCTCACACGATAGACATTTTTTAGACGAGACGACGACGGACTCTTTACATATATCAGGTAGTGCAAAAAGAGTGACTTCGCATAGAATGAATTACTCGTCGTGGGCTAAAAAACGCAGAGAACAACAGACTGCGCTTAAGAAGCGCACAGAATTGCGACAAATCAAAATCGATACTCTCAAAGAATTCGCCGGTCACGGGTTTCGATATGGCGGTTCTGCGTCCCAAATCAATATGATGCAGAAAAAAGCATCGGAAGCTAGTAATTTAGAAAAAGAAGCAGAAGATGAGCAGCGCGAATTAGCCGATCTTGAAGAAGACCGCGAAAACAACCTCTCGTTATGCGCCGGGGGAGAATTGCAATCGCAATCAATCGCAATGTTAGAAAACTGCTCTTTTAGGTATCCAAACACGGAGAAGGATATATTCGCCGACGTCGATTTGAGCGTCGATTCGAAATCGCGCGTAGTCCTTTTAGGAGAAAACGGGCAAGGAAAGACGACTTTAGTGAAAGTAATAATTGGAGCTTTAAAAAATACTGGAGGTCTCGTGAAGCGTGATCATGGAGCGAGAATAGCTCTCGTAAATCAGCATCACGCTGAGCAAATTGCATACGATATGACGCCTTTACAGTTCATGTTAGATAAGTTCTCAGGTGATGGAAGTTATAAACACGAACAAGAGATTCGCGGGCATTTATCGTCGTGCGGTGTACCGACGACGTTACAAAGTATTCCAAGTGGATCTCTTTCAGGAGGTCAACGCTCGCGAGTTGCTATGGCCGCTGTGTCGTATACGAAGCCTCATTTAATCATTCTTGATGAGCCAACGAATAATTTAGATTTAGAATCGTGTGAATCGTTAGCAAACGCAATATCGGATTTTAAAGGCGGAGTAGTTTTAGTCTCGCACGACCAATTTTTCGTCGAACGAGTTGGTAAAGAATTCCTGGCAATCGAAAATGGCCAAGCGAATAGATTCGAGAGCTTTAAGAAGTATAGACAAAGTATTGCGGCTAAAATGCCAAGTTAGTGTACACGTACGGAAGTCATTATGCTGGTAATATGATAGTTTCAATTTATCTTAAAAAACTATTACAAATACCAATGCGCTCTTATACCAAACGCGGTGTCATATTTCCCACGTTCGTCTCGATTAATAACTATACCTGGAAAAACGGCCACGGATGGTTTTTGAAACCCGTCGCCGTTAACTCTGGCAAAGAGTTCTACGTGTTCTCCGCCGACTGCGCTGGAGTGCCCGAAGACACATCCCCAACCTAGGTTTTGAGGCGATAATATTTCTTTTAACGATGCGTTTGGTTTTAATTTTGAGCTCGGTGGTTTTGTTGCGATTACGCCCCATTCAAAGACATCTTGTTTTTGACCGCCGCCACCGCCATTTTTCTTCTGTTTCGATGAAAACGAGGAATTTGCTCCGCTACCGCCTCCGCCTAAAATATCGCTCTGTACCCACGCGCTGACGACGATATCATCCACTGCCGCGGCTACAGAAACATTCCCAATCGTCTGCTCATTCGCATCGACTGAACCACCAATTGATGCGGCGTAATTCACGCTCTTTTTTTTCTTCTTCGTCGTCGTCTTCATATTTACTATATCATCATCATCATCACCGTCGTCTTTCTTCTTGCTCCGCCAACTCGCTTGCCCAATAACTCTCGCCGTCGGTTCATCAACTCTCGTATTATTTCCCGCGCATGCGGCCACATTAAACGTACTCGTTTCATTAACCTTCACGCTCATACTGACCCCTGAATCTCCATCGCCTAAACTCATATAACTCGCCCCAGAGGTCCCGAACCCGGTCAAACTCGCGTTCTCGCCCAACGGCGACAAACTCGCAAACGCATCCCTACCCTCGAACCCGAGTACGTTCACTCTCACTTGCATGCGATCCTTCCCAAGTAAGCTCTCGAACACGTTCGTAATCTTATGCGTAATCTTCCTCAACTGCACCGGCACGACCTCTTCGCCGCTCTCTAAGAACATCCGCCCTTGCTTCGCCTCGAAAACGGTCTGTAACACGTGCCCTTTCGCGAACACCGTGTCACAGTACACCTTCAACTCTTGCCCTTTTTTCATCCTCTGCTTGGCCGTGCAAGCGAAGTTCGTGCTACCGCTCGCACTTCTTTGCGACTCTTTTTCTTCGTTTTGCGCGAGACATGTCTCTACCCTGGCCTTCACTCGCGCGAACACTCCTTGCGAGTTCTCGCAGTTTTGTTGTTTTATGTACGCTCGTAACATCGAATCGCTCGCGTGAAACCTATCGCGTACGGTTTTGATATCAGTGAAGCAATCTCTCTGTAATCGTTTTAATGCAGCGATTTCTTCTTCGATCGATCGCGCGTTTTCGAGCGCCGTTGATTCCACGATCGTAGTAGGTTTCTTAAACATATTCTTTCTTGTTTGTTAAATTCCGCGATGGTTCTAATAAATGAGCGAAAACGAAAATATCTACACATTAATGCAGGAGTAAGAACGAAGAATAGCTTTACTTTACTACAAAACTGGTCCATTTTTTCTAGAGAAAAGCGAGTGAGAGAGTACGCACTCGCTCGATACGAGAGCGATACAGATTTCGTTCGCGTTTCGGTGTCCAAAAAGAATAGTTTGTTCCGCTCAGTCTGTTCACGCATTCGGAAGATTTGAGCGTTGGAATCGAAGGGAGAAGAGTTTATAAAAAATGATCGCTCATCGAGCGCTCGCGAAAGCATGGTTAAGTCAAGAATCGAGAAATAGGAGAGAAAAGAGCTCGAACACTACTGCGAATGGTGACGGCGAGAGGAAGAGTCTGCTGCAAAAGAATCGAAGTTGGGCGGTAGATATCGATCGCGTCTTGGGCAGTTCTTCAGCAGTTGCAGTCAACTCAGAGCACGAGAGAGACGAGGGCAGTAAACGAAGAAGGATGCTTCTGCTAGGTTCGATGACGTTTTCTTTAACGAACTTGACACGAATGAGTTCGTTGACGAGAACGAGAGATGATTTCGTAGCACAGGCTGCGAGCGATTTCTTTACAGACTCGCAAAGTACGTTTCTCTTAGGTCCGGTAAAAGTCACCGTCTTACGTTTAGCGCAATTGAGAAGAGACGTAGAACAAAAGATTGTTTTAGTCGGCACCGAGGAAGCCGAAGCGCGGTTGAGAAACGCTGTTTTAGATTGTACGAGTCCAAGACCAGCTCTCAGAGCGTACGCAGCGAGTGGGAGAGACGTTTGTACGATTAACATCGTCCTTAAATCAATCACGAACAGGAACGAGAACGTCAAAGACGCCGCAGTCGCGAAACGTAACGAACTCTTGAAATCCTACGCAGAACTTGAGAAAATACTCACGCAATCAGAAGAAGTATCGAGCGAACGAGATATCGCGAACGCGTTCGAAAACGCTGAAACAGCTGCTAAAAATTTCGCGTCCTGCGTCTTAAGCGCGTTCTCCTCGTTCTCTCGAGACGAACTCCTGGCGAAACGCGCGGAATTCCCCGAACTCTTCGATCGAGTAGTCGTTTCTTGAAAGACCAAAGCAGTGCGTTCACAGCTTGTATGCTAGTTATTTATTCATTTATTTCTCATCGCCAAAGAAGCGTTCGTTCTGCTCTCTCTCGTTCTCTCTCTCTCTGTCTTGTCTTTCTAAAAGTTCAAAAAACGAATCCGACGTCACTTGTTGTTGCGCACGAGCATGTAAATTAAATCCAATTAAATCCAATTAAACGAACGAATTAAATCAAATTCAATTCAATTAAACGAGCGAACGCTTAAGTAATTTGCTTCTAATCTGAACTATCGATTAAACGATTAAAATGACGACGAAACAGATGCACATGGCACAGACGCAACAGTTCACGGTCCTTAAGGTTTTAACCGAGGAAGGAAAAGATCCGCAGGAGTTCTGGTGCCGTTTGGATAACGTCTACATCGAGCAGAACGAAGAACTGAAAAGGTCTAAACCGTACGTAATCATGGCCGGTAAGGCACAATCGAACCGCGCGAAATGCGGGAAGTGCCAAGAGAAGATCGAGAAAGATGTCGTCAGAGTTGGAATGCCGTATCAATATAAAGGGACGTATTTCGGGTATCAGACCGGGTGGTATCACGCCGAGTGCTTAAGGTTTCCGGAGTTATCGGAGCAGAGGTTGAGGGAGTTGACGTATTGGCGAGGCGCGATTTGCGAGAAAAAGGACGACGATGATGACGATGATGAGACGAAGAAGAAGAAGAAGAAAGCTACGAAAAAGACGTCGGAATACGTCGATGATGCAGAGAGAGATGAGTTAATGAGGGTTCTGTTGCAAAAGACGAAACCGAGATGCGAGGAGGGCGAGGTCGATCCGAACGAGGAGGGATTTTTGCAGCGAGGGGTCATGTTACCATCGCAGGCGCCCGTTGGATTAGTGAGAGAGTTATTGCCGTTTCAGAAGGAAGGGTTGCAATGGATGATGGATAATGAGAAGAGCGCTTTGCGGGGAGGGATTTTGGCCGACGAGATGGGTATGGGGAAGACTATTCAAGCCGTATCGTTGATTTTGAAAGATAAAGAAGCGAGAAGAGCCGCTTTGGTCGCCAAAGGGACTATGGAAGTAGATAATACCGCTATTCCTACTAGTACTACTACTAAAAGTAAGAATAAGAATAAGAAGGATAAAAATAAGAATAAAGAATCGATGATGATGATGATGATAGATTCTGCAGAAGGTGAAGAAGAAGAACTAGCAATAGCAAAAGATAATCGAACGAAGACGTCGACGCTTATTATAGTGCCCACTTCGGCTTTAGTTCAATGGGACGACGAAATCAAGAACTATGTGAAAGAAAACTCGCTAAATGTGGTCACCTACTATAAAGACCGCAATCGAAACACGATGGTGGAAGAAATGAAGAACGCTGATGTCGTTCTCACGACGTTTCCTGTTTTAGAAAACGAGTATCGAAAGTGCGAAGCGAGTTGCAAAGTCGCGTGCCCGCTTTGCAAGAAGAAGTATTTGCCTCGCTCACTCGCCATTCATAGGAAATATTTTTGCGGCACAGACGCAATGCGAACTTTGAAGCAAGCGAAAACTGAAAAGACGAGAGATGTTGCAAATCAGAAAGCGTTAGCGACGCTTAACGTGATTAGTAAAGACAAACTTGAAGAGACGTTGAATGATTTAAAAGCGTCAGAACTGGAACAACAACAACAACAAAAGTCTTCAAAAGTGCCATCGGTCATGAATATCGCGAGAGAATATACGGCAGCGAGCGGCAGGAATATGTCAATGTACGATGGTGCACACAAAGCTCGCGCTGCTGCTGCGGCAGGTTTCGTCATCGGCTCCAACGACGACGACGAAGGCATCACCGAAAAAGAACGAAAAGCCATCCAACCTAAAGTCAAAGAAATAAAAAACTTTGGGATGGGATTTCCGAAAAACATGATTGAAAAAGCACTCGTGGATACCGGCGGAGACGTTCAACTAGCGCTTAATGCGCTCATGGATATGCAAGAAACTATGAAGACGAAGAAAACAAGCAGTCCCGCCGCTGGTGGATACAAAATGGAAGTCATGGCCGACGGTCAAGAAGCCATTTGCTTAGATTGTGACAGTGATGAAGAAGACGATGCGACCGAGGTCATCAAAAAATTCACAAAACAGCAGAAGAAGGCATCGAAAAAAACTGCTACTACTGCCCGCACATCGGCAAAAACAAAGAAGAAACCTGCAGCAGAGAAAAATGCACCCGCCGCCGCCAAAAAAAAGTCTTCGAGGAAGAGCAAAAAAGACGACGACGATGACGACTCTGATTTTGAGATCGATTCAGAGGATCTCGACGAAGATGAAGACGACGAAAAAGAAGATGAATATGATCATGATTTTTCAGAGGAAGTAAAATTTGTTTCCGAATCTCCTGCATTAGGTAAAAAACGAGACCGCGATAGCGGCGAAGCGAATGACAAAGACAGTTTACTTTTTGGTAACACGGACGATCGTGACATTAGAGAGAATCTCTTAAAGTCTTCATCGCTTCATCAAATACATTGGCATCGCATTATCCTCGACGAAGCGCACAAAATCAAGGCAAGAACCACCTCTACGGCAAAAGCTGTATACGCACTCGACGCGGACTACAGATGGTGTCTAACCGGAACGCCTTTACAAAACCGTGTAGGAGATCTATATTCTCTCGTTCGATTTCTCCAAATGGAACCGTACTCGTTCTATTTCTGTACGAACAAGGTGAATAATGGAACAGAAATTTGTGGCTGCAAGAGCGCGTGTTGGGATATGGGACCTGGGAATAAACATTGCGTGCAGTGCGGTCATCCAGGGATGAAGCACTACTCAAAATTCAATCAGGACGTCATCAATCCGATCAACCGATACGGTGGTATCGGTGCTGGTAAAAAGGCGTACGTTACGCTTCGCAACAATATATTACATCCGGCGATGTTAAGAAGAACGAAGAAAGAACGCGCCGCAGACGTACAGTTGCCAGAATTGAAGGAAGAAATCTTGGAGCCAGTGTTTGATCAAACCGAGCGAGATTTCTATGAAGCTTTGTACTCGAACGTCACCGCGAGATTCGACGGGTTTGTAAAAAAAGGAACCGTGTTGAATAACTACGCGCACGTATTTGAATTACTCTCGAGATTGCGACAGGCTTGCGACCATCCGTACTTGGTCCTTCATTCGCGGAATCCAAGATTAAAGAATCAAAACGAAGAACATTTGAGTTTCAAGAAAAAAGAGGTGAAAGAAGATAGTGATGATGACGAAGAAGAAGAAGAAGAAGAAGAAGAACCAAATAAGAAAACAAAAGCAAAAGGAGCAAAGAAGAAGAACGAGTTTGAAGTTCGCGAGAACGTTCCGAGCGACGCGAAGGAGACGATGCACTACTGCGGCATGCCCGATTGCGGAGAAAAGGTTGAATCGGAGGACGCTGCGACGTCGAAGTGCCACCACGTCTTTCACCGCGAATGTATTCAGCCGTATATGCAGTTAGATAACGGAGATAAAGGTATAAAATGCCCGAAGTGTCGCGCGAACTTAACCATCGATTTGTTTCCAGACGATGAAGCTCTTGCAAAAATAAAGGCGCCTAAGGATGAACGAGGAGGTAAAAAGAACAAAGGCGAGCTCGACGTCGAAGATATCATTCCCAAGAGTAAGACTATCTTAAATCAAATTAATTTGAGTGAGTATAGGACATCCTCAAAAATCGAGACGCTGCTTGTAAAACTTCGCGAAATTCGAACCGGTGAGAACGGAAAGAAGAATAAGGCGATCATTTTTTCGCAATACACGTCGATGATTGACATCGTCGAATGGCGCATGAAGAAGGAGAATTTCGTCATTCGCAAACTCGTTGGATCCATGGCGGTGACGGCAAGAGCTCAAAACCTACACGAGTTTTGCCACGATCCAGAAGTAGACGCAATAATCATGTCGTTGAAATCTGGCGGCGAAGGCTTGAATTTGCAAGCCGCGAATTACGTATTCGTTCTGGAACCGTGGTGGAATCCGGCGGTTGAAATGCAAGCGGTTATGCGCGCGCACCGTATAGGTCAGAAGAGAGAGGTAACAGCGTTTAGGTTTGCGTGCAAAGACACAATTGAAACTAAAATGCACGAGCTTCAAAAGCTGAAACGTTTGGTTTTTGAAGGAACTATGGATGGTAACGAAGCGTCCATGGCAAAATTATCTGCGGAAGACTTGCAATTTTTGTTCAAACGATGAAATTGCGTGATATACATATCGCTCGTGACCTCACTGGCGTCTCGTAAAATGTCGTATACTACTAGTTGTGCGTTCGAATTCTCACTTGTAAGGTATGAATGAAAGTTGAAGACATGGAAGAACCCGGAAACTGATATTGTTGAAACGTTTGATACATATCAATAAGCGTGTATGGTGAGAAATTTGATCCCTGAAAGCGATGTTTGTTTTGATGCTTTGAAAGAGATGTGACTTGGGATACACAGGTATGGTTCAAGCCAATATCGCATTTCGATAAATATTCTCTAGAGTCGCATCTTGAACTCCAACCTCGCATTGTAATTCGTCTCGAAAACGCTTTGGAGGAGGGTGGGAATACTCGAGAGGGAAACTGTTCAGATATAATTACCTATATTAAGAGCGTGGTTAATTCAAATAAACCAGTTAAAGTTAAACAA
>Ga0114998_10004025_pt1 | contig 10806 bp, 10 predicted proteins | sample ArcticOcean_MG_C_5_FD_87044 | JGI IMG/M metagenome (GOLD analysis project Ga0114998, IMG submission 87044) | Marine microbial communities from western Arctic Ocean - ArcticOcean_MG_CB4_138 | ecosystem: Environmental > Aquatic > Marine > Oceanic | place: Arctic Ocean: Canada Basin | collected...
CCCGTCCTCACATCAGCCAAGCACCTAAATGCCACGTGGAGCTGATGTGGCGAAACGAAAGACGCCGGGAAAGACGCGAATTCTCAAACGACGTTTGGAGGCTCTCCTTTTCGTCGCCATCCCGCCCCCCCCCCTCCCCACTCCACGCGCCCCCGCCGCCCGTAATCGCCATGGCCGCCGTCGCCCCCCCCCCCGATCTCAAGCGCCTCGGTTTCGTCGAGACCGCCGCGACGAACTCGTTCGAGTTCGTCACCGGCACCACCGTGTTTTCCAAGGCGTGCGGGTACTACACGAGCGCGAAGGAAACAAACGCTTTGAAGGTACGTCCGTCGCGGGGTCAACTGTGTCTGTTGCGCACCGAGCGCGGGTTTCTGCCTGCTTTCGCCCTGACGCGAACTCGCGCGTCAAGTGGTGTCGTGACACAGCACACGGTTCGTGTGTGCTGTGTGTGTTTTCGAGAAGAAGCGCGAAGCCTGCTGCGCAACACGCGCGTCGGTCCTTCCCCCCCCCTCGGCATCCCTTCGCGTTTTCCGAGGGCCTGTGGTTTTCCCGCGAGATGTTCTTTTTGACAAATCAATCTCTTCCCCCCCCCCTCGCAGGGCTCCTTGACCAAGATCGAGCACCTGATCAAAGCCTTCGGCACCCCCGTGGTGTCCAAGGTCCAGGAGAAGTACCCCGGGTACATGACCACCGTGGACGCCAAGGTAGGGGACGAGAGACGGCTAACACCCAGATCCGATTTCGTAAAAAAAAACACCACCTGGCGTTTTTTTGGGGAGAAGAAAACAAACAAAAAAAACTGACCTCATCTTTTCCCCTCGCCGAAACAAACAGGTGGACACCGCCGTGACGCTTCTTCTTGGAATCTGGGCGCACAAGATCGCCCCCAGCTCAGCCATGGTTTACGCAAAGTCCGCCCTGGCGCTGACTCCTGAGAAGCTCGAGGAACTCAAGGCGACCAGGGAGGCTTATTTCGCCAAGATCGAACAGACGCTGGTTTTGTTGAAAGCGAAAGCCATCGCGCTGCCCGAACAAGTCACCACGGCTGTGCAAAACGCCATCGCGGAGGCGAGGGAAAAGATTCTAGACGCGCACTTGTTCGAGAAAGTCAAGGCCGCGTACGAAACCGTGCTGAAGTACCCCGCCGTAGTCGCGGTGCTTGAAAAAACAGCGCCGTACGCCGCGAAGGCGATGGAAGTGGCCGGGCCCTACGCCACGAAAGCGGTGGCCATCGCCGAGCCGTACGCCACCAAAGCCAAAACCATCGCAGCACCGTACGTCACGAAAGCCACCGAGTTCGGCGCGCCATTCGTGACCGCGATCCGGGAGAAGGTCATGCCCGCGAAACCGGTGGAGCAGCTGGATTAGAAGAGCCGGGCGATTCCGAAGTGCATGTGATGCTTGTACATACTGTAAGAGAAAGACAATCATTCAATTCATCGTTGATGCTTTTTTTTTATACACCTGCACTCCTTCTACCCCTTAACCCGGTCCTCCCGAACCATCACCCGAACTGGTTGTACAAATAAAGCGAGATCCCTAGGACGATGAAAATGAGAATCACGTCGATGCAGAAATGCCGCGTGCTTCGCATTTGGGTGACGATCTTTTTCAGTTTCCCGTTCGCGGTTCTGATGCGATAAAAGCCGAAAGTGTCAGTCTCGTATGGGCAATCAGGGAGGCGGAATGTGGTGATTGGGAAATACTTACCTCAGCTCCGCGGCGGTTGAGTCCATTTTGTTATCGATAGCGTCCATCACGGGCGCTTGTCTTTTCACTTCGTCGTCCATCTCCCCGCCTAAATTCCGTAAAACTCGCAACCCTTTCGAGATGTCATCAAGACCTTTGTCTTGAGTTTTTTTCTTCGCCTCGAACTCGCGTCGGAACGCGGAACTCTCCTCGCTGTGCTCCATGTTCTCCGCGCCCGCCATGGCTTCGTTTAGTGATGATTCGTCTAATGCGATGCCTTTTCCTTTATTTTTGCCCGTCCTCCCGTTTCCGCCGGCGCCGCTCGCGATGTTCCCCGGGTTCGTCCTTGCGGGGGGGGGGGGCACGTTCCTCGTAACCCCGTCTGGGACGCACTCCACTTGGTACTCGAAATCGTTCACTTCGTCTTCCCTTAACGCTTTTTGTTCGTCGGTCATCTTTTTTCCGCTCTTCGCGCAGAGTTTCCTCAGCTTTGGCAGTTCGCCCCTCAAGAAATTTTTGCTCCGCCGGATCTCCGCGTTCGCCGTGGCCAACGCCGCGCGGCTGGTTTCGTCCCTGATGCCATCAGCTTTCTCGGTAATGTCCTTCAGGTTGTGCTTAAGGGAGTAAAACAAAGACGAAAACCCATCCGCCTTGGCGCCGTTCGGCCCAAGAGGCGCCATCTCCTCATCCGGTAAGTAGTGCGAGTACTTCTTCAACAACGCGCCACTGCGAAGCAAGATGTCGCCGGAGTTGGACATGGCGTGCGCGTCGTTCCACGGCGTGTCAAACAACGCAAACCGAACCCTAAACGTACTACCCGCCTGGGTCACGCCACGCCTCGCAAGGACCGCGCTTGGCCGAACCGCGGACGCACCGAAGCGCCGCGTTGGTGTGCCGAGGAGAGGAGGGCACACGCCGTATGCAAACGGAAAGGAAAAGGTCTGGACGATTTTTTTTCTGGCAAAACGTATGAGCAAACAGTCTAAAAGCAGTGTAGATAAAGGTTTTGTGGACAAGGGATATTTCTAGCCATTCTACTCTCTTTTTTTCGCCGCTTGCAGTCGTTTTTTAATTTGCGGCAGAAAGTCCTTCAGCGGCTTGGTGCCGTCCAGCTTCAGCGTCGCCGTGGTCGCGCCCCCCCCGTCTTTCTTCGCCCCCGGCGTTTTGCCCATCACCAGCCCCAGTTCCTTGCACAGCGGGGTGATGTCTTTCAGGGACATTTTCAGCTTTTTGCAAAGCGCGGTGACGTCGCATTGCCACCCGCCCGCTCTCAAGGCCATCAGGATGACGTGCAGGGTGATTAAATCGGTTTCCGCTTTCGGTCGGACCCATCTTTTCGGTTCGCCGGGCAAAAACGGCTGGCCGTCCAGGGACGCCAGGGTCATGAACGTATCGATATAAGCCCGTTGCGTCACCGAGTCCACCTTGGTTTCGTGCGTCCAAGACACGGAGAGTGGTTCGTCGCTCGTGTCCAGTTCGTTGCCGTTGTCATCCTTCCGCCGAGGCCGGCGTTCAACAACGATCCCTTTGTGTTGCCGAAACGCGAGGAGCTGGTCCAGGGCGGCTAAGGCTTTGGCGGCTTCTTTTTTCATGGCGGTTTCGTTGGACGCGTCCACAGCGGTACTGAAATGACTTTGGCGCTGTAGCTCAGGCACCAGGTCTAGTACGAAAACATCGAGGTCACCACCGGCGCGCAGCGTATCCATCGCCGACGGTTTTTTGGACGCGTCTAGTAGCTCTTTGTACGCCGAGCGCTCCAAAAGGGGGTACAGGGGAAACCGTCGCAGCGGGTACGCATCGTGCGGGTTCGTCGCGTGTTGGTCGTGCGCTGGGATGTTCCGTCTTTGGCCCGCTAAATCAGCCAAAGCCTTGCCATCCAGCTCACCTTTGGTTTGCTGAATCAGCGCGTCGCGCATCGCATCGGGCGCCGCTAACGACGACGCGTCCACTTTCCGCTCCGCCTGAATCCTACTAACCTTGCGCTGGCGCTTCGCGCTGCTGAAGGCTTTCAACAGCCGGTCGTTGTACAACGCACGCGTCGCGGGGTCGTTCATGTCCTCGCCTTCTTCCCAAGCAGGCGAGGCGTACTCCAGGGCGTGACACCTGGTTTCCAGCTGGATTACCTGGCCGCCGCCGATTGGCACGACGTCGAGCTGATACTCGGCGTTTTTGTCCTCCTCCTCGGTTTCGCCGCCGCCGCCGCCACGGTCTGCGCCGGCACCCCGGCCCCCGTCGCTCACGCGCTTCAGTCGCGCGACGAACCACGAACACGCATTCGCCGCCGCGGTTCCGTGGTTGTCGAAGTTAGTCCCAACGTAATCCACCCCCCGGGTCCTGCCACGCAGCACCAGGTGCTGTCCTCGGAACTCGATGTTCTTGCGCCACGCGCTGAACTCCGTGCCACTGGGAGGCATGCCATCGGCGCGCGAAGGCAGGTGGCACACGAAAGGCCCTTCCTCCATGCCGCCTGTGCCGGGCGTGACATGCACCGCGACGGTGGCCTTGCGCTTGAGCGTCTTGGGCTCCGCCATCGCGTAGCCGCTGGTGCGGGCGCGACTGAAAGAGAGGGCGGCGCCGCGAGAGGAAGGAACTCGAGGAGGCGGAGACGACCGAAGGCTTATTTTTGGGTGAGTGTGTTTTTCTTCACTTTTTTCTTCTTCTGTAAAATATTCTAAAGGGCGACGCCGGGTCTACTACAAGGAAAACCGCTCACGGGCGACGGTTCGTGTTCCGCGACCGCGCTCGTCACAAGCCTGCGTCACCACCAATTGCGCACTGCTGAGTAACGCACGGCCCGCACGAGAACGGAGGCGCGACCGACCGCGCGTCGGCGACCAGCCGGGAAACCGCGCCCCAGGTCAGCGCCGGCACCGCGACGAACCCGAACAGTAGTAACGCGTACAGAGAGACCTGAGATTGTAAAAAGAAAGTGTCAGTCTTTCGTAATGTGAGTGAGTAATTACTCTGGACAATCGGCAAACAGTGTGCCTGGATTTGGGAAACGCGCAACACGCACCTTCACGAAAGCGCTCACCGCGCCTAAACGCCGGTCTTTCCCAAACGGGTGGTTTTTACCCGAACCGGCGTACTTCGGCGGCGACCTTCGTGTCATTTCCGGTTTTTGTTTCGTCACTGGCGACCTGAACGTCTGCGTCTCCGCGGGGGTCACGCCTTTTTTTATGGTGAACACCCGGCCCTCCGCGAATTTGGGCGGCGAGCTTGGATCGGATTGGCCGTCGTGTTGGTCTTTCAGAGCGTCAATTTCTTGGAGGAACTCTGTCTCCCGTTTCGCGCTCGCAGCCAACAAATACGCGGGTGGGATAACAAGCACCGTGGTGGCCACGAACAACGCCCCCACCGCAGCGGTCATGTCCTCGAAAAGACCGCACACGTTCGTTAGGAGATACGCAGAGAACAACACCGCGGCGCTCATGGACGCCCACTGCCGGCGCGCCGCTGGTGAGTCATCCGTCACCGAGTACGTCGCGTACGCTCGTAACAACGCGGTGTTGAGAATCGTAAACGACACGATGATGTGGAAGAAAAACAAGGTGTTCCCGACCCAGCGCGTGGCGTTGAAGGGCAGGACGTCCAGCAGGAAACCGGGCACGGCGTCGCCGAAGCGCGCGTACATGATCGCCGCCGTTCCGTAATACAGGAAAAACAGAATTGGGGTGGACAGGGCTAGGGTTTTCGGGTAGGCTGTTGTGTCGTCAAGCTCGGTGAGGTACTCGAAGAACGCGCACTGGCCGCCTCCTGAGGCGAAGAAGAACCCGCCGATGGAGGTTAGGGTGTCCGTGATCCCGAGGGGGGGCCACGTCGACCAGCTCGCGTTTGCGGGGACCGGGACGCGCGAGCTTTCGGACATGATAAGCGTGATGCACCCGACCACCGCGGCGAAGGACAGCAGGGAAATAGCCGTGATGTCCTTGTACGATCGCAGCTGCGCGAACGGGAAAACCACCACGAGCGCCCCCGCAGTCGCGACGGGCAGACACACGCGCGTTTCGTACGCGAAGTTCATGATTGTCCTGCCCAGGGAATTTAGATACGCGGCGAGGATGGTGAACAGGTACAGATGCACCACGAGCCGTACCCCAAGCGCCCCAGAGGCGCCGAAAAACGTCTCCGCCGCGTTCGCCTGGCTGCGAATCGTTGGGTAACGCAAGTGCACGCCGTACATCATCAGCAACACGCAGTAGTTGATGAACAGCGTGACGAAGCACGTCGCGGTGCCGAGCACCCAGCCGAGCCTGCCCAAATGCAGGGGCAGGGCGAAAACACCTTGGCCCGCGATCTCGCCGAGAATAAGAAACGCGAGCAACCACCACGAAACGTTGCGTTTCGGGAGGGGGACGCCGCCGCCAGCGGCGCCAATCAGGGGGGTCGTCTCCCCCGCCATGGCGAATGACCGGGGGCGCGTGTAACAGCCCTCGGGAAACACCAAAAAATCAATCCCGAAATCCTGACTGGCAAAGAAACGTTTCCTTCTCGATGACTCATTCTCAAAAGTGTATTTGTTCACAACCTGAGGCTACCTCAAGGGGACCCCCCTTATCTACGTACTCCTCCTCACCTCCCTGCACTTTTCCGTCGTCCCCACCCGTCGTCCACCCCCAAAACAGGCCTTCCCGGGTCGAACGTGGGTACGTAGGATTTAATCAACCGCAGACCGCGCGCACCGCCTTTTTCCGCCATCAACGAAAGCGTTTCGTGGATAATAACGTCCAAGCGTTTCTGCTCCCCCCCCACGATTTTGGTCCGGTAACCCACTCGAACCTTCACGGTACAATTTGACAAGGTGTTGGGGGTGGGCAACAGCCGTCGGAAGCCGTCGCACTCCAACAAAACATCCACCGCGCCGTCAAATTCAGTCAGCAAGAGTGAAACGATCTCCAGCGCCGCCGCGACGGCAGGTGGGTTGGACGTGTTCAGCGCCGCGCGCAGATGCGGCACCAGCTGCGGAATCAGGGGTAAGATTGTGTAATAATCATGGGCTTGTATGATCTGCTTCGTGCCTTCTATGGCGATCATCCGCTGCGGCTCCATGGTTACTCGGCATCCTTCCACGAAAACCGGCAGCCACGTCGCCACCGCGAAGTCGCTTGCCGGCCCCGGCCACCGTGGTTGCCGCCACCGAATCTGCGGCGCGCCCCCGAAGTCCCCGCTGTTCTTCTCCGCGGGTAGGCTGCTATTGGCGTACGCGGTAGCGAACGCACTTACCGGCCCGGCATTAGCAAGGGCCCTTTGCGTAATCGTGAGTCGCGGGTGCGGCTTCGCGCCGCGCAAATGCGGCCCGCGGCAACAAGCGCACCACTTTTCCGGCAGATTCACAACCGCGCTGAGCTTCTCGAAACAAAACCTGCCAGTAGCGTCGCCGGTTGGAACGGCGGAGAGGGGCTGGCGACCTGTGGGTTTGGCCGAGGTTGTGTTTTTCGTGCTCGCGTGGCTCATGGCGGTGGCGCTCCGCGCGGTGGCGCCACGCGCGACGGAACTCGCATTTGCTGCAGTTCCCCCATTCGCTTTCCCGGAACTTCGGCGGGAAGCCGAGGCGCCGCCGCTGGTGGACTTGCTGGTCGCCTCGCGAGCGCGGGTACCGCCACTGTTTCGGGTCGTCTCGCTGGGAGGCGGCAGACGCACGTCCGGCGACATTGCGGTCGCGCGCGCGGGGGTTTGGGCGGAGGCCAAGCGACGACACGAAAACCGAACCGTTGGAGAAAGACGAAAGCAACTACACGGGTCAAAGAGGGTGTTTTACCTCAGAAAAAAGAAGAACCCACAGGCATTCAGTCACGACGTGACCCCATTCGGTGGAACCGTTTTATGACGATGTTGTTTGTCATACGGGAATTGCCGAAATGGACGCGTTTCCATTCGCCCCGCGCCACTCCGCACCGCGCAGAAGACCCCACCACTTTCCCATGTCCATCGACTTGCAGTTCCAGCCCGTGCACGCCCTGGCCGGCGGCGCCATCCTGGGCGTCGCCACCGTTGGCAAGCTTCTGCTTACCGGTCGTGTGCTCGGTATCAGCGGCGCGTTCAAAGGCACAATCACCGAGGGAGACGTCTCCCCCTGGCGCTTCGCGTTCCTCGGCGGTCTCGTCGCGTCCGGGGTGCTGGACGCGGCGTTTGACCCGTCACAGACCGCGGAGCCGTTGCCTGACATGGCCAGGGTCGTGTTGGCCGGGTTACTCGTCGGCGCCGGTACCGGCATGGGCAACGGGTGTACCAGCGGCCACGGGATTTGCGGGAACTCGCGGTTTTCGGTGCGCTCGATGGCGTACACCGCGACGTTCATGGCCGCCGGAGGGGTAGCCGCGAGTTTGTTTGACACAAACAAATCACTAGGCGTGAACTCCAACCACTCAGCACTGAGCAACCTTAACGTTCCCGCCGGCGATGAGTTAACCAAATACGCGGGAATACTCGCCGTGAGCGCCGCGGCGTTTGTCGGGTTGGGAGCGCTCGCGACGCTTTCCAAAAACAAAAAACACGACGGCGACGACGAATCGAAGCAGCACAGGACGATTTCCCTGGTCACGGAAGCCCTCGCCGGGCTGGTGTTCGGTGTCGGCCTGACAATCTCGGGTATGCGCCGGGCCGCGAAAGTTAGTGGGTTTTTAAGTTTACTGGCGCCCTCGTTCGACCCGTCGCTCATGTTGGTCATGGGCGGCGCCATGGCCGTCGCGATTCCCGGGTTCCAGGCCGCGAACAAAAAGATGGAAAAACCAGCCTGCGAGCGTTCCTTTTCAATCCCGAAAAACAAAACCATCGACCGGAAACTAATCACCGGAGGCGTGTTGTTCGGCCTTGGGTGGGGCCTCGCGGGCTTATGCCCCGGACCCGCAATCGTCAGCGCCGCCGCCGCGCCGTCAACGAAGCTACTGGCGTGGCTAGGAAGCGTCGCGCTCGGGATGTGGGGACAGCACAAACTCGTGAAGTAACGACGTGGTGTGATGGGGGAGTGTGTGCTGTAAGTAATGGGTAGTGTAAGACGACAATACGATATTAACATATAAAGCCGTAATAGAGTACTCAAAATTCGATAACACGGCGTCACTCCCTTGGTGCCTCAAATCGTGGAATCGCACGGCTTGTAGATGTGGTCGATACCTCTATAGAGTGTAATGTTTTAGAATGTTTTTTGGATGTCCATCCCGCGCGCTTACGCGTTTTCGTTCCCCGGGTAAAACGCTTCCCACCACCCCGGCGCGTATTTCGCGTAAGGCGCGGTCCACTTCGACGGGTCCGGCGGTTTAAAGTGGTCCGCTTTGATCAGGGTTTTGCTTGCCAAAACCTCGGACGCGTCGCCCGTAAGCGCGCCTTTGTACACCCGGTCCATGCGCAGCTTGATGAAGTCGTTCCACACTTTATCCGTGGTGACAACCGCGACGCATGGTTGTTTCACTTTCTTCGCGACGTCCGGCATGGCGTCAAGGAACGCGGGGTTAGGGACGACCCAGAAATCCTGCTCGCGGGCGATTTCGCGGTAAAAACGCCGGCGCTCCCGCAAAACCTCAGGCAAGTGCTCGTTGTTTTCGTCGTTCAACATGAAATCCGCGTTGGCGAGGCAAAAGTAAAACTTTTGGGTCTGCTTTTGGTGGACGGGGGATGGGGGGGTTAGTTTTGGTTTTAGTTTTAGGTGGTGGGGGTGTGGTGTGCTACTCGTTCTCTCTAGTAGTACTAGTACTACTCGTTCGCTGTCGTGTTACGAGTGAATGTCCGCTCTCGTCGTGTGCTAACGACAGTCGCTTCGCGCGGAGGCGCGTGGGGTCCACGTCACGCCGACCGCCGTCCGTGCCTGAGCATGTCAATCAATCATCCAAACGCAGGCGAACGCAGTCCAAAGCGTTAAAGCGCCGCCAATGCGCGAAGGTTTAGGACGTGTGTCTCGAGGCGAGCGCGTCGCTGATTGTCCATAATCCGGTTTCGGAGCTCTTGAAGCAACGCCGAGACGATCGGGTTCGGTTCGAGTGACGGTGGGACGGTTACGTGGCGAGGTTGGTTCACGCGCTGCGTCACCGGGCGCGTCTAATGATCGAATGAAAACAGGGACCGTAAACGCACCCCGGACGCGGACGCGGCGGTGTCCGTGGACGCCGCCTCCGCGGTGGCGGTGGTGCGCACGCCCGCGCGGCGCACGGGCACGGCGCGAGCCTTGCTTGTGAATCGCGAGCCTCCGCGGGTCTTAGCGGGCGCGACCACGGGCGCCGCGGCGGACATGGCGAAAGCGGACATGCGGACGCGTCGTGTGTCAACTCGGAACTTCGAAGTTGGGCGACCGACGTGAGGTCGGCGCGAGGACGAGTGGGTGAGGTGGCGCACGTCACATCGAAATCGGAGAGCCTGTCCCGGATCTTTCCGGCGATGTCATTGGATGGAATTTGAGATCCGAATCTGCGCTTTTTGAAGACTAAAAGAACTGTCAGCGAACTGTCAGGCAAAATCGCAAAAAAAATTCGAAAGCGGATGAAAAATGACGCGTGGCCCACAGAGAAACGGCGGAAAGCGCTTCGGCGTCGCGCCCCTCCACTCCATCCGTCACGTGCCCCCGAGACTGCTTTCGCGCATCTCGCAACTCCCGACGATGTCGTCTCTCGCGCTCGCCGCAGGCGTGGTGCCAGCGCGTGCGCCTGGTGCCGCACGTCGCGCGTCTCGCGCGCCGTCCCCCGCGTCGCGCGCGGTGCCTTTCCGGCGACCTTCCACGTCAGCGGTGCGTCTCGGCCGAGCTTCCGCGATGGCCAAACCCGCGCCCGCGTTCGGGCGCGCGCGCACCCTGCGCGTCAACGCCAGCGTCCGCACCCCCGCCGCCCTCGCCGCCAGCAGCAACGAGGTCAGCGCGGAGGTCACCGTCCGCGCGATGTACGACGCTATTAACCGACGAGACGTGGAAGCCGCGCTCGCGTTCGTGGATGAGAACGTTCTTTACGAGGATTTCAACTTCCCCACGCCCTTCAAGGGAATAGCCGCGGTCCGCAAGCTGTTCGAACAGTCATGCGACGGAATCCCGGACGATATGCTGTTCATTATAGACGAGTGCACGGACGGGGGCGGACTAGGGGTGGGCATGACGTGGTTTGTCCAGCTGGAAGGTACGTATTGGGCCTTTCCCAATCC
>Ga0114998_10004028_pt1 | contig 10801 bp, 10 predicted proteins | sample ArcticOcean_MG_C_5_FD_87044 | JGI IMG/M metagenome (GOLD analysis project Ga0114998, IMG submission 87044) | Marine microbial communities from western Arctic Ocean - ArcticOcean_MG_CB4_138 | ecosystem: Environmental > Aquatic > Marine > Oceanic | place: Arctic Ocean: Canada Basin | collected...
ATATAAATATAATAAAAACTATAAAAAAAACTTTTCAACACATCAAATTAACCTCAATAAAGATGATGATATTCACAAATTAATAAAGATTATTAAAATCAAAAAAATTAAATATATTGTGAATTTTGCTTCTCAGGCGATGGTTTCAGAAAGTTGGTTGAAGCCTTGGGATTGGTACAATACTAACATCGTTTCTTTTTCAAAACTAATAAATAAAATTAAAGATTTGAAAATAACAAAGTTTTTAAATTTTAGCACCCCAGAGGTTTATGGTAATACTAAAAAAATAATTAAAGAGAACAATATTTTTAATCCTACTACACCGTATGCTATCTCAAGGACAGCTCAAGACTTAAATTTACAGGCTCATTATAAAAATTTTGCTTTCCCAGTAGTTTTTACTAGAACTGCAAATATTTTTGGGCCTCATCAGCAGTTATATAGAATTGTACCTATTTCAATAATTAAAGCTGTAAGAAATGAAAAAATTAGCTTACATGGATCGGGAAAGTCAATTAGATCATTTATTTTCATGGATGATGTTTCTGAAATACTTTTCAAAATTTTAAAAGATAAAAAAAATATTGGTAAATCTTATCATATTTCAACTAAAAAATTTTTATCAATAAAAAAATTGGTTTTATTAGTTTTGAAAATATTAAAAAGGAAAAAAACACTAATTATAAATACTAAAGAAAGAGATGGGAAGGATTTTGGATATTTTTTGGATAATTCTAAAATTATTAAAGAGTACAAGTGGAAAGATAAAACCACTTTAGAACATGGATTAAAAGAAACAATTTATTGGATTAAAAAAAATTTAAAAACTATCGATAAATTAAAATTAGAATACATTCATAAAAAATAGTTAAAATTTAAAATGTTATTTTTTTCCCATGCTGGAAAAATTTCTTTCTCTGTGTTTTTCAAGAGGAATTGTATTTTCCCATTTTTTCTTGTCTATGATTTCTGCAACAGCAATTGCTTGCTCTATACAGTCATCAATATCAACACTATATCTATAACTTCCATTCCTCCCAACTGAGAAGAAGTTTTCAGGCATTTCATCATGATATTTTTTTGCTAGGATTTGTTCTTTTTCTAGTGGTAAAGGGTAATACTTACCATTTTTAGAAGGAATTTCTAATCCTACAAGGGTATTTTTGGATTTATAATTTGTAAATTTTTTATACTCGACAATTCTAGTAAATGGTTCGGTATTTGGATAATATAAATAATAAACATCATCTGGAAAGCAATTTTCCATCGGTAGAACTATTTTTAAAAAATCTCTTCCAATGTAATTTAATTCACCAAGTTGATAATCAAGAATTTCGTCAGGGCTTATGGTTGAAATTATATAATCAAATTCATGTTTTTGATTATTAATCGTAACAATTTTTTTCTTTAAGTCATTAATTTTGACTTCTGTCTTTAACAAAACTTTTACATGCTTTGTTGAAAGATCAAAATAGTCATTATAACCATTTAATTTTATTGGGTAGGCTGAATAGCCTTCTAAATCGAATGCTTTTCTTTTGCCTTTTTTTATCGGATCCCCTTTTGTACTAAAACCAAAAGATGTAAAAACTTTATTATCTTCAACCATCCACATTTTTTTATTATAGTTTTTAACTGTTTTTTCATAAAGAGTTGAGCCAATTGAATTTACCCAAAACTCCTCAAGATTTTTTGGTGCAGCTTTATTTAATTTATTTTCTTCCATCTCCTTATAAATAGTTTCTTTATCAGGCATTGTTTCAACATCATCATAACTAAGTGGCATACTATAAAAATTATCATCTTTTTCAGCATAGGATAAATATTTGTGGTCACTACAATCCCTAAGTGGAATATATTTATCTAAAAAATCATATAATTTTTTATCTTTTGTCAAAAAATGTCTCGGCCCATAAGTGTAAGGGTGTCCACCCCAAAAATTGGTGCGCACACCTGCCCCAAGTTCTCCTGATCTTTCAACTAGAGTAATGTCAAATTTTTCAAGCATTGATAAAGTGTGTGCGCAAGCACAACCACCAAATCCTCCACCAATTATTAAAATTTTTTTCATGATATCACACTTAAATTTTTATCATTTATTCAAATCAAAATATAGCTATCTCTCTTACGTTGTAAAGAGATCTTTTCTCATTGCTTTTTATTTTTTAAAGTATACTAGTTTATCTTTATCAAATATTAAATTCCAAAGATGAAAAAAAAAATTAATCATAAAAAAATCATTCAGAACAACAATATAGTCAAATAAATGAAAATATTAGTTACGGGTGGCTGTGGATACATTGGAACGAACCTTGTCAAAATGTTAATTAATGTTGGCTATGAAGTGACAGTTCTTGATAAATTTTGGTTTGGAAATAAATTAAAAAAGAACAAAAAACTTAAAGTAATTAAGCTTAATATAAAAGATATTGAAAAAGTAAATTTAAAAAATTTTAATACAATTATTCATTTAGCTAATATTGCAAATGATCCTTCGGCAGAACTAGATCCAAAACTTACATGGGAAACAAATGTTTTATATACAAAAAATTTAATTGAACATGCGATTAAGCACAAAGTAAAAAAATTTATTTTTGCAAGTTCTGGTAGTGTTTATGGAATTAAAAAAGAAAAAAAAGTTACAGAGGACCTTAAATTAGTTCCCATAACTGACTATAATAAGTCAAAAATGATAGCAGAGAGAGTTATTATGAGCTATTCTCAAGATATCAAAATATTTTGTATTCGGCCTGCTACAGTTTGTGGATATTCAGAAAATATGCGATTAGATGTGGCTGTAAACTTACTAACTTATCAGGCTTTGAGTCAAAAAAAAATAAAGATACTTGGAGGCAATCAAATAAGACCAAATATTCATATTTTAGACTTATGTAGAGTATTTATTTTATTTACAAAAAAAAATTGCAAACCTGGTTGTTATAATGCTGGTTTTGAAAACTTAAAAATTATTGATATAGCAAAAAAGATCAGAAAATATATACCAAGTAAAATTAACATAATCAAAAAAACTAATGATCCAAGATCTTATAGACAAGATTCTAGTAAATTACTTAATTTAGGTTTTAAACCAAAATATAGTGTTGAATATGCTATTAATGAATTGCTTAAATTATATAAAAATAAAAAATTAAAAAATCTAAAAAATTATTATAGGGTTAGTTACATGAAGAAAAATTCTAATTTATTTACATCTTAAAATGCAACCAGCTTCAAAAGAAAATTGCAAATTAATAAGAAAAAAGATTTTAGATATTTCACAAAAAGTAAGCGCTTTACATGTAGGTGGTGCTTTTTCATCTGTAGAATTAATTGAAAAGATATTTTTTAAATTAAAAGAAAAAAGTGATACTTTTATATTGTCCAAAGGACATGCAGGAATTCTTTTGTATAGTGTGCTCAATATTTTAGGTAAAATCAAAAATCAGGAGCTGGACCTATATTGCAAAAGTAAAGGTGATTTAGGAGTGCATCCAGATTATAATAATTATGGAATTTCAGCTTCCACAGGATCTCTTGGTCATGGACTGGGCTTAGCTGCAGGAATGGCCATTGCAGAAATGAATACAACAAAAAAAATCTTTGTTTTGATTAGTGATGGTGAATTACAAGAGGGCTCAGTATGGGAAACAATACTATTCATTTCATCAAGAAAATTAAATAATATTGTATTGCTCGTAGATAATAATAATTTACAAAGCTCAACAAAAACGACTGATACCCACCCAACTTTATATCCCATAGATAAAAAATTTACCTCTTTTGGATGGAATTTTGCAAATTGTAATGGTCACAATTCGCTTGAGATAGAAAAAAAATTGAATTTAAATTCAAAAAAACCTTTTGCTCTTATTGCAAAGACAATTAAAGGTTATCCAATAAGCTTTATGAAAAATGATCCTAAGTGGCATTATAGATCTCCTGATTTAAAAGAATTTAAAAAAGCTATGGATGAGATAAAAAAAAATTAATGAGAAATGCTTTTTCAAAAAAATTAGCTGAATTGGCATCAAAAAATAAAAAAATTTATATTGTTGTAGCTGATATTTCTCCTGCTGGTGCTATGGTTGATTTTCAAAAAAAAAACCCTGATAGATTCATAAATGTTGGTGTTGCTGAACAAACAATGATTGGTGTAAGTGCTGGTCTTGCTATGAAGAAAAAAATCCCTTTCGCATACACTATATCTACCTTTGCTCTATATAGGCCCTTTGAAATGATTAGAACTGATCTTTGCTACCAAAATTTACCTGTTACTGTCGTTGGTATGGGTGCTGGAACAATATATTCAACTTTAGGTGCAACCCATTTGACTCAAGAAGATATAGCTATAGCAAGAGCCCTACCCAATATGCAAATTTTAGCTCCTTGCGACCCCAATGAACTAGAGGAATGTATAAATTTTTGTGTTAACAAATCTAAAAAACCTACCTATCTTAGGATTGGTAAAGCAGGAGAGAAAAATTATACGGATAATTCTACTAAATGGAAATTTGGAAAAATTAGAAAAATTACTGCTGGAAAATCTACATGTATATTAACTTTTGGCCCCATTGTTAAATTGGCATTTGATGTAAATAAAAAACTTAAAAAAAAAATTTCAATTTATAGCTGTCACACCCTGAAACCTTTTGACTATCAAGGCCTAGAAAAAATATTTAAACGATATAAAACTATTATTACACTTGAAGATCATTCAAATATAGGTGGTTTAGGAGATATAGTTTCTAGCTTCGCAGGTAAAAAAAGATACGGTGGTCAATTAAAATCATACTCTTTAAAAGATAAATTTTTTCATTTCTATGGATCTCAAAAACAACTACTTGAATTGCATGGAATTTCAGAAAGAAAAATATACAAATTTATAAGTGGGATAAAAAATTAATGTATATAGATTTTATTAGCTCTTTACACAAATCTACAAAAAGAGATTATATGGCTAGAGTTAACGATAAAGAATTTCCAAAATATAAAGCTGCAAATTTAGCAAAAAAATGGAGCTATCACTATTGGGATGGTAGTAGAAAAATTAATTATGGTGGATATAAATATATTGAGGGAAGATGGTACTCTGTAATAAAAAAAATGATTAAACATTATAAATTAAGTAAAAATGCTAAAATTTTAGATGTCGGCTGTGGGAAAGGTTTTTTTTTAAAAGATTTTCAAAACATCATGCCTGGAGCTAAATTATATGGATTAGATGTTTCTAAATATGCAATTAAAAAATCACCTAAAACTATAAAAAAAAATTTAATTTATGGAAATTCAACTAAACTACCTTGGAAAAATAACTATTTTGATCTAGTGGTCTCTTTTAATACATTACATAATCTCTATAATTTTGAACTATTTAAATCATTGAAGGAATTTGAAAGAGTGGGTAAAAAAAAATATTTATGTGTCGAATCTTACAGTAACGAAAAAGAAAAAATGAACTTATTGTATTGGCAGGTTACATGTGAAAGTTTTTGTACACCACAAGAATGGAACTGGTGGTTTAAACAAACTAAGTATAAGGGTGACCACTCATTTATTTACTTTAAGTAAAATTTTAAAAATTCAATAATGTTTTTAAATACTTCAAAAATATAGTTTTTTTACAAATAGTCTGGTTACCAAAAACTTGGCCGTGCAGTCCTGCGTAGCAATTTCCTACAAATGGTATTATTGCTTTTTCTGCACCAGCTATAATAAATAAACTAGTAATTGCAAAATAAGCATCTCCACATCCTGTTGTATCTAAAGTTTTGTTTATAAATGTTGGACAAGAAAAGTTGCTACGTTTATAAAATAAACTACTTCCATTCTTACCTTTTGTTATAGACAGGGGGGCATTTTTTTTTCTAGATAAATCATTTATATTTTTATTTAGATTCTCAAGTGTATTAAATCCTAGTTTCCATTCTTTTTCATCCAGACAAAGATAGGAATATTTACTATATTTTTTAAATAGATTAAATCCATGATTTAAAGAATTAGATTGAACATTAATCATTCTTTTTTTATTTAATTTTTCCAGAAAAACTATTGTTTCTTTATTAAATAGATCAATACCATAATCGCATATCATGATATGTTGGGATTTGCTTTTTTTAATATGGTGAAGTATTTTTTTATTGATTGAAATATTGGAATCATTTTTTAATATATTGGTAATTTGCATTATTTTTTCAAATCTAGTTGCATTAAGATAACGAGTTTTTTTTTGTATCTTAAATTTTTTAGAGAGATTAATTACATTAATATTCTTGTAATTTTTTAGGAAATTTCTAAGAGTTGTTTCTGGGCCATAAGTATACAAATTAACTTTTTTTACAAATTCAGACAAAATTTTTGCAATTGCTATAGACCCTCCTGAAATAATTTTTTTATTTTTATTAATTAATGAAATTGCTGGATCTTTAGTTGTCATACCGACTATATCTCCAAAAATATATTCATCAATAATAGGCTCTCCAATAATGTCAATTTCAATTTTATTAATTTGATCAAAATTATTTAAAATTTTTTTATAAATATTTTGCTTAGAGAGAGTTCTTAATATTTTTTCTTGTTCTAATGACCAGTTTAGTAATGAGTTATTTATTATTTTTGTTGAACTCATAATTGGGGTTTTGGATAAAACAACCTTTCCTCCATTTTTCCTTAACATTCTGCTTTCTTTAGATAAATTGCCTGTAATATCTTTTTGTTCATAGTCTCTACCTTTAAAATAAAAATTTGGTTTTAATTCTTTAATTACATTGATGGATGTTGCCTCATTATTAATAATGATATAATCTATAAAGCTCAGGTGGGACAAAAATTGAGCCCTTATTTTAGCAGTATTTATTGGCAAATGTGGGGCTTTATTAACAAATTTATCACTCGTGATGCTAACTATGAGGATATCAACTTTACTTTTGGCAAAAAGCAAATGTTGAATATGACCATAATGAATTACATCAAAAACACCATGACATAGACCTATCTTTTTATTTAATGAATTAAGATGTTTGAGCTTTTGTAGTGTGATAATTTTTTTCATTATATTATTTTTTTCCAAATTAAGTCTGAAAATTCGTGTATTTTCATACTCAAATAACTGTTTCCTTTTTTTTTATACTTAAGTTTATGGATAAATTGTTTTAGTTGTTCTTCAAAACAATTTAAAGGTTTATTTTCTGATTTAAATAAGTAATTTTTAATTAGATTGCCATCAGAATATATTTTAACTTCAGATTTTTTAAATGACATTGGAGATTTAAAAATTAATTCTATTTTTGCTTTTTTAAAAAAAAGAATTAATTTATCGTGCCATCCGAAAGATTGATGATTGCCAAAATCAAATACAACACTTATTTTTTGAAACAAAAAATTTATAAGGGAATTATAGAGATTAAAGTTAATAGCTTTGATCGAGCTTATATTTTTAAAATTTTTTATATCAAATAAATCAAAAAATAATGATAATGAATGTAAATATCTGTTAAGAAATATAATATAATTTATCTTAAGGTTGTTATTTAAAAATTTAGGAAATTGAAAATTGTAAGGTTCTAGAATTTCTTTTGTTCTAATATTAGTTTTTTTTTTCATCTTAAAGTCTCCACCATATAACTCAAGTTTAATATGAGTTAATTCCCCATATTTTTTTATTAAATTATTTAAATTTTTTTTAATTTTTAAGAAATTTAAATCATGGTTTTTTTGATATCCAATTTCATAAGTTACTTTTTTTAATTTAGATAGTTTGTAAAGTTTTTTCGCTTGAACCAAACTTAAAGCCATTGGCTTTTCTGAAAGTAAATTTATACCATGAGACATAATAAATTTTGAATACTTGTATGTTCTGGTTCTTTCAACGGCAATTATTGCAAAATCAATTTTACCTTTTATAGAATCAAGTTCAAGTATCTTAATTGGCTGAACTTTGTTTTTTTTTGTAAACTTAGACAACAAAACTGGCCTCTCATCATAAACATAAATATTTTTTATATTTCTATTTTTTAAAAGTAATTTAAAATGAGTATTTTGTGGAAAAAAACCTAAACCCATTAATAATACATTCATGATTTAATATAATTTTTTTAGTAAACTTTTGATAGACTCTGGGTGAATATTTATTATTTTTTGGGTTCTTTTCATCATCAAATTAGAATATATTGACTTATAGTAAAATTTAATATTTTTTATTTCTTTTATAGACTTTTTTTTAATTAGTTTGTGTTTTTTTTTAAAATAAAGTTTCGAAAAGTCATAATAACTAATACTTTTTTGATTTGATAGATGAAAGAGACCATGTGATTTACTTCTTGAAATCTTTAATAGAGATTTTGATGCATACTCAATTGAGATTGGTGAAAAATAATAGTCATAAAAACTAAATATTAATTTATCGTCATTAATATTTTTCCTCCAAAATGGCAATGGTTTAGTATTTTTTTCTAACACTTTAGTTAATCTTGTGATGGAAAGTAACTTTTGATATCTATTTTCTAGAGTCCATTTTAAAATTTTATCTTCACATTCACTTTTATATTTTGCGTAAGAAAAATTAGGATATTTTCTATCATGCTCTGAAATTTTTTTTGTCTTTCCTCCAAAAACTGTATTTGAAGATATAAAGTTTACATGAATGCCAGCTTTAATTAATTTTTTTATCAAATAAAATGTATTCTTTACGTTCACATCTTTTGCATAATCAAGTTTTTCACATTTTTTATAATCTGTAATGCCAGCTAAAAAAAAACAATAATTAATATTTTGAGGAACTTTAAATTTTACAGGAGCTTTTAGATCAAGAAATAGTGTGTTCTTATTTTGAATTTTTCTTGATGTCCTTAGGAAATAATTTTTTTTAGAATCCAAAATATCGCAAATATAATTTCCAACTTTAGAGTCACCACCAATTATTAAATAGTTCAATTTCAAAATTTTTTATTAATTTAATTTGTTATAAATTTTTTTTTACTAAAAATTTTCATTTGATTTTGTATATTTTCTTTTTTATTAAAAGGTCCCTGGGTAACTTCGTGGAAAATTGCGAATTTAGTTTTAGGTACCAGAGTGTGGTAAACCTTTTTTTCTATTCTTAAATAAAAATGTTTAGTTTTAGATTTAGATGAGAGTGTAATTTTGTTTTTAATTCTTCCATTGTAATAAAAAATATATACATCAACCTCACCTTCGATCATGTGATAAGACTCAATTTTATTTTTATGATTATGTGGTGGTACATAAGTACTTTTATGTAAACATACAAACATTTCATGTATGTTAGCTTTTAAATTTTTATGTCCACAAATTCTCGATCTTTTTTTATTAGAGTTTAATGCTCTTTTCTTAAGTAATTCTAGTTTATTTTTATTAATTCTAAAAAATTGCATTATTGTAGACTTACCTCTCGATTGAATTTAATAAAATTTTATTATTAATTAAGTTTGAAATTGGATAAATTTTCATTTTTTTGTTTAATGAAAAATTTTTTTTAAAAAATTTTTTTTCACTTTCATCACTTAACGATGAAAAGCATATTTCGCTTGTTTTCATTTTTTTAGAATTTACAATTTTAGATTTTGAGCCTGGTATAATTAAATTCAGTAATTTGATATTATCATCAATTATTTGATTAAAAGAATTATTCAAATTATAAAAATTTAAAAATTTAATTCCTAGATGGCCCACACCTAACAAGGAAATAACTTTTTTTTGTTTTTTTAACCTAACAAAAAATGAATTAATTTTTCTTATTCTGTTTTTCATTTTTTTATTAAAATTAATTAAAATCTTAATATCCCTTGTACTCTTTTTCTGTTTTATTTTTCTTTTAAAATTTTTTTTGAATTGTGCAATTATAACTATATTGTCTTCTGAACTTTGATTATATTTTTTAATTTTAATAATATCTAAATTAAATTGTCCCATAAAGTGCTTAATTGAATTCTTATCAAAGTAACAAATATGATGCTCCCAAAAGTATTGTATATTTAGATTTTTAATCATTTTTGTTGATGACGGAACCTCTATAACAATCAATGCATTATTATTTAGCATCTTTAGCACATTCTCAAAAAACTTTTTTGGTTCAAAAGAGTGTTCAAGAATGTGTCTTAGTACAATCAAATCATATTTTTTTTTAATAGATAATTTATTATTAATAAAATTTTCTTGTATAGTCTCAACTCCATAATCTTCTGAAATACGATAATCAGAATTTTTAAGGTTTTTTGAGTTATTATATCCTTTATTTTTTATTCTTTTAATGAAGGACTCATCTTTGTATGTAAGACCTAATATTGAAGAGTTTTTTTTTAAAATTTTTAGTACTAGAATTTCTTTTAAAAGATTATCAAGATGATTTTCAGGTTCTAGACTTTTTAAATTGGAATATTTTGATCTTAATAAGCTCAATTTTGGCTGTTTAGCTAATTGTATTAAGCCACAATTTTTACAAAAATTTATTTTAAAATCAAATTTATTTTTTTTTTGGATTTTAGTTTTTGAAAATTGATTTGAATAGTGATGCTTCCCCAAATCTATTAACAAATTTAATTTTTTTGAACAAGATAAGCAATTTTTCATTTCAATTAGTTTAATAGTATTGAATATATTATAAACAAAAAACCCCAATCACTACAACTGGGGTTTTAAATAATAATTCATTATCAACATTTTGCTTTAAAAATTTTTTTCAGTGCATAAATCAAGCCAATTGAGCTATTAGTACTGGTCAGCTACACGCATTACTGCGCTTCCACATCCAGCCTATCAACGTGGTGGTCTACCACGGCTCTATAGG
>Ga0114998_10004029_pt1 | contig 10800 bp, 7 predicted proteins | sample ArcticOcean_MG_C_5_FD_87044 | JGI IMG/M metagenome (GOLD analysis project Ga0114998, IMG submission 87044) | Marine microbial communities from western Arctic Ocean - ArcticOcean_MG_CB4_138 | ecosystem: Environmental > Aquatic > Marine > Oceanic | place: Arctic Ocean: Canada Basin | collected...
CGCTCTTTTGATTATTCACATCTTCACGTACGGACTCTTTCACCGCCGACGTCCAATTGGGCGGTACTACTCTCTTCTTCCTCACATCTTCTTGCGGGTGATCTATGTGCACTGGATTTTTTACCTCGACCGTGGTATGGATGTTACCGTCAGAGTCTTCTGAGCGTCCAATCTTGAAAGAACAGTTACACTTGCTACTGAAGGCGCATTTGAAGTAAGTGGTGTGGATACCAGAACGCGCTGAATACACTTTATCGATCCTAAAATCCCCCAAACCTTTATCCTCACGTATATACCGTTGTATTTCCGCGTTTGTGATGTTCTTAGACTCACTTTTGACACAATGCCATTTTCCATCCACCGGTATTGTGCGGGATTTATCCAGGGTGGAAGAGGCATGAGCGAGGTGGGCGGAATCATCAACTTTTTGATTTTCGACTTTATTCATCCTTTTCGCGAAGAAATCGGAACATGCATTCGATATATCCACAAGGCAAGTGCCAAATGCACGAGGAATTACGTTTAGAGACATGAGATAGCGCGCGTTTTTTTCTCTAAATTAGGTGATGCTGGGAAGTAGCTGTTTGTACCTGTTTTAAATTTTTCGGCAAATACTAAAAATTTTCGGCGAAAAAACCCATGTCGCATTTATATTCATCTTTACATTACAGTGATTCATATTTACTACTACAACAGCACCTAACGCCCAACAACACCTAATAATAATCAAATATAATAATAATAATAATAATCAAATATAATAATAATCAAATAATGCAGACGAACGAACAGAGATTCGAAAATTACTATCGAAAACAATTAATGCTTACGAATAAAGATTTCCAGGAAATGCTCGAGCGCTTCAAAGAGCCTTTGATGATCACTTTTAAGATCTTACGCGCTCGAAATCCTATACCTAAAAACGATTCTGTGATAAATGTGACGGATAAGATGTTACATCAGGAAATGCGTGATAGGCCGATTAAGCTTAAAAAAATCGAATTCTTTAACGATTCAGATCTAGTCTATCAATCGAACGAATTCGCGTTGAACGGCAACAACGACGATTACAAGAACAACGAGTTCTTCGAGTTCTTGAAACGAGAGCAAGAGCTCGGGACAATATCGAGACAGGAGTTAGTGTCCATGATCCCAGTGTATTGTTTAGATATTGAAGAGTTTCATCGCGTGCTCGATACTTGCGCTGCGCCAGGGTCGAAGACGACGCAGATTCTGGAGATTTTAAATGGATCCTCTTTTGACGCGAGTGTCGCAGGCGTATGCGTAGCGAACGACGCGTCGTTGACGAGGGCGAATCAATTGACCTCGAGATGTCAAAAAATGAAATCGCATTGTTTAATAGTAACGAATCATGAAGCGCAGGTTTACCCTTTAGAGTTAGAGAATACTTTCGATCGTATTTTGTGCGACGTTCCATGTTCTGGCGATGGAACGTTAAGGAAATCTGTCGATTTATGGAAGAAATGGACGGCGTCAAGTGGATTGATCTTGCATTCTTTGCAACTAGAGATCGTACAGAGAGCGTTTAGGTTATTAAAAGTCGGGGGGAAGTTAGTTTATTCAACGTGTTCGTTGAACCCAATAGAGAACGAAGCAGTCGTTTATGAGTTATTAAAGAGAGCGAGTGGTTCAATAAGATTGGTAGATTTAACAAACGTGTTACCGAAAATGAAAAGACGAGAAGGGTTAACAACGTGGGAAGTGCAAGATCCACAGACTTTCAGTTGGTACAAGAAATTCTCCACGATGAAAAATAATAATAGTAATAATAGTAAAATTAAACCATCAATGTTTCCTCCTAATGCTGAAGACGACGAAGAAGAAGACGAAAACTTTTCAAGGTCGTCAGAAGAATTGAAAAAGTGTATGCGCTTATATCCGCACTTGAACGATACAGGTGGTTTCTTCGTAGCTTGTTTCCAGAAAGTCTCCGAACTTCCTCAATCGATGATCGCTTTAGATGAGCAGAACAAAAACAAAGAACGAACGAAAACTGCTCTTAAGAAAAAATGGCTAAAGTCGGAAATCGCGCCAGTTATTACAATTTCAAAAGAATCAGAAATATACAAATCGATCAAGAATTTCTACGGATTTGATTTACGAAAATCATCAAAATCAAAGCTAGAGTTGATTACGAGAAGAAATCATAGTACAACAGATGATTATAAAATGACGACGACACCGAAGAGGATATATGTACTCTCTTCACAGGCGCATAAAATCATTCAAAAGTGCGCATCATCGGGAGAGTTGTTCGTGCTCGCTTGCGGTTTATCAATCTTCGCGCGCCAAGCCGGAGGATATCGATTTACTCAAGCCGGTGCCGATTTTTTCGCTTCGAAGATTGAAAAGCAAGTTATAAGAGTATCGCCGAAGATGTTAGAATCGATTTTAGCTAAGCAACAACATGAAAACGATGATGAAATTATCGATAATACTAATAATAAAAATACTAATAACGTACGTGTAGATTTAGACGAGAAAACGAAAGAGGATTTGAAAAAGCACTCTAATGGATGTATAATCTTAGCCATTCGAGGAAGAAGTTCAGGCTCTGGAAATAAGCGGAAATTAGAAGAGGAAGAAATTGGAGCTGTGAGCGTAGTAACCGCGTGTTGTTGGTATCCTCCGAATAAGACAGGGAATAACCCATCTCTTTCTTTACTTTTAACCAAAAGTGAGGGCGAGTTGAAATTAAGATGTTTAAGAGAGAGTGTTAAACTAAAATTAATCAATTAAATCAATTAAATTAAATCTATATCTTCCTCGAATGAAAGTAAGGACGTCTCTTGGTCAAAAGCTTGCTTATGTGCCGTCTTTTCATCATTGTTATTATTATTATTATTAGCATAAGAAGAAACGCCGTTATTTTTATTATCATAGTTTGTAAACTTTGAACCGCACATTTCGTACATGATCGATAACGTATCAATTTCCTCGAAAAGCTTTTGAAATCTCTCTTTTTCTTCCATTTCTTCCGCAAAATAATCACCTCCTATTGTTTTTGTTGTTTTTGTTGTTTTTGTTGTTGTTTTTACTGATGAAGCGTCTAATAATCTTGGATCGGACAAACACGCGTTTCCATGGATTCTTGAATAGTTTCTAACCCGCGGGTCGATATCTTTCGCGCACGAAATTAAACATTCTTCGAATATATTTCGCATCTCAGGAGCACGCTTTAAGAAGAGCTTTACGCACGAAGCGAACGTTTCTAAACGTATCGATGGATTGATTTCCTCCGATAAATTTTCAACCAATGTTTCTAAAGCGTAAGGCGCTAAAGCGATTTTTTCGCCAAACTCGCCTAAAATCCAAATCAACGATATTCTCGCTTTCATGATTCTTCTACCAAAACCAGCAATCTCGTCGCCAAAGTCATCATTCGACGAAAACGACGACTGTGATGATGGGAATATATCAGGTACTGAAAAATGAAAATGTTCAAGAAGTTTCGAAATCGCTTCACAGCATAATTTTTCTTCTTCTTCTTTTGAAGAAGAAGAAGAAGAAATTGAGGATGTTCTTAAAACTAGTCCAATTTCATGCAGACTCTCGGCTCGAATGTTATTCTTCGCTTTATTGTTATTATGAATCGTAGTATCTGATTTCGTTAGTAATAACTCGCAAATTTTCTGAGTAACTCTCACACGGGCTTCTTCTATTAAGCCCTGATGACGCGCTATTGAACCGATTGCGTTCAAGGCTAAACTGGAAAATGTCTCATCAACGTCATCGCAGTATTCTAAAAGTTCTAGAACAATTTGCTCGTAATTATGCTGATCCGCTATCAAAGCCAATGTTTTCACTTTTAATTTCTTAATCGTGAACGAATCGCTCTGCGCTCGGACGTAAAACGATTTATAATCAGTACAGAACAAAATAGGCACTCTCATGGCTAACAGACGCAAGTGCGCCCATACGACTGAAGAGGTTTCTTGCCCTGATGTTTGCGCCGTCGCTAACGTTAACAAAGAAGGTTTAATGCGTTGATACACTTTCTGATGCGTCACAAAATCTGTTTTTGTGAGTTCCAAGAACGCTCGCGAAGCCGCTAAAGCTATTGCCGAGTTTGGAGAACTCACACGCGACTCTAACTCATTCATCCATTCAAATTTAACGGAGTCATCTAATAAATTAGCATTATTTTTAGCGTAATTATAGACTAATTTACACACCAAATGCTGTTGTAATTCTCCAAAATCTCTTATTTTCTTCACCAACGCAGAGATCATCTTAACGTTTGTTAAGCGCGAATCGTTCTCGCCATAGATTTCCGAAATCGTCGTTAAAGCGTTCGCGACGACGTTCGCATCTGTATCTTCCATTAACAATTCTTCTAATTTTTGTAATAATCCCGAATTTTCCATCAGTTCTTCATCGTCCGATAATATACGCGCGATCTTCAAACATCCTAAACAAGCTATTTTCCTCGGATACGCGTTTTCGTCTTTCAGGCCTACTTTTACGGCTTCGATTAAATACTGAACTATATCTTTGTTCCCTAACGAAGTTATCGATCTAATCGCTAGACCACGAATAGTCGCATCCGCAGTGTTTTCGATATCTATATTATTTATTATTTATCATATGTATGAAGTATATGAGTGTCAGTATACAAAACAAATACATACTCTCGCTTGCAAATCACGATCGATCTGATCCGATTATTCGTCTCCTATCAAAAGAACACACAAGAACACACGAAAGAAAAAAACGACGAAAACAATAATCATCCTCTCTCTTAATAACAGGGGCAATGCATATAACACGGTAATCATCAAACGAACCTTTCTGTAAAGTATTAATGGCCAAAATCACTAAATCACAGTCTCGACATTCTTCGAAATAGAAGTATAACATCTTCTTCACTCTCACGTCACAATCGGAATCAGACGAATTCAAAATCACTAAATCGAAAATCTCTTGGCAATCGATGCCCTGCGCTATTAATTGAATCAGTTTCTCGAACATTTTCAAGCGCTTCTTTAAGATCTCCTTAGTCGATCTTTGACCAGCCGTTCTCTTCAGCATCAGTTTCAGTTCCTGCAGTTCGTCCCTTTTTCTAGGTTGCGCCTGCGATTGTTGATGATGATTGGACATTGATGTTATTATTTTTCGTCGTTCGTTCGTTCGCGTTCGCTTTTAATTACGTTCTTCTTTATGTACGCGTAGCTAATTAAATTATTCGATTTAAGACCGCGAGAATATTTTGTGTCGCCGCAGCGCTCCTTTTCGCTTTTTAACTGTTTAAGGCTGCTGTCGTGCTGTGGTCATTTTTTCTTCCTCTACTGCCGTGTTCGCCTGCGAACATTGATCGATCAAACAATCGATTCAATTCAATTCAATTCATAATAAACACGCGCACGCACGCACGCACTCGAGCGCATATATATGAGGGCGAAAAATCTTTCCTACACTCGTGCAGCGATTTACTCATTAAAATCTCTCTTCGAGCGAAGTACGAATCCGTATATCCGAAATAATAATTCAGTACTGACAACGACGTTTAATGATTTAACGAAGAAGAAGAGTATAAATCACGATCATGATAGTAACATGCGTTTAATAATGAATAGTAGTCGTAGATACGTGAGTTCTACGACAAAATGCTCTAGTCAACGAAAACCGGGACGAGAAGGAGGAGGAGGAGAAGAGAACACCGATCCAGTAATTGCAGAACGATATCTAAAAGCTGACTATAAATACGCGAGAGAGTATAATTTCGGGAGAGATTTAATAAACACTCAAGAGCCATTAAAGGCTGAGGTGACGACTATAACGACGAATTCGCAATTCGCGAATTCTTTATATTCAGTCAACGTGAGAACGGGCGCATGTCGCGGCGCGGGGACATCTGGGAGAGTTCAAATAACTTTAATAGGCGAAGACGGGATAACGTATCCGATTAATATGGAGTATCAAGACGGGGACGCCCCTGGGTTTGCCAGAGGGTCGACTCTACCGTTTCGCGTCGCGGTACAAGCGCATTTAGGACCTATTAGGAGGGTAAGGGCGAGATTGACACCAGATTCTACGTCGACTGGTCGTGGATGGTTCTTAGAAGACGTTTCAGTGAAATGCGAGAAAACCGGGGAGAGTTATAAGTTTCAATGCAGAGAATGGTTCGGACCTTCAGATCACGATCAAGAGCATACGTATGTTCAGCCGTATAGTAGAGATTTAGAGTTAGTTTTAGAACAAAATGAAACACAAATGGCGAAAGAGCGCGAGCAAAGGATGAAAGTTCGAAGAGAGATGGGCGATTTCGTGTTCAAAGTCGGAGCGGCTACCACGCCGCATCCGGATAAAATAAAAGAAGGCGCTCGAGCGAAGATATCCAGAAATTTTGGATACGGAGGCGAAGATGCGTATTTCATTGAATACGATGGTAAAAATAGTGACACTAATGATAATAATAATAATAATAATAATAGTGAATCTTCAGGTGAGCTCGGTCTAGGTGTAGCAGATGGAGTGTATATGTGGAGATGGGAAGGCGTCGACGCAGGTTTATATTCAAGAGCGCTTTTGAGAGAATGCGCGAAGAAGTTTTTGACTTCTAATATTACGTCGTCGTCGTCTGAATTTAATGGCGAGAAACCTGCGTCGATTTTAAAATTAGCTTATGAAGAGGTGACTATGAACAAAGTCAAAGGAAGTACGACGTGCGTTTTATTAACGCTCGACCCGAGATTAGGTGTTTTGAACGCTGCAAATATTGGCGATTCCGGATATTTAGTCGCGCGTCTCGTGCTCAACCCACAAGAAATAATAAGTAACAATAATAATAATAATAATAAAGTAATAATACCATCGGCAACAGCCAGCGATCTGAATAATAATTATAATGATAATAATAACAATAATAATAGTAAATCATCAAAAGGACGATTCATAGCGCATAGATCGCCTCCGCAAGAGCATGATTTCGGAAGACCGTTCCAGCTCGGACACCACGATGCGACGGATCAACCCTCTGATGCGATGCTTTCAAGTTTTTTTCTCGAGGACGATGATATAATCGTCGTCGGTACAGATGGATTATGGGATAACTTAAGCGAACGAGAGATCTTGAACGTCATCGAAAATCAATTCGACGATGAAACGATTAACAAGGAAATGAGCGGAAGAAAAAAGGTTGATTTATGCGCGAAAGAATTGACTAAAAGAGCTTTTGATACCGCGAACGATCGTTCGAGAACGACTCCGTATAGTTTAGCAGCTACTGAGCATTTCGATATGGTTTATTCTGGTGGTAAGAAGGATGATATAACGGTGTTGGTATGTAAAGTGAAAAATAATTTTGTTAAAGGAGGCGTGTAGAAGTGAGCTAAGGTGTATTTTTGGAACTCTCGCGCACGTTAAGAAAAAGTCTTCTAAAAAAACAAGTGAACTGAAGAAAAATGTTCACTCATAGAACTCAAATGAGTCAACAATTGAAAACACAGAACGAGCAAGATCAAAACGAAGTCTTTGATGATGCCAATGTAGAGGAAGAAGAAGAAGAAGAGGAGGAAACAGACGAAGACGACGAAGAAGAAGAACGAGCGCCTTTAATTCAAAATAATAATAATAAGAAGAAGAAGTTGCAGTTACCGATGGATCATTGGAACAATGCAAATATCATGAAACAATATCAAACTATATTACAAAGTCTGATCGAAGTAAAAGAGAGCGAAGATCAGATCTTAATCGAGAAGAAAGTTCTCGAATTGAGACTTAAAGATGTAACTTTTAAACGTAAGCAATATTTGGAAAAGTTTGACTGCATTTACGCTGCGAAAAAAACAGAAGAAGAAAGCACAATGATGTTCGCTTTCGGTGTTGGATTCTTGAGTAGCTGCATTCTAGCTGCACTCACTAGAAAATAATTTATACATAGTACAGGTACCATACAGTAGTAGTAGTAATTATATCCTAAGGTATACATTTTGTGCTTGCTAGTCAATCATATTATTATTTTAAAATTAGATCTCCCAACTAATTACTAAACAACCTGTAAATTCATCTCACTTTTCCATACGTAGCCTTCGCCTGGGATCTTCACCGGTGTTACAGCACAAGCAGATTCAACGCAGGCGAACGATTTCCACGTATCTATTGGGACGAGCGTATCATACGGGTTCCAAATAACAAAATCTCTCCATCCGCTCGTGTTCTCTATACTAACCTTAGCCCCCGAACCGACTGATAATAACATCTCGGCTTCGGTGTTCAAAAATATTGAATCGACTAATTTCTTACCAAAAGTGACAGTGTCTCGATCATAAACATTAGTCGGTGGATTCTTGTTATCAACAGCTTTATCCATATATTTCTTATTCTTCAATTTACCATTTGCAAATACTTTTTCTGAATCCGAAGCGTCGACGCATTCGATGTACGTATGTAAAGCAGAAGTGAATTCGAGTTCTTTCAATAAATCCTCTGCGTTATTCCTCACGCAAAACTCAATCTTTAACTTATCTCTCCTTAAAGTGACTTCATACGTACATTCGAAATCGAAATCCCATACTTTCCTAGTCTCCTCTGAAGCCTTTAAAGAGAACATGACGGATGGTTCCGGGTCATCCGGATTCGCGTCCGCCGACGTCCCGATCGGTTCCCAGAGCATATTCCTCGCAAACCCGTGTTGCTGCGCCAAAGGTCCGTTCATACCGAACTGTGGGAAACATATCGGTATCCCACCAGCGATCGGTTTCGAACAATCGAACTTTGCGTCCGGTCTTACGTACAAAACGTCATCCCCGCTCGGCTGTATCCACGACACGCAATTCGCGCCAAATAAGTAAATTTTCGCCCTCGATCCGTTCTTATGCGTCAATGTACAGAAATCTGATCCTTCGTGAGAGAATTCTACCGAGTTTTTTATCGCGAATTTTTCATTATATAAAGAAGAAGCGTTCGATGACAGCACAGTCAATTCCTTACCCTGACGATCAACAGATGAAGAAGATGAAGATGAAGAAGAAGAAGAAGATGTCCTGTGATTGCGATCGCAGTAAGATCTCTTTTGTGATCGATTGAGTACTTTATTCCGGTCGTGATGATGATTATGATTTCTATTTCGGCTATGCATCGCGTGATTTGATATCGCGTGATTGGTACAATTCATTTCTATATAAGTATAAGGTTTTATGACGCGCGCGCGAGTGAAAGTTTGTCGAAGCTTTGTGTAATGCCCGCGATGATGATGATGATGAATGTGTATAGATATAAAATGGATAGATATAAAATGGAAGAAGAGAAATGACGCAGTCGTCGCCGCCTGGTTCGATATCTTTATAGGATTACCTATAGTGAGAGAAAGTTTTTTATTCGTTTGTACAAGTATCGAAAGCATCAGATACAAAAAAAACTTATTGACGACGACGCGGATGAAAGAAAAGTAACAGAATGTTCGACGCGCGCCTAGAATTTTTCATCTTAACTTCAGTGCAAGAATCGATGTTTAATCAATAAATGTCCAGTACTGCTGAGGATCGATTTGCTTGCGACAGAGTGGATCAAATCGCGAGAAGGTTTGGATATACGCAGACGCAACTGTGTAAAAGGGAACGCTTAATCGCGTTCACGCGCGCGAGCTCGTGCGCGGACGGAAAAAGAGAACTCGTCAGAGTGTGGTACAGTAAGTAATTTCTTCTCTATCGCGAAACATCAATTAATCGATCGATCTATCGATTTTCATTTTCAATCACAGGCACTGGAACCGTTAACACGTGCTTGAAGCATCCTAGACAGGGAAAGACGCAGTTGTTCAGAAGAGGTATCGAATCGTACGAAGAACTCGCTGCTATATTCGAAAATCCAAGAACGCACGCTGGTAAAGGGTACCAGCGCGTGCCGAAGACTGATGAGAAGAAAGATGTCCCGTGCGTCGGGTGCGGTAAAAAGTTTAAAGCAATCTCTGGCTCGGTGCAACATTTCGAGACGGGAAGATGTCCTTCGTGCCCAGGCGAAGCGAACGCGCGCGAACAAGTTTATAATTATGCGAATCAATCGAACGCGAACTTTATGATCAAACGAATCGCGAACGGGGACGATGAAGTAAATACTAGCTATCGCGAAGACGGAGCGAATTTTAGGTGTCCAGCGCCGGGTTGTTCCAAAGAGTTCGAGAAATTAGCTTCGTTAATGCAACACATGGAGAACAAGCTGTCGTGCAGGGAGTTCAAAGGATGCGCCGGGAATTTACAAATCGGTTATAATTAATACTTGAAACAAACCACTTTTACGACGAAATACATGAATACATAAATACATAAATAGAGAGAGAGACGATGTGATTTAATTGTTGTATATACCTGTACATAAATAATCTATATAACGCGCCGGTTTGTTCACATAGCGCGTCGTTTTAAGTTTCTGTGCTGATCTCTCTCTCTCTTTCTCTGTTTGTCTCGTGCTTTTTTGACGTTTCGATGCTTTTTCAGGGAGATTCTGAATTATACTAGTGTTTTTTTCAGTGAGATTTTGTACTATAGTGTTTTTTTAGACACTATAAATTGACTAGAGCTAATTTGATACACATTCTTAAATCTGAGAATGCAAAAATCAAACCGCAACAGCCAAAATTATACTATTTGCAAAAGTGTGCGTCTCACAACGAGAACACACAAAAATGGATCACCAAAGATGCAAACATGGAGGACATCACGATGAAAGGCTTTAAAATAAAAATGCCAATGTTATCGACAATAGAAGTTGCAACTGTCGCTGACACGTCCAAACAAGCTGATAAATCTCCGACGACGGTTCATACAAAAACAAAAAAGAAAG
>Ga0114998_10004030_pt1 | contig 10798 bp, 13 predicted proteins | sample ArcticOcean_MG_C_5_FD_87044 | JGI IMG/M metagenome (GOLD analysis project Ga0114998, IMG submission 87044) | Marine microbial communities from western Arctic Ocean - ArcticOcean_MG_CB4_138 | ecosystem: Environmental > Aquatic > Marine > Oceanic | place: Arctic Ocean: Canada Basin | collected...
CAAAAGACTTTGTATAAAATTCCCACTTAGCTTTAGTTTTATCAAAGGTTTTACCCTCAATAAAAGCTGCAATTAGCTCAAATTGAGCTTTAGGTAAAATAGCATAAGCCTCTTTAGTTAATTCAGGATAAGTTATTTCAGCACCATCTTTTTCTTTAGATGGAAACCATTTGAGAAACTTTGCAAGTTTTGGAAAATCCAATGCAATATTTGAACTATATTTTAAGGCTTCATTATTAGCATACTCTTTTGCTTCTTCTAAAATAGAACTCATATGATATTGAAATGTAGCTATTAAATTATCCATAATTTGCTGATAGCGATTATAAAGAAAGCATATCAAATAAAGTTGTTGTTGCAGCTCATTCATTTTTCTAAGTCGGGAAGCATAGTAATTTTCAACTAACTCTGCATAATACCTAATACTATTCTTAGAAATACCCAACTGAGGAATGAAAGATTTACAAAATTGGTAAAGTTCTGCAATCTCTAGTGCTTTCTTGATTTCTAATGTCACGGCTGTGTATTTAAAATCCTTTTGATCACATCGAATAATGCTTAATTGTTTAACCGTTTCACTATTATTTGCAACTTCTTGTAACTGCTTCTTGATATTAGCAGGTATTAAAGAAATTATATTATTTAACCGAGCTTCTTCTAAACTGAATGCCTTAGAAAAGGTATCCTGTAATGTTCGATATTTTGGTATAATAATAGATTTGCTTTGAAAATATTTAAATAGTTCACGTAAGGCATTTGATCCTTTTGGATAGTATCTAATCAATTCTAATAAATGCTCCATGAGCTGGGGTTCAAGACTTGTAGACCAGTCAATATAATCATACAAGTTCAGAATAATATTTTGTTGATCTTTTATGCTTTTTCGATGAGGCTTATTATTTAAAGCTCTTTTGGATGGGTCAAAATACTTATTGATTAAATAAGATACATCATCTACAACATCGTCAAATTTAAAATTGTAAAATTGCTGAGTGGCTCTAAAATATCCTAATTGTAAGATAAAATATAGTTTAAGTTTTTGTGTCCTATATTGATCCAATAATTTATAGTGACTATTGGATAAAGCAAAGAAAGTCTCTTTATCTTTTTTATTAAAGTTTGGGAGGCTGTATAATTCATCGATCTCAGCATTTGACAGTAAAATAATTCTAGTTTTTTTATATTTATGCATTAAGTTCATTTAAACGAGGATTATTATTAACTTTAATAAATTTAAAGTATTGCACCAAAAATTTAGATAAGATAGTTAATAATTACTTTCTATTAAATCAAAGTTGTTTTAAGCTAGAAATATTTAAAAGAATGAACTATTAGAATTATGAAATATGGATACGCACGAGTTTCTACTAAAGATCAAAATATTGATATGCAAATTGATGCATTAGAACAATATGGATGTCAAAAAATATTCTCAGAACACGCAAAAGGAGCGAAGGCAGACCGACCTCAATGGCTAGAATTATTACAACAAATAAAAAGTGGTGATAGTTTGATTATCTGGAAACTAGATCGCATGGGAAGATCATTATCCCATTTAATATCAATAGTTAATGAACTAATTAAAAAAAATGTATCCATTATTAGCCTAAATGACCCAATTGATACTAGTTCGATTCAAGGACGACTTATGTTTAATATTTTTGCTTCGCTTGCAGAATTTGAAAAAGATCTAATTAGAGAACGAACTATGGCAGGCCTTAGATCTGCTAGAATTAGGGGAAAAATGGGCGGAAGACCAAAAGGATTATCTAAAGAGGCTCAACGTAAGGCATGCATAGCAGAAGCTTTATATGCACAAAAAGAACTTTCAATAAACGAAATTATTCAACAGCTCAATATATCAAAAACTACGCTTTATAAATATCTCCGGACTCGAAATATCACAATTTTTAGTGAAAAATAATAAAAAAAACTTCCTAACAAACCTCTTTCTATGACTCTAAAAAACCAGCAAGAAATATAAAACGACACTTTTGGGTGTTCTTCCATAGACCCCCTATTTATAACTCATTTTAACATTTTACCCCACGAGCGATGTACGTTTTTATAAATATTATTCATACAATCTAGAAATGATTTTCTTTTGTACCAAAATGGAGGATTAATACCCGCTTTTCTTACTAAAACTGAAGGTATTTTCACTGATAAACTGGTTTTAAGTTTTTTGCTTGGACTACCCCAAAAAGATTTTATATTTACTTCTGTATCTTTAATAGGAGTTGTTGGTGTTATTTTACTCTCTTTGTAATCATTCCTAATATTTATATGTTTTTTGATTTTATCCGATATCAGCATTTCACTTATGCCTCTTAGATCAAAAAGCAATAGCGGATTATGATCAATCATTTCTGTTATTTTTAAATATAATCCAGCTACATGTTTGCAAGGATTTTCCCAGTCAGGACAGGAGCAAGAAGTTTCTATATCCTTGTTGCTCTGGGGTAATATAAATGAAATACTAGAAGACAATTCTCTGGTTATTAATTTAGCAAGTAATAATGGATCATTCTCAATATTATTAATTATGAATTCTGGATTATTGATTTTAGTAAATATTATTTTTGTTTTATAATATGGTACTTTATGTACACCAAAATATGGATTCATATTACCCATCATAGTGGCCGAAACAATATTTTGCTTTTGTTGATATTTAGATAATCTTCTTGAGGTCCGATAAGCACTACCACGACTTAATCTCCCCTCCTCTATAAATGATTTCAATGCTTCGAGGAATTCTTCACCCCACCATGTTTTACTCACCTGAAAAAGCCTCCTCTCTTAATTTAACTAAGTCCATAAAAGACTGGGTATTTAGACCTTTAAGCCAAGACGAATCATCACTTAATATTGATTCAGATAACGAAGATTTATCAGCTATCATCTGATCTATTTTTTCTTCTAAGGTGCCCTGGGTAATAAATTTATGCACTAGAACTTTTTTCTGCTGCCCTATACGAAAGGCTCTATCTGTAGCTTGGTTTTCAACTGCTGGATTCCACCAACGATCAAAATGAATTACTTGGCTGGCTTTTGTAAGAGTAATACCAACACCGCCAGCTTTTAATGATAAAGTAAATATTGAAGGCGGAGTATTGGTATCTTGAAATTCACTAATCATATTATCTCTTGCAGACCTACTAGTACTACCGTGTAATAAATACACATTATATTTTGTTGCTAGCACTTTATTTATTGCAACGCATATCTCCTTGTACTGGGAAAATATTAAAACACTTTCTTCATTTTCTATTGCTTCATCAACAATTGATATTAACCTCTGTAGTTTTAAAGAACGCTTTTCTGCAAATTCACTATTATCCTGCAAGTACTGCGCTGGATGATTACATATTTGCTTTAGCCTCGTTAGGCCAGAAAGCATAGCTGCGCTATTGAGATTTTTGCTTTTCATATCCTCAGCTAATTGATTTACTACAGCTTGATATAAAGAAGCTTGTTCTTTTGTGAGCTGACAATATATGTTTTGCTCAATCTTATCTGGCAGTTCTGTAATAATAGATTTATCTGTTTTTAATCTGCGTAATAGAAAAGGTTCAATTAAACGCTTTAACTGAGGTCTGTTGTTTGGCTTATTGTGAAATGCTTTTTTAAATCTTTTTACATCTCCCAAATAATCTCTATTTAAAAAGTTAAATATTGACCATAAATCAACAACGCTATTTTCTATAGGTGTGCCAGTAAGTGCTATTTGGTATTTAGATTTTAATGCAAACAAGGCTTTGCTTTGTTTTGCCTTAGGATTCTTAATATTTTGAGCCTCATCAATTATAATTCTATGCCATTTTATTTCATCAAATAACTTATAATGTTTGCGTATGATATTAAAGGTAGTTAGCACCACTACATCTTGCCCCTCAAATACACTATTATCTTTGTCTTTAGAATGATATGTCTTTACTTTAATATTTGGCGCAAACTTTGCAAACTCTCTTTCCCAGTTACCAATTACTGATGTTGGTACTACTAAAAGATTTTGCCACTGACGCTACCTGCTATTAAGGCAATTATTTGAATAGTTTTACCAAGGCCCATATCATCAGCTAAACATGGATTTAACCCGAGTTTCTCCATATACCTCATCCAAGAAAATCCAAGTTTCTGGTATGGTCTTAGTGTGCCAATGAAACTTTCGGGAGCTTCTTCGATCTCTAAGTTTTGTTTACCATATAAAGACATCACGAATTCATCAGTATCCTCATCTAACTCAATATCTGGATTAGATGCTATATCTAGTAACCTAAAAATGTTCATGTCTTCTACTTGATTATTATTCCAGAAATCAAGTATTCTAGACATATTCTCTAGATCAAGCTGTACCCATTCCCCTCTAAACTGTACTAGCTCTTTTTTGTTCTCGATTAATTCTTGCCACTCCTTTGCGCTCAACTCGTCCCTATTTAACGATAAGGCATATTCAAATGATATAAGTCCTTCTGCGGTAAAATAACTATTTTCATTTTGTGATGACCCAAGGGAGTTTTTACGTTTTAGTTTCAACTTAGCAGTATTATGCCCTTTGGGTGTATACCAAGATGGTATAATTACAGGAAAACCTGATTGTTGTAAAAACCAAGCTGTTTCCGAAAGAAATGCCTTTGCATCTAGTTGCGACAATTCAAATGGTACAATCTTATCTTTATCAAATGCATTTTCTAGCTTGGGAAATATGCGCATAGCTAGACCAAGGTCATTGATATGATTTTGCCAATTATCACTTATAGGCTTTTGTTTGGATTGGTCATTTACGTCTTGTGCTAGGATTGTTATTAACCAGTTATCATTTTTATGTTCAGGAGCGTCTATCTTAATGCAAATATCATGCTTTGATTTATCAAGCGCTGATTTCCAAATCACCCAGTTACTTCTCTCATTCTCCGTGATTTTATTTTTACCTTTGTTAAAGAATTTTTCCAACAAGGTGCTAGAGATATTTTTTTCTTGGACTTGGGATAAATAGGTATGCTGAGCAATATATGAAACAGTAGAATCAAAGAAATTCTGTAATATATGCGCCTTATCATAGTAATTTCCATCAATATAAGAGCATATATCCGGCATTTGTAGTGATAGTTGTTCTATATCAGGATGATATGTAGTCCAAGTAGTTGTGTTATCATTTTTAATGCTAGGAATATATAAATGATATTCTAGTATCTCAGATACAAAATCTAGCATGCTTATCCAAAATAATAGATCTTGGGCAAAAACTAACTTCTCATTGGATTCTAGTTTTTTTATATCTACTACATCTACGTACAAGCATTGTACACTATGGCTTTGCAAATTGATATCACTTGGTGTTTCAATATTATATTCTCTTGTAATTAATGGCGAGGATACAGGATGATATGGCAACAGTTTAGAGGACAATATTTTGTAAAAGGATTTCCCTCTCTTCAAACTCAGCAGGAGCAAGGTATTCAATAGTAGAATGAGATCTATTTTTATTGTAAAATACTTCGATATATTCAAAAATGGCAGCAGCTGCTTGTTTCTGATCGGTAAAATTAGACAGTTGCACTAGTTCTTTTTTTAAGATACTAAAAAAGCTCTCAGAAGTAGCATTATCCCAACAATCACCTTTGCGACTCATACTCTGCAAAACCCCATGATCTTTTAATATTTCACGATGAGAGTTAGAGCAATATTGGCTACCACGATTAGTATGCCAGATCAGGCCTCTAGCAGGTCTTCGTTGCCAAAGAGCCATAGTAATTGCATCGTTCACTAATGTAGCTTTCATGCTTGTATCCATTGACTACCCAATTATTTTACGCGAATATAAATCCATTACAGTAGCCAAATACAGCCAACCAGTTTGAGTTGGAATATAGGTGATGTCGCCCGCCCAAACTAGATTTGGTTTTTCAATATAGAATTGCCGTTTCAATAAATTAGGAGACGCTATAAAATTATGCTTCGAATCAGTTGTAGCTTTAAACTTACGCTTAACTCTACGTTCTAAATTAGCTTCTAACATCAGTCTAGTTATGCGTTTGCGGCTTATTATTATGTTGCGCTGCTGTAGTCGCTTTCTGATCTTTCTTGTTCCATACAACATACGACCTTCAAGAAAAACACTGCGTATCTTTTCAATTAAAAAAACATCTGATTTAGATCTATATGATAATGGTTTCTTCTGCCAGGCATAATATCTGCTACGCGAAACTTGAAGCATCTTACACATCAAAAAAACTGGGAAAACACCCTCAAACTCTTTTATCCATGCGTATTTTACAGGGTTTCTTTGGCAAAATACGCGGCCGCCTTTTTTAAGATATCACGCTCCATCTCAGCTTGCGCTAATTCTTTTTTAAGACGTTTTATTTCCAATGCATATTCTTTGCCAGAAGACTGATTAGATCCTGTATTTGAGCTAGAACCTAGCCAATTATACATTGTATTTACATTAATATCTAGCTCCTTTGCCACCGATGACGCTGAACGATTAGCTTCTCTTACTAATGATATTGCTTGATCCTTAAATTCTTTTGCATACAATTTTCGTTTTGTTCTCATTTCTCTACTTTTCTTTGATTCTAAATCCTTTTATAGAATTTGTCCTCTAAAGTGTAGCCACTTCAGGAGATGAATTATGAGTAGGAAACATTAGTTGTACAGCCACACTCTTCCCTTTTATCGTCAACTGATCTGGCTGAGATAATTTTTTTCTAGCCTCTAACCAAAGACATATTTTGTGCTGCGCTAAATTGTATATACCATGTAGTACTTCCATAAAAGGAATCCGTATATTTAAAATTCTTATTTCTTCAACTTAGTATATAATCTAACAAACAAATGGTCTACACTTAAGTTGGTACAAAATTTCAAGTAATTCCAAATATAAAACTCTTATAAAGATTATAACTCTAGGGGTTGTATTTAAAATTTCCACAAAAAACTTATTTTGAACACAAGTTATTTCAATTGATCTAGGCCACATTTTGTAATGCTGCTAAACTTAATGCAAATTATTAAAGAACCGCTGTTTTTGATAGCTTAACTATTTTCAAGCAAACCAATCGTTTGGAGAGATATAGTTAAACATCTATTGTGCTATTTTTTAATCCTATATCCTGTTTTAAAAATCCACGCAATTATGCAAGTAAACATTATGGTAAATATTAAAATCATAATAACGCTTATAATCGGGCTGACATCTGAGCTTTCATAAAAGCTCCATCTAAATCCACTGACAAGATAAGCTACAGGATTAATAAGTGATATTTTTTGCCATATAGGAGGAAGCATATTAATTGAATAAAAACTCCCGCCCAGAAATGTAAGAGGGGTTATAATCAATAAAGGCACTGCTTGTAATTTATCAAAACCATCAACCCATATACCAATTATAAATCCCAGCAAGCTAAAGGTAATACTTGTCATGACTAAGAAAAAAAGCATCCATAATGGGTGTTGTACTTCAAGAGGTATAAAGAAACTAGTAGTCAGTAATACAATCACTCCTATGACAATTGATTTTGTAGCCGCTGCACCAACGTAAGCTATAGTAATTTCCAAAGATGAAAGTGGAGCAGATAAAATTTCATAAATAGTTCCAGCATAACGTGGAAAATAAATACCAAACGATGCGTTTGCAATACTTTGACTCAATATGGTTAGAATTATTAACCCTGGCACAATAAAAGCACCATAATTAACTCCATCTATATGGCCTATACGATCGCCCATAGCATAACCAAATACCACGAAGTAAAGTATTGTAGATATTACAGGCGATGCAATAGTTTGACCAATTGTACGGATTGCCCTGTTCATTTCAAAATTATAAATAGCCATTATGCCGCGATAATTCATGATACTTTTACCAATTGTATAAATATTTCTTCTAGTGAGCTTTTATAAGTATTTATATCCTTACACTTTATATTATTTTCTTTTAATTCACTAAGTAACTCAGCTATTTCATTCTCTTCTTTTTCTGGATCGTAATTGAAAACAAGCTGATTTCCCCTCTCCTCAAGATGCATGCTATATTTCAATAATGCAACTGGTATTTCCTTCATCGGAATATTTAGATTTATTACTAGTTTTTTTCTACCCAGCTTTTGCATCAGAGGCTTTTTTTCTTCTACTAAAATTAATCTTCCTTGATTGATAATACCTATACGATCCGCCATTTCTTCGGCCTCAGCTATATAATGAGTTGTAAGAATAATACTTACTCCTGAATCCCTTAGTTCGCGTATTTGTTCCCACATTGATTTACGCAGTTCAACATCAACACCAGAAGAAGGCTCGTCTAAAAATAATATCTCCGGTTCATGTGACAAAGCTTTGGCAATAAGAACTCTTCTCTTCATCCCACCTGATAATGTACGAATTTGAGAATCTTTTTTGTCCCATAATGACATTTTTTTTAGAATAGTTTCAATATAATCAGGAGATGGCTCCTTGCCAAAAAGACCTCTACTAAATTTAACAGTATTCCAGACTGTTTCAAATGTATCGGTAGTAAGTTCTTGTGGCACTAGCCCTACATAAGCTCTGGCCATTTTATAGTCCTTGATATGATCGTGTCCAAAAATATTAATTACACCAGAGCTCGGCCTTACTAAGCCACAAATTGTACTAATCAGGGTTGTCTTTCCAGCCCCATTTGGACCAAGTAGTGCGAATATTTCTCCGCGATCAATTTCTAAATTAATATTATCTAACGCGCGAAATCCATTATCATATATTTTATTTAATCCTTTAATAACTAAAGCTTTGTCTATAAAATTGAGCATTTATCTCCTTACTTCTTAATTGAATACTAATATCTACTATATCACGTTTTTTCATTGTTGCTGATTGGAACATATCCAAATGCTATAACTTCTTTGGATTTTGATTGTTTTGATAGTAAGCCTTGCCGGATAATATCTTGTCCCAATTTACTATTGAGCTCGTCTATAATTTTAGATAAATTTTCTTGTTTATGCTTAGCAGGTAAATAATCAAAACTTAGTTGCGTTAAACCTTGGCTTAAACCATTAAAACTAATGCCTACTTTTCTAACTTTTGATAGTTTTTTTAAATGCACCAACTCATCCCATGAGCGCATAATAGCATGTACTAAACTATAATTATCGCATGATGGGACTAGCCTAATCCTAAACTTAATAACCTCATTATTCATCAAATCTATAGTTAGCAAGATACTATTTGTATATAAGGCCTTTGACCTAAGACGACTAGCAGCTCGTAATATTAGTGACAATAGAACGTTTCTAGCCTCTGCTATTATCCGTGAATCTGGACCTAATACCTGACTATGCCCTATTGTACTTTTTTTGACCGCTTCTAAAGGAAGATCAATTCCTCTTATTAATGACCAAATTTTTTCTCCATTAATACTGCCCCATTTTTTAGCCAGACTTACTTTATTCTCAGTGCATAATTCTTGAATAGTGGATATTTTATTCTTTAATAAATGAGAATATGTTTTTTGGCCAATTCCAGGTAAGGCAGTTAATGCTAAGCCATATAGTTTATGTGGTAAATCAGTAGGTTTAATTACTACCAGCCCATCTACTTTTTGAAAATTAGTCGCTATTTTTGCTAAATATCTATTGGATGCTATACCTATCGAACAACCAATATAATCACCTACATTACTTCTAATAGCTAGCTTAATTTCTTGAGCAATTTTAATAGCTTCTTCTAGCTCACAATATTTGCCAGTTAAGCGACAAGCGCCCTCATCTATTGAAAATACATGATCTACCTGCAAATATTTGTCTATCTCTTGAAATATTTTTTGGTGGTAATCAACATAAACTTTATGTCTTGATTCAATACAAATTAATTCTGGACATAGTTTTTTAGCCTCATGAATTTTTGTACCTGTTTTTATCCCACATAGCTTAGCTTCATAACTTGCAGCTATTGCACAAGTTGAATCAGATAATAACGGCACTATCGCTATTGCTTTCTTTCTTAAAGATTTGTCTAATTGCTGCTCTATTGTTGCAAAGTAACTATTTACATCAGTATATAGCCAGTTTAATTTATGTTCTAAGGCAAAGCTCATTGTGCTGGTAACTGCTTTGCTAAAAGTCTTTTTACTTCAGAGATTGTATACTTGCTTACAGATAATTCTTTTGCAATCCAATCATAACTCTTGTTTGCTTCTAAAAAGATTTTGATTTTTTCCTCTTTACCAGCAGTGGTTTTATTCTTACTGCCAATAGTTCGTCCAAACTTTACTCCGTCTAATCTTGCTTTATCTATCCCAGCTTTTGTTCTAGCTAAAATCATACTTCGTTCTAATTCTGCAAAAACTCCTGCTATTTGAAAAAAGGCTTTGCCCATTGGAGAAGTAGTATCTACTTTATCTCCTGAATCCAAAGAAATTAGATTTACACCCTTTTTATTTAATAGCTCTATGATTTCAATAAGGCCTTTTAATGATCGAGCAATTCTATCAATTTTATAAACTACTACTAAATCCCCTGCCCTAACATCATCAAGCATTTTCATTAATGCTACACGATTATTATTTTTACCGCTTATAGACTCACTAAAAATTTTAGTGCATCCTGATTTCAACAATGCTTCATTTTGTAATTCTAAATCTTGATTATTACTACTAACTCTAGCATATCCAAATTTCATAAGGCTCTAGTACAGTTTTATCTTGAAAAGAGCAAGTGTACTACGAGTGTACATAAAAGTATAGCTCTTTAATTAATTGTACTAGTTTTAGTTTTTATATCGTTAGTACCGTTATTTGTTGGGTTTTTTGTACTGC
>Ga0114998_10004036_pt1 | contig 10783 bp, 11 predicted proteins | sample ArcticOcean_MG_C_5_FD_87044 | JGI IMG/M metagenome (GOLD analysis project Ga0114998, IMG submission 87044) | Marine microbial communities from western Arctic Ocean - ArcticOcean_MG_CB4_138 | ecosystem: Environmental > Aquatic > Marine > Oceanic | place: Arctic Ocean: Canada Basin | collected...
GTTATCAGGAATGATTAATTCTTCTATGCCTAGTTATGTCGTGAAAAATACTTTAAAAGCAGCAAAGAAATATGTTAAGAAAGATTTTTTGAATTTAAATATTTTAATCATAGGCGTAGCTTATAAAAAAAATACTAATGACCTCAGAGAAAGTCCTGCGATTGAAATAATTGATCAATTTAGAAAAAAAAAAATTAATACTAATTTTTATGATCCTTATATTCGAGAAATAGATAGTATGCGCAAATATCCACATCTGTCTGGAAAAAAAAGAATTAATTTAAATAAAAAAAATGTTTCCATTGCTGATGTTGTTTTAATAATAACAGATCATAGCAATATCAATTATTCAATAATAAGTAAGTATTCTAAGGTAATAATTGATACTAGGAATAGATTTAAAACAAATCAGACAAAAGCAATACTTATCAAGTCTTAAAAAGACTTATTTTATACACCAAGATCCAATTTTCTTGTTATATCCCTACCTATATTTGTCATTGTGACAAATTCATCAGGAGTAGCGCTAAGAGTATGGTCCCGAATTGTTTGGTTAGATTTATCTAAAGTGAAATGTTTTTCAATTATACGTGCTCCTCTCGATATAGCTAATAAGCAAGTTTCTATACCTATAGAATGATCTGAATATCCCGAATATCCATTTTCGTCACTAAACTCTTTTGGCAATCCTATTAAATCTTTTGGATGTGTGGGATATTTGGATAGACACCATAAATATTTTAAGTTGTTAAATTCTTTAAAAGGAAATTTTTTCTGACTCCACATGCCTAATGATATATAAGTAATTTTTTTTAAGCCTAATATTTTCTTTACCAAACCAGGATTTTCAACAACGGTTCTTGATGCTATCTTGAAGTGATTTAAATTTTTATTTTTTATTAATTCAAATGCACTATCTGAAATAATTGAAAAAAGAATTTTAATTTCATGATAATTACCCCAATCAATTAATTGATCAATTGCTTTTTCATCTAAATTATTAATATCTCCAGGACCATCTCTCCATCCTAGTTGGAATTTCACAATATCTGCTCCTGCAAATTTTGCTTGTTTAATCAATTCGAATGCTAAATCTAAGTTACCATTGTGATTCATGCCAATTTCAGCTATGAAAATTATACTATTTTTTTTCATTTAGTTTCTTATCAAACTTCAGAAGTTCTTTTTTATTTAAAGTCCTATTACTCTCATGTGATCTATATTTATATAATGGAAACTCTAGTCTGCCTATTTTATATTTTTCTTCAAACCTTATTCTAAGATTATGACCTTCCCTCATCTTAAAAGTTTCATCGTACAAACCAATATTAAAGAGACTTTCCTTCCTAAAGGTAATACCACAAGCTATTTCCTCCTCTAAGGCATTATGTTTGGATATTACCTTTTCGTTGGAGTCAACTTTAATATAGTCAGAAGCAACAGCATCATATTCACGATTGTAGTTAAGAAATAAACGAGATAGATATAAAAAATTCCTAGCTATATAGTCATCGGAGTCCACTCTCACGATATATCTGCCTAATGAGAGTTTAATAGCTTTATTTAAAGATGATGGTAATCCTATATTTTTTTGATTTTTGATAATTCTTATATCTAAATTTAAACTAATATTTTTAATAATATCTAAGCTATTATCCGTACTTTTGTCGTCAATTAAAATAACTTCAAAGAGATCATCATTTATATTAGTTTGATGAGAAATACTTCTTAAACATCTTTCTATCCATTTAGCATGATTAAAATTACATATTATAATTGTAAATTCTGGTAACTTATTTTTAATCAATTTTGATAATCTTTTCTAAATTACTAAGGGCAATATTAGCTGCAATTAATTCAGAGTCATAAGTTAATCCAGCAATATGGGGAGTGATAATTAAATTTGCATGAGATCTTGAATATATTATGAGTTTATTAGATTTTGTATCTAATTTTTGTTCATTTGAAAGCACATCTAAAGCAGCACCTTTAATTTTATTATTACTTAAGTATTTCAATAGTACATTTTCATCGATAATTTCTCCTCTAGATGTATTTATGAGGAAGGTATTTTTTTTCATCTTAAGAAATTCTTTTTTTCCAATCATTAATTTTGTATTAGAATTAAGTTTAACACAAATAACAATTATATCGCTACTTTCAATTAAAGTGTGAACACTTTTGTAAAATTTAATTGATTTTGAAACTATCTTTTTTTCAATATCAAAATATCCAACATTCATGCCCATGCTCAATGAGTATTTAGCAACATTTAATCCTATTCTTCCTAATCCAATTATTCCAATATTGCTATTATGTAATTGTATGGACCTTAAAGAGTCTTCTTCTTCTCTCCACTTACCCGTTAAAACACTATTAGAGGATATAGTTACATTTCTCACTAGGTTAAGTATCAAAGCAAAAGTAAATTCAGATGAAGCCTTAACGTCATTTATTCTTTTATCAATAGATATATTTTTCACATATATTTTCATTTTTTTACAAAGATCTAGATCAATATGTGACAGCCCTGTAGAGGGAGAGGAAATAATTTTTAGTTTTTTAGCATTTTGGAGAATTTTTTTATCAATCATATACTTGGGGCAAGGGCTGCAAATCCATCCTTCAATATTGGGTATAATTTTTATTAACTCTTTTTTGGATAAATTAGAATTAAAATAGATATTTTTATTACTTGATAGTTTTTTCTTAAAAGTAGGCAAATAATGAACAGGTGTTGTAATCAATATACTTTCATTTTTATATTTAGTAGTTTTCACATTTTTATTTAAAATTAATTTCCATGGTTGATTATCACAATTACCTGAATTAATTAATAGTTCTGCAATTTTAAGATCAAAATTTTCATCTATATTTATTGATCTTTCGATTGGCATTTCAAAAGCTCTACTATTTTTTCCATGCCTACTTTTTTCATTAATTAAAATGTTTCTTTTCATTGAATAAATTGCACCATTCCTTATATAGCAACTTTCTAAATCTTGACGTCTAGACCCTTTTAATGGTTCAGGAAATTCTTTACAAAAATTATAAATTTGATCATTTATTATTCTTTTTAATCTAATTGGGTGTTTTTCTCCAGTATTACATACAGAGATTACTGAGTCAGCATTTGTTTTTTCTAATTTCTCAATAGCATTATCTATATCTTTATAGTTTCTGAATGGGCTTACACACGGCAATTCAATTATAAAATCAAAAAACTTATTACAATCATCTTCGTATTTTTTAACTGTGTAAAAGAGTGAGTCTACAGAAGTAACTTTATCTCCAGATAAATATTTAGGTCTCATAAAAGGAACTGAAGCTTGATATTCTAATGCAGTCTTTTTTATTTTGATTGAATCAGTTGATATTATAAGATCGTCAATATAATTTGATTTTTTGGCAGCGTATATAGTGTAAGAAATAAGTGCATGACCAGATATAGGGTAAATATTTTTTAGAGGTATTCCTTTTGATCCACCTCTAGCTTGAATGACGGCAAGAATTTTTTTCCCTTTTATCATTAATCAATTTTTACTCCATATTTAGAAATAATTTCTTTACCTTTTTGAAAAGAACTAAAGTCTATTACATCGTCTGTTTCAATTTGTATATCAAATGTTTCTTCCAAGCTTGATATTAAAGACATATGTCCAATGGAGTCCCATTCAGGAATACCATTGTATTCTAAATCATCAGTAATTTGAGATATTTCAGCTGATAGACCTTCAACAAAACAGTTTTTGTATTTATCTACTTTGGTCATTTTCTAATTCCTTTGCAATTCTTATAGCTATTTTTTGACTTGTAAGACCAAAGTAATCCTTTAGTTGTTGATATGGACCACTCTTATCATATTCATCCGGCAACGCAATTGAAATCTGAATAGAGGAATTAAAAAATGAGCTTTTGACTTCTGCAATAGCAGAAGATAATCCTCCAATTATGCTATGCTCCTCAATTGAAAATATATATTTTTTTTCATGACAACTTTTAGTTATTGCTTCTCTATCGATAGGTTTAATTGTATGCATATTTATAACTCCTGCAGAAATACCACTTTCCTCTAGAATCTTTGCCGCCTCTAATGATTCATAAACAGTTGGTCCGTTTGCAAATATATCAATATCTTTACCTTCTTTAAGTCTTATAGATTTACCAATTTGAAAATTATAATCATCGTTGTAAATTATGGGTTGATTTGAAGTTCCTGTAAGTCTGATATAAATTGACTCTTTATAAACAGTGCTAGCCTCTAAAATTTTATATAATTCAATACAATCTGCTGGAGAGCAAATAGTTATATTAGGTATAGATCTAATAATTGAAATATCTTCTATTGAACAATGGGTATATCCAAGTGACCCTAAAGCCAATCCACTCGCTAAGCCAACTAAAATAACTTTATTTTTCATGTAACCTAAATTGACCTTAATTTGCTCCGCGCATCTCAATGTTTGAAAAGGCGAAAAAGTTGTTGTCATGACATTGAACCCTTCACTTGAAAGGCCGGATGCAACACCAATTAAATTTTGTTCAGATATTCCAACTTCAATATATTGCTCAGGTAATGCTTTCCTAAAACGATCTAATCCGGCAGAAGTTGATACATCGGCAGTTAAAATTAAGAAATTTGTATCATTTTTTGCTAATTCTAGACAAATAAGACCAAAAGAGGCTCTTTGACCAATTAATGAAAATTTCTTAAAGTTTTTTTTTATATTTAAATTCATGTAATATTCAATTCACTAATAGCCTGATCATAAAAACTTTTAGATAAAACAGCATGATGCCAGTCATTATTATTTTCAGAAAATGAAAATCCTTTACCTTTAATAGTGTGAGCGATTATTATCTTTGGTTTTTTTACATCTAATTGAGTAGCTTTAATAATTTCATTTATATTGTGTCCATCAACCTCGATTACATGCCATCCAAATGCTTCCCATTTTTTTGATAATGATTTTGTATTTAGAATATCTTGAACTGATCCTGTTTGTTGAAATTTATTATGATCAAGGATTACAGTTATATTATTTACATTATTAGCAGATGCAAAAAGGGCAGACTCCCATATGGAACCTTCATTACACTCGCCATCACCAATTACTACATAAGTATGATAATTAATTTTTTTTTTAATTGAAGCCAGTGAAGTACCTATACCTAGCGAAAGTCCCATTCCCAAACTTCCAGTAGAAAATTCAATACCTTTTTTTTTATTCATAACAGGATGCCCAAGAAAATCTGAATCAAATTTTTCAAATGTCATCAGATCCTTCTGATTTATTATTCCAAATTCTTTAAGCGTACAATAATAACTAAGACACCCATGGCCCTTACTTAATATAAAGCGATCCCTTTTTTGATATAAGGGATTACTAAAGTCATAATTCATTATGTGTCCATATAAAGTAGTTAAAATTTCAACAGTCGATAAAGCTCCCCCAAAATGTGAACTATTCGAACCAGCCTCTAAAGCAGTATCAAGCATATGTTTTCTAATATTTTTAGTGTGGCTTTTCAATTTTTCGTAAATTTTATCCATTTAAACCACCATCAACTCTAATCGTTTGACCTGTAATATAAGACGAAAGTTCAGAGGCAAGAAATAACACGGTATTAGATATCTCTCTAGGATCTGCTATTCTTTTTAAAGATATTCTTTCTATAGTATCTTGTAGATATTTTTCAGGAGTACTTTCTTTCATCATATCTGTTAATGTTAAACCAGGAGCTACACAATTTACACGTATATTGTATCTGGCAAGTTCAATGGATAGATTTTTAGCAACAGTAATTATCGCAGATTTTGTTGAGGAATAAGCTCCTCTTCCTATATTTGCCTCATATGCCGAACTTGAGGATAAAAATACAATACTTCCTAATTTATTTTTTACTAATTTTTTTATAATAATTTGTGTGAAGTATAATTGATTAAAAAAATTAATATTAAAAATATCTTCATAGCTTGAAATTTTTGTCATTTGAAATAATGAGGTCTGAATTATACCTGCATTATTAACTAAGATTTCAACTTTATCATGATTTTTAATTATATTATTAGCAACTTCAGATATTTCAATTTTATTACTAAAATCAAAAGCATAAATAGTTATGTTTATATTAAATTTTTTCTCAAGTGTTAAGCATAATTCTTCAAATTCTTCCGTTTTATTTCTCACACATGCAATTATATTACAATTATTCTCTGAAAATACTTCTAATACAGATTTGCCAATACCTCTATTACTTCCAGTAATAATTGCTGTCTTATTTTTTAACATTAATAAAAGTATTTAATGTGTTAATAGCTGACTTTAACATCTTTAGGATCAATAAAATCCTCTGGTGGAAATATATCTTTAGCAAGAGCTGGTCTGAATATAGATTGACCGAACCCAGACATATATTTTGATACAAATTCTCTATTCTCACCAGCTAAGCAAATAGGGCTATGCTCATTAAAATGTTTTATTGAAAATCCATAATCAACTATTTCTTTTAATGATTGCTCAATTACATTTCCTACTTTGATGTGAACATAAGGACAAGCCAGAACATCACCTAATGGCGTTATGTATAGTCTGTTAATTGTTGTGCAACCAATAGATTTTTCATGAGTTTTATCGAATGGATTCCATATATTTCTGACTAAATTCTTATATTCTTTTCTTAATTTGTAGAGATGATCTCTATCTTTATCATCGAGCATAATCTCATCCATTTGCGACCACATTCCTGCTGGCACTGCTACATTAATAAGAGTTTTATAGTTATTATCTTTTGAATATTTGATCAGTTCCTCAAAAGCAGGGTCAAAGGCATTATAATGCCCCATAGTTATATTTAAATAAGGGTCCATTCCTGCCTTTTGGACATGCTTAAGGCCTTCCAATGCTCTTCTCCACGAATCTTTTCTTCCTCTGATTTGATCATGTGTATTTTCATCCATGCTGTCTACACTTACTGAAACTCTACTAACATGAGCCTTAGCAAGTTTTTCTGCCATTTTAGAATCTAGATGGTAGCCATTTGTTGTTAAGTATAGGTAAAATCTTTCAGGTTTAATTGCTTCAAGGGATTCAAAAAGTATATCTGGTTGAAGTAATAACTCTCCACCCTGAAGATCAAACTCAAAGTAACCAAGTTCATCTGCTTGATCGGCGATACTTGCTAAAACATCAACAGGTAGTCTGTCTTTAGCATGGTCACCCTTTGGGGAATTGGTAAAACAATATTTACATCGTAAATTGCAGGCATTGTTAAGATTTAAATCTATTCCACGAGTTTTAGTACCAACTTTACCATCATTTTCATTTACATACTTATAAAAAGCTCGAAGTTTTTCAACTAACCTAGGTTTTTTAAGAAGACTTGATTGTATTGGCATATGTAAGTTTTACCATTTATTGAAATAATATCAATCAAACTGATTATTTAATCACACATTCCTCTCGTATTATCCATGAGTCTTTCCTGTAATCAAGAAAATTAGAAGTATTATCAAAAAATGAATCTACTTCCCAATTTAATATTTTACTATTTTTTGAATATGGATATAGAAGTGGATTGTTGTCAAAATCTTCCGCGGTCATTTTCTTTCTTCTATTAATATTTATAAAATAACCAGAATTAATTGATACTTTTTGGATTGTCTCAAAGAAAGAATTAATTTGGTTTTCATTCATTTCTTGAAATGAGTCAATATTAATTAAAATATCAAAAAAATCTGAGGGTAAGAGATTATAATTATTTGATGAAACTAAATAGATACCATTCTTGTAAAATGATGTATCGGTTTCTACAAAAAATATCCTTATTAGGCAAATAATGGTTTAAGGCTATTGAGGATATTGCTAGCATTTCTGATAAATCCACAATTACATATTTTTTTATGTTATTATTTTTTACTATAGTAATTGCTAGACCTCCTAATCCTGCGCCTATCTCCAAAATATTATTTGAATTTAAATTTAAACTATTAACTTTGTAAAAAATAACACTATTAATATAAAATGCTTTCGAGGCATTTAGGGAACTATTATCAATCTTTAAACTTTCACATAAGTTTAAATAGTCCTTATAACATTTTTTTTTAAATACTTAATGTTCAGAGGGTATTCTGACATGGTGGATGGAAACATATTATTTCTATATTGCCATAATCTTTGAGAGAAAGTCTTAGTAATTTTTATAAACAAATATATTACTTATAAAATATATTTTAATTTTAAATCGGATCTAGATTTAGGCATAAAGCTATATCCTCTGTATTTATTTCCTTTGATCAAATTATCTTTAATTATATCAAAGTCATTATCATTAAAATCTTTTATCAATTCATTCCATATACCCGACTTAAGTTTTTTATCTTTATCAATATTATGATGGAATTTACTCCATTTATCTTTTGATATTCATTAGATCTGTAGATTTTAAGAAACCCCATATTAAACTTGCGAATCCCGTATGCTTGATGTAAATGTGAGAAGAAATGATAAATGATTAATATTTATAGACAAAAAATATGCATAAGAAAAAAGACTTAATAAAAATTTATAACTTACCTTATGAGGTTAAGTTTTGTGCAAGATGCACCATTTCAAATCAAAGACCTAGAATAACTTTCGATCATAATGGAGTATGTTCCGCCTGTAATTACACAGATTTTAAAAATTCTAAAATCAACTGGAGTGAGAGAAATACTGAGCTATTAAAATTACTTGACAAACATAGAAAAAATAATGGTGAATATGATGTAATAGTACCTTGTTCTGGTGGAAAAGATGGTTCTTATGTCGCTCATCAACTTAAATACGTATACAACATGAATCCCATTTGTGTTACTTCTAGTCCTTTAAGTCAAACCGCTATAGGGAGGTCTAATTTAGATGTTTTTATTAAATCAGGATTTTCACATATTTATTCATCACCTAATCCTAAAACCGTTAGAAAATTAACTAAATTATCTTTTGAACATTTAGGAGATCCTTTTCAACCTTTTATTTATGGCCAAACTAATTTTCCACTTCAAGTTGCTGTTGAAAAAAAAATAAGCCTTATATTTTATGGTGAAAATGGTGAAGTAGAATACGGTGGTGATATGACTAATGCTTATAAACCAAATAGAGAAATTAAATCACACGAAAAAATATATTTTTCAGGTATATCTCCAAATGATTGGATTAAATATGGATTAAAATTACAAGACTTGAAGATATTTACGGCCCCATCTCAAGAATCAATTTTAAAAAATAAAACTGAAGTTCATTTTTTTGGCTATTACACAAAATGGGATCCGCAAGAAAATTTTTATTATTGCACTGAAAATACAGGTTTTATCCCTAATGATGAAAGAACAGAAGGAACCTATTCTAAATATGCAAGTCTAGATGATAAGTTTGACGGGTTTCATTATTATTTATCATACATAAAGTTTGGCATAGGTAGAACTACCTCAGATACTGCTCATGAAATTAGAGATAAAAAAATTGATAGAGATGAAGGTATTAGTTTGGTCAAAAAATTTGATGGAGAATTTCCTCTAAAATACTTCAAGGAATTTCTTGAATTTATTGAAATAACTGAAGATGAATTTAATAGCGTAATAGATAGTTGGAGATCTGAACATTTGTGGCATAAAGTTTCTAACAAATGGACTCTAAAAAAAGAAATAAGTTAGATCTGATTAGAGTAATTTCTAGAATTGACATTAAAGGCGCCAATGTAATTAAAGGCGTTAATTTTGAAGGATTAAGAATCTTAGGAAACCCAAAATCAATAATACAAAAATATTATAATGAAGGTATTGATGAAATTTTTCTTATTGACACGGTGGCTAGCCTTTATGGAAGAAACAATCTGAGTAATTTATTGGAAGAAATTGTAAAGGATGTTTTTATCCCAACCAATGTCGTAGGAGGTATCTCTTCTTTAGAAAGTGCTATTAATATTTTAAGGTCAGGTGCAGATAAAATAGGGATTAATACAGCCATAGTTGAAAATCCTAATCTTTTAGAAGAATTTATAAATGCAATTGGGTCAGCAAATGTTACTGTTTCAATTGAGGCAAAAAAAATTAAAAATGACTGGGAAATTTATACATTAAATGGTAGGGAAAAAACTGGAATAAATATAATGAGGTGGATTGAAGTTTTAAGCAATTTTGAGATAGGCGAGATATTATTAACTTCTATTGATCAAGACGGCACTAAAAAAGGATTTGACTGTGAACTTATAAAATTAGTCAGTAATAAAGTAAAATGTTCATTAGTTGTTAGTGGCGGATTTGGTAAGTTAGAACATATTGATGAGTTAATGCAGATAGGTAATGTTGATGGTATTGCTATTGGAACAGCGCTTCATTACAATTTAACTACTATAAAAAGTCTCAAAGAACATATGTATAAAAAAGGATTTAATGTAAGAGTTTGATGTTAGTTACATTGGTTGATTTAGGATTAGGTAATATTAATAGCTTATATAATTCTTTTAAAAAAATAGGAGTCGAACTAAATGTATCAAATAATATTAAAGAAATTGATAAATCAGATAAACTCATTTTGCCCGGAGTTGGCGCATTTAATTATGCAATTAAAAGAATAAATAATTTAGAAATTTATGACTCAATATTAGAATTTAATCATAAAAAAAAATACATACTTGGACTATGTTTGGGCATGCAGCTTTTTTTTTTAGATAGTGAAGAAAATACAATCACAAAGGGTTTAGGAATACTTGAAGGTAATATTAAGTCTATTAAAAATGATTTAAA
>Ga0114998_10004049_pt1 | contig 10768 bp, 8 predicted proteins | sample ArcticOcean_MG_C_5_FD_87044 | JGI IMG/M metagenome (GOLD analysis project Ga0114998, IMG submission 87044) | Marine microbial communities from western Arctic Ocean - ArcticOcean_MG_CB4_138 | ecosystem: Environmental > Aquatic > Marine > Oceanic | place: Arctic Ocean: Canada Basin | collected...
GTACTATCTCAGATCATGTCGGAAGAGGCAAACGATGGGGCGTGGCTAGGAAGGCTTCTTAGAGTTCTGAAATGGGTCTACTTTGTATCTGGGCAGGCACAATAACAATCATAAGCCCACAGCAGACTCCCCCGCCCCCTAAGCTAATTTGTAGGTACAGAAAAAAACGGATTGACTAAAAAGGGAAATATGGAGGACAATTTTGCTACAAAGCAGCTACAAAAAATATCTACAACCATTGAAGATACTGAGGCTTAGAGGTGTGGCGGTGAGAGAGGGATTCGAACCCTCGAAACGCTATAAACGCTTACACACTTTCCAGGCGTGCTCCTTAAGCCACTCGGACACCTCACCGTGTTGCTAACTTATCGTGCTTTATTCACCGAGAAGGCCCACCAGAGTACTTTTATAACACCGCAATGGTGGCTTCTTTAGCCGGATTTTAAGCGTCGCAACTGTACACAAACGGACCCTCAAATGCAATCGGCACGCTGTTTTTCGGCAGGTTTACCAATCGCCTGCTAGACTCAATGTATGACAGGGAAAGATAAGGATTATCAGTCACCAACACGACAGGCATTGTTTCGGCTCGCACTGTCACTTTGCGCTGCCAGAATTTTGTTGGATCTGTCGGCTAATACTGCCCTCCAATCTCCTGTATTCGCCTTGCTGTCCATACTTTTACTGTATCCGGTGATAGGCTACTTTACCCTGGGCACATCGCTCTCTTTTGCTCTGCGTCAAAGATTGGCTCTAATTCTAAGGCCTAGTGACGGTTTAATTGTTGGTTCGTTGGCAGCCGTTGTTAGCTTTGACTCTATTGTGACTCTCGGCCTCGGCCTTATCCTGTGTACGGCCATTATGGGCTCTCAGAACCGTTACTTTATCTGGGCGCTACTTGGGGTTGCTGTGGGCATATCACTGACTGTTGCGCTTAGGATTGCCACTGTTGTACCCAGTTCTAACGTACAGCTTATGATTCTGATTGTTGCCGCGGTCGTCTGTCTGTTGCAGATCAATATCTTCAGACGCAGATTGCAGGTAGTGAACGGTCTGCATGATGCCTTAGTGCTCGAAAATGGTTGGTTAACGCTGCGCAATTTTAGGCTATTTGGGTCCCTCTCTCCGCCTTTGCGAAATGCGGTTCTCAGCGGTAAAAAGCTATCTGTTGGCTCTCAACAGAAGCCTCTCACTATCTTTTTTTCTGATATGAAACGCTTTACCCAGTTGTCCGAAGAACTTGATTCAGCCCAGCTAACTAAAGTCATGAACAGCTACTTTAATACGATGTCGGCGATTGTCTCTCGATATGGCGGCACCATAGACAAGATGATGGGCGACGGACTCATGGTGTTCTTTGGCGACCCTGGAAGCCATGGGATTCGTATCGACGCCATTAACTGCGTGTCTATGGCCATTGCCATGAAACGCGCGATGATCAAACTGCAAAAGCGCTGGCGAGCTGAAGGCATTCAGGCAGCACCAACGCTGCGTATAGGTATCAATAGCGGTGTTTGCGAAGTGGGTAATTTTGGCAACGAAAACCGGCTCGATTACACATTGTTGGGGCGCTCTGTCAATCTTGCCAGCCGCTTGGAGACAGCTGCGCAAAGCGAAGAAATTCTCATATCCAGCGATACCTATCAGTTGATCAAGGATGCCGTTTATTGCGTCAGCAAAGGTCCTCTTTTGATCAAGGGTTTAGCTGAACCTGTCAATGTTTACCTTGTGGTCGACCTGCATAGGTCTATCGAGGCCGACCAACTGCATCAGCTAAAACATGCCACTCGCTAGAACGAGTACAACAGCTAAAGACTAAGTCTCATAATTAGCCATTGATGGGCAGGAACAGATCAAATTTCTATCCCCGAAGACATTGTCCAAACGGCCGACTGGTGGCCAGTATTTATTTTCACGCGAGGTGGTGACTGGATAGGCGGCCTGACTGCGACTGTACGCTCTGCCCCAGTTATCTGCTGTAACAACTGCAGCGGTGTGAGGCGCATGCACTAGTGGGTTATCCTCCAGCGGAAATTGGCCATTAACAACCTGCTCGACCTCTTGCTTAATCGCAATCATGGCGTCACAGAACCGGTCTAACTCGGCTTTTGACTCGCTTTCAGTCGGTTCAATCATCAGAGTACCCGCCACCGGAAATGACATAGTCGGGGCATGGAACCCAAAGTCGATAAGTCGTTTGGCTATATCGTCTACGCTTATGCCCGCATCATCTTTGATCGGTCTAACATCAAGAATACATTCATGGGCCACACGTCCATTAGCACCGGTATAGAGCACCTGAAAATGATCTTGCAGTCTATTGGCCATATAGTTGGCATTGAGAATCGCTACCTCTGTCGCCTGTTTAAGACCGACACGACCCATCATGCGAATATACATCCAACTAATGGGCAGAATACTGGCGCTGCCATAGGGCGCGGCAGATACTTGGGCCCCTCGACGGCTACCCCCCTCATGCTCTTTCGGAAGAAAGGGCTCAAGATGCGCTCCTACACCGATAGGACCAACCCCAGGACCACCGCCACCGTGAGGTATACAAAAGGTTTTATGAAGATTCAGGTGCGACACGTCACCCCCAAACTTACCCGGCTGACAGACGCCGACCATGGCATTGAGATTGGCCCCATCAATATATACCTGACCACCATGGTCATGGACAATCTCGCAAATCTCTGTGATGCGCTCTTCGAATACGCCATGGGTGGATGGGTAGGTAACCATAATCGCGGCAAGGTTTTTACTATGCGTGGCCACTTTATCTTGCAAGTCTGAGACATCGACATTGCCCTGATCATCACATTTAACAACAACAACGTCCATGCCACACATCTGCGCGGAAGCTGGATTGGTACCATGCGCTGAGCTTGGAATTAAGCAAACCGTTCTATGCTCGTCACCCCGACTCTCATGATAGCCGCGAATAGCCAACAGGCCAGCATACTCACCCTGTGAGCCAGCATTAGGCTGCAAAGACATGGCGTCATAACCTGTCGCGGCACAGAGCATAGACTCCAAATCTTCGATCATGGTCCGATAGCCATCGGTCTGATTGGATGGTGCGAAGGGGTGCATGTTGGAAAACTCTGGCCATGAAATAGGTAGCATCTCGGCGGTTGCGTTTAACTTCATCGTGCAAGAGCCTAGAGGAATCATGGCGCGATCCAGAGCAATATCTTTATCTGATAACTTGCGCAGATAACGCAGCATCTCAGTTTCCGAGTGATAGCGATCAAATGTTTCGTGAGTTAAAAAGGCGTCGGTTCGGATCAAGTCGCCGGGTAAAGTCTCTGACAACTCTGCAGCCAGTTCATCAACATTTAAGTAGTGATCACCGAGCAGGATATCCCACAGCGCGACAATATCTTCAGCGGACGTGGTTTCGTCTAATGATAGGCCAATATTGTCGTCATCGATCAAACGCAGATTAATCTCTCGTTTTTCAGCTGCCTGAACAATCTCTTGCGTGCGGCTTCCCGTGTTTAGGGTCAGGGTATCAAACCAGGTCTTATTAGCTATCTTAACGTTGTTTAACCGCAGCCCTTCAGCCAAAACATTGGTCAGCAGATGGACACGCTGGGCAATGCGCTGCAAGCCCTGAGGGCCATGATAAACCGCATACATACTTGCAATAACGGCCAACAAAACCTGTGCGGTACAGATGTTAGATGTGGCCTTCTCTCGACGAATATGCTGCTCGCGTGTTTGCAGTGCCAATCGGTAGGCAGGTTCGCCATTGGCATCCTGAGAAAGACCAACCAAACGACCGGGCAGGCTTCGTTTGAACGACTCTCTAGTCGCCATATAACCGGCGTGAGGGCCGCCAAAACCTAGAGGCACACCAAACCGCTGCGTACTGCCAATGGCGACATCGGCACCCAGCGAACCTGGCGACTGCAGAAGTACCAAGCTTAAAATATCGGCTGCCATGACCACCAAGCCTTTTTGCTCCTGAACGCGCTTAATAATATCGCGGTAGTCACAGACTTCTCCGCTGGCGCCAGGATACTGCACCAACATACCAAAAGCTTCCCCGACGAAATCTGCCGGATCACCGATCTCGACCTGAACACCCATTGGCTCAGCACGGGTTTTAATGACTTCAATCGTCTGTGGCAGGCAGTCACTGTCGACAAAAAAGCATAGCGACTTAGACTTAGACATCCGCTGACAAAGTGCCATAGCTTCCGCAGCGGCGGTACTTTCATCCAACATAGAGGAGTTGGACATCTCCATGCCAGTCAAGTCACTGACCATGGTTTGGAAGTTTATCAAGGCTTCCAAGCGACCCTGAGATATCTCTGGCTGATAGGGCGTGTACGCCGTGTACCATGCTGGGTTTTCTAAAATATTACGTTGAATGATGTTTGGCGTGATGGTGCCGTAATAGCCCTGCCCAATAAATGATTTAAACACCTTGTTTTGGTTGGCCATAACACGCAATTCAGCGAGTGCCTGCGCTTCGGTACAACCGTCCACGATATCAAGGCTCTCCTCCATGGCAATAGCTTTTGGCACCACCTGCGCAGTTAGCTCCTGCAAGCTATTACAGCCCAATTGACTCAGCATCTGTTGCTGGTCTTCGGGGCTCGGACCAATATGTCGGGCGATAAATTCTGCACTATTTTGTAGGTCGGCGAGGGTTCGTTTCTTTTGCAACATTAGCTGGGCTCCAGGGTATTATTCAGGTTAACCGCGGTAAAAGCGGTGTTCTACCAAAGGCATTTTCGTCACTGTTATAGCTCGTGGCTTACCCCTTACAAGGGCGTTTAGCTGTGTCCCTATCGCTGATAATTCAGACGGCACATAACCCATCGCTATGGGTGCTTGCAGTGTGGGACCAAAACCGCCGCTGGTAATGTTACCGATGACGGTGCCGCTCTCATCAATAATCTCGGCGCCCTCACGGACAGGCGCACGGCCATCAACTAAAAAACCAACACGCTTTTTCGACACGCCATCGGCCATATGCTTAAGAATGATATCTGCCCCTAAAAATCCGCCGGCATTAGGAGCGCCAGCACGGCGTGATTTGCTGATGCTCCAAGTAATTCCCGCCTCTATTGGTGATGTCTGTTCATTCATGTCGTGCCCATATAAACAGAGGCCCGCTTCGAGGCGCAGAGAATCTCGGGCTCCCAATCCAATCCAGCTGACATAGTCATAGCTCAATAAAATATCGGCTAACTTAAGGGCATCGCTGGGATCTATGGATATTTCAAAGCCATCTTCGCCGGTGTAACCCGACCGCGTGATATAGCATTCGATACCATTAATAGTGGCATGACCGCCATTCATAAAAATCAGTTCATTGGCCTCGGGCGCTAAGTCGGCCATCACATCCTTAGCGCGCAGTCCTTGGAGAGCCAATAAACACCTATCTGCTAAATGCGTCACCTCAAATTCAGGCAGGTGCTTACGAATATGCCTGACATCCTGTTCCTTGCAACCGGCATTGACCACCAGAAAGAAAGTGTCGTCTGTCCAGCGCGCTACAATCAGGTCATCTATCACGCCACCCTGCTCATTAGTTAACGTGCTATAGGTTTGCTGGTTAATCCCTAACGACTGCAAATCCACCGGCATTAAGCGCTCAAGCGCCTGTGCAGCGCCCTCTCCTTTGACAATAATCTGACCCATATGAGATACATCAAATAAACCCGCATTATCTCTGCAGTGCAGATGCTCTTGCATAATGCCGTCGGTGTACTGCACAGGCATAAGATAACCCGCGAAGGGCACCATCTTGCCGCCCGCCGCAACATGGTAATCATGGAAAATGGTGTGTTTGATTTCAGGCTCTACAGGCATAATTTCTCTTTCCATAATCAGTAACAACGTCAGGTTAAGAAAGGGACCTCAGGGTCCGATGCACTATTTTATTGCCATAGTGATAATTTGTTAAATTAATAGATACAATATAGGCATAAGTAACTTAAATGCATGTATTGTCGCTCAAATAGGGTTACACAATGAAAAATCTACCCATGGACCTACTAAGAGCGTTTGTCTCAGTGGCCCAGCTCAATAGTTTTACCAAGGCCGGTGAGATCTTGGGGCGGTCGCAACCCGCAGTGAGCCTCAAGATACAGCGGCTCGAGGAACTCATTGACGAGCCATTACTGACCCGTAACGGCAAGTCTCTGGATCTGACTGATGCCGGTGAGAGTTTGTATGATTATGCCAGCCAGATACTGGCACTCAATGACCTAGCGATCAGTCAGATAACAAAAAGTACGATAAGCGGCAGAATTCGACTGGGTATCCCCAGTGAATTTGCCACCGCTCTTCTGCCAAAGATCGTCAGTCGATTCGCCAAAGCCTACCCAAACGTGACACTAGAAGTAAATTGCGAACTTAGTAAGAAGCTGCTTTCCAAGGAGGGAAAAGCCAATCATGACCTTATTCTAGCTCTTGAAGATAGCCCCTCAAAGACCGCTTCAGACCTGCTCAAAACGGATGACCTAGTCTGGGTCGCGAGCAGAGATCACAATGCGCAGAAAGTCTCGATAGTGCCCCTTATTGCCGCGGCAGAAGGTTGCATTTATCGCCACCGCGCGATTAAAATTTTGGATCACCACCAACAGCCCTGGCAGATTGTCTATACCATCCCCGACCTGACCGGTATTCAGCATGCTATTGAGGAGGGACTCGGCGTCACGGTTTTGGCACGCAGTACTGTACCTGAGAATTTAAAGATACTTAGCCCATCGGCGCGCTTTCCCGATTTAGGCGAAGTAGGTATTAGTCTGATATGTTCGACGAAAAATAGAAAAAATAAAGCGGTCGAACTACTGATCGAATTCTTCAGAACAAGCCTAGCCTAATCGACGGTTCGGTTTGCGCTACTGTCTAGCCTGCCTAAGCGCTGCCGGTACAGCATTAACGCTACTGCGATAGGGGTTGATATCCAAACCACCTCTGCGCATGTAACGCGCGTACACGCTCAACTCACTGGGCTGACAGCGTTCAGTAATATCCTGAAATATCTTCTCAACGCATTGCTCATGGAAATCCTGATGCTGTCTAAACGAGACGATATATTGCAACAGACCATCCCGATCAATGGCCGGACCTTTGTAATTAATATACACCGATGCCCAGTCCGGCTGATTAGTCACGGGACAATTGGTTTTTAACAGGTGGGAGTACAGGCACTCTTCAACCGGTAATTCGTTCTCAACCACACAGCAAAGAAAATCAGGATTCGGTTGATACATATCAACTATCACCGGCTGCTGATCCAAACATACCCCCTGCGGTTCGACTATTGGGTTAAAGCCGTTATATTCCGACACATCGTACAGGACAGCTTCAACGATTGAGCCGGTCACACGGGATAGATCCGCTACCAATAGCTGCCGTACTGTTTCTCTGTCACTGTATTGCGTCTGTATCAGGGAGTTGAGATACAACTTGAAGGATTTAGATTCAACAATTGACTGACTGTCGCAGGGAAACCAGAACTCGCCAATCACGACCTGCGGTAAGCCCTGCGGGTTTAGCCAGGAGATTTCATAGGCGGTCCATAGATCGACGCCCATGAAAAAGTTATCTCGTTGTCCCGAGGCACGAGCCTTAGCGCGCGGTATTGGGAACAGCAATGCCGGATCATACTGGTCTGTATAAGCCGTTTCTTTACCTAAGCTAGTGTCAGAATGATCAACCATTAGCTACGCAATCTCGAGCCTTTTTCTAGCAGATGCAATGCCACCGAAAACATCACTATAGAAAAAATTCCCACCATAATGAATGACCAGACAATATTAATGTCAGTGATCCCGACCATGCCGTATCGAAAGGCATTGACCATATAGAGAATCGGATTAATCAACGAAACAGAACCCCAAAAATCGCCCAGTAAATCAATCGAATAAAACACACCACCCAGATAGATTAGAGGCGTCAAAACAAAGGTTGGAATGATCGAAATATCATCAAAACTATTGGCAAAAATGGCATTAATTAAACCCGCTAGGGAGAACATTAGCGAGGTCATCAATACGATACCAATGGTGACAGGCACACTGTGCAAGCTAAAATCTGCAAAGTACAGCGACAGCAATGTCACCATCGCGCCCACACCGAGACCTCGGCTCATACCACCTACCATATAGCCCAATAGAATAATCCAGTTGGGCGTGGGAGATACCAGCAGCTCTTCGATATTGCGCTGAAATTTGGAGCCATAAAATGACGACACCACATTAGAATATGAGTTGGTGATCACTGACATCATAATCAAGCCGGGAGCTACAAACTGAATATAGGGAAGATTAGACATCTCACCAATACGAGAGCCAATTAATTTGCCAAATATAACAAAATACAAAACGATGGTAATGACCGGAGGCACTAAAGTCTGCGGCCAAATACGCATAAAACGGTTAATCTCACGACGCACGATAGTGCTAAATGCTATCCACTTCTGCCCATTATCCATTGGCTTTCTCCTGCAGGTTTTGCTCAACGAGGTCTAAAAATAGCTCCTCTAATCGATTGGCTTTATTACGCATACTTACGATATAAATACCCTGTGCTGTCAGCGCCGCAAATAATTCATTGATCGATTGGGACTTCTCAACAACCACCTCGATACTGTGACCGTCAACCTGAGATAGCACATAGCCATCAACCACTGGACATTGGACTACCTCGTCACGACTGTCGAGCACAAACGTCTCTTTGTTTAGTTGCGTTAACAGCTCGCGGATACTAGTGTTTTTAACAATCTGACCCTGATCAATGATAGCCACATTGCGGCACAGACTTTCCGCCTCTTCGAGATAATGTGTGGTCAAAATAATAGTCGTTCCCTGCGCATTAATCTCTTTCAGAAACGACCACATAGAGCGACGCAGCTCAATATCTACTCCGGCAGTTGGCTCATCTAGCACGAGCAACTTAGGCTCATGAATCAATGCACGGGCAATCATGAGCCGGCGTTTCATACCTCCGGACAGGGTTCGTGAAGCAATATCGCGTTTATCCCAGAGCCCTAGCTGCTTTAGGTACTTCTCTGCACGCCGCTCAGCTTCAACGCGGTGAATGCCATAATAACCCGCCTGATTAATCAAGATATCAAACGGCTTTTCAAACTGGTTAAAGTTAAAGTCCTGAGGTACGACTCCGACAAACTGCTTGGCTGCACTGAAGTCTTTGTCTATATCGTGGCCAAATATGGTGACAGAGCCTGCGGTTTTACGCACCAGGGAGCAGATGATACCAATGGTGGTCGATTTTCCTGCGCCATTGGGGCCTAGTAGAGCAAAAAAATCACCAGGGGCAACCTCGAGATCTATGCATTTAAGCGCCTCAAAGCCATCATCATAGATTTTGGTCAGCTGCGTGATTGCGAGGGCAGGTTGGGTCACTGAGGCTTATCCTTTGGCTGAATTTCTAAGGCAACATTATAACTCGCGGGCATCAACAAGTCCGATTTACGATACTTTTTAACTAGTTACCCCAAGTAGTTGAAGGCATAATGACGGTTATCGACAATAAGACAGTGAAGAGTCTATGCCGCGCAAAATTATTCGCCGTTTTTTACCTGACATAAGCCGTTTACTGAAACGCCCATCCATGGCGTGGGTTAGTTTTCTATCCAAAGACCCCAACCTGTTTCACCTAAATCGGCACTCGGTATCGCTGGCGGTATTTGTCGGCATTTTCTGCGCCTTTATACCTCTGCCGGGACAAACCATTATTGCTGCCTTTATGTGCCTGTGGTTGAGCGCCAATCTACCCATTGGCCTTATGTTGATTTGGCTGAGTAATCCAGTCACCATTCCACCGATGTTTTATCTAACTCACCAGCTCGGTAGCTTTTTATTGGGCAGTGATGCGGTGCAATTTACTGTCGCATTGAACTGGGAGTGGTTTTCCAATATGGGCATGGCGTTTTTACTGCCACTGTTTGTCGGCAGCCTACTATGCGGAATAATCTTGGCCTCAGTCGGTTACTTTTTCATTCTCTACCTGTGGCACTGGAAGGTTGTACAAAACTGGGAACGCCGCAAAGATAGACAGCAGGCTCAGGATCACCGGTGATTGGGCTTTACTCGTAGCTTAGCTCTTGCGCTGGCGCCATCCGGCTAGCCCTAACCGCAGGATAGACCGTCGCGACTAGATTCAATATCAAAGCGGTAATGCAGATAGCGACAACATCTGTCCAGCGCAAATCCACCGGTACATAATCAATGGGATACACCTCGGTATTAAGAAACACCACGCCCATAAGCGATTCCACATAGGACACCAGATCGCCGACCCAGTAGCAACCCGTCACACCCAGCACCACGCCAATAGAAATACCCAGCAGACCTATCATCATTCCCTGAGTCAGAAAGAGCCATATCACCTGCGCTCTAGACAGACCCAACGTCTGCAAGATGGCAATATCTTTACGCTTATCGATTACCGACATCATCAGCATTGACACCACATTAAACGCGGCGATAGCCACAATCATAAAAATAAGTAAGACCACCATATTGCGCGACAGCTGAATGGCCTGATACAGGTTGCCATGCGTTTGAAACCAGTCGCGAAAGCCATAGCCGAATGGCAACTGATCGAGTACTTGGTAGCCAATATTGCGCGCATCAAACTGATCGACAACCTGCACTCTAAAACCCTGCACCTGCTTGGGAATCCCAGCAATCTCAGCCACCTGCTCGAGCGCTCCGAGCGCTAAGACCTGATCCAGCTCGGTGTGAGTGGCAAAAATACCTGCGACCTTAAAAGCATA
>Ga0114998_10004063_pt1 | contig 10747 bp, 5 predicted proteins | sample ArcticOcean_MG_C_5_FD_87044 | JGI IMG/M metagenome (GOLD analysis project Ga0114998, IMG submission 87044) | Marine microbial communities from western Arctic Ocean - ArcticOcean_MG_CB4_138 | ecosystem: Environmental > Aquatic > Marine > Oceanic | place: Arctic Ocean: Canada Basin | collected...
AGCGTCGTTGGTCGCCGTAATGCCAGTTATTATCGAAAGGCCAGCGATGTCACCCGCATCTTTACCGACTTTGGCCGGGCTATGCGCATGAAGACCAACAAGCTCGTAGTCAGGATGTTCGATGAGGTGTCTTAGACTGTGGTAACCCACATTACCGGTGCCCCACTGCACAACGCGAAAGCTCATAAAATTTACTCCAATAGTGATGAATCTTGTATAACCATGCCGAGGATCAGTGCGCCATCAGTGCCTGCACAATGAAAGTCCTACACTTTCTCAAGAACGACAAAGAAAAACAAGGAAACCAGATTTAGAGGCCTGAGCAGTATAGAAACTATAACCAGGTACTGGCACGTTAACTTCTTGAGCCCAAGATAAACCAGCCCCGCTATCTCAAGCAATCGCCCTACTCCATTCTTCGAACGCACTGATTCGAATTTCCGCATCCCTCGCTCTCTTACCCTGGTCGCCTCGTGAGATTGCTCTGCCCGATTACTCTCATACTGCTTAGTACTGAGAATCGACTCTGGGATCAGCTCCCGATGAGGGAAGCCATAGCTGCGTAACTTTTCGGTCACGACCTTCGTCGGTTCACCGCCATGGTTTCGCAATAGACGCTGGTGAACTGGAAAGACTGAGGGTCTGCCTTGCGCCAGAAGCGGACGCTCAGACAATATCGCATAGTATTGAGGGCATCTCATATTGCGGCACTACTACTCAACATACCGAGCAAAAACTGACCTACTTAACATAAGCCGTCTTATGTGCTGTTTGCTACGCGGAATGCCTCGATAGCAGAATCGTGAAGCTGATGACGACCAACCATTAGTAACGGCAGAACTCGCTACCGAAATTCGTCTATCCGTCGCAGGATAATTGCAGCCAAGCGACAGATTGAGCCGGCAAATCCAACCGGTAGTGCTTCTCAGAGCATAGGATGGGCTGCAACGACTGAAAATCTTACGACGTTAAATCGACTAGACTGACACATCCATTTCGAGGTCTACAGCCTCCCTGCAGTGCCAGAGATATAAGCCTTGATTCGCCCACAAATCCATAGAGAAACTTACCCTTACCTCGAGACAACACTTGACTCTTAACGGGCACTCTTCGTGCCCTCCTCCGCCAACTACTCCAGAACACCATCCCAGCCATCCACCAAACATGGCGCAGGCCCACAGGCATTGATGACGGTACTCTGGGGAGACATGAAGCTTGATATCTGCTCCATTGCGTTCGGGTCACGCCTGGGGCGCTCGTGCGGGTCGTTACCTGTTCGCGGTGGCACGTTAACGACGGGAGGCACATGTGTGCCAGTGTCGTCCCACTCATCGTTCGGGCCAGGGCCCCCATCGTAGTACACCAAAGCCGAGCCCATATGCGGATAGGTGCTTATGGCCATTTGCTCTACAAATGGATTGATATCATGGTGGCGACGCTCAACCAGAGCAGGCTGATGCAGCGGAATGCCCATAGTACGCGCCATGATTTCGGCACTGATATGCGTCACCTGATGATCGCCGAACGCCACGTGCAGCAATACATTTTTAGCGGGAGTATTGGGCAGCGGATCAGATACCAGATGATTCGCATAGCCATTGTTCTCACCCCTGTCCCACAACATCTGGTAGAGAGACAGTAATAACGTCTGGTCAAGAACATCCGGGTAGGCGGGCCTCAGGAATGCTGCATACAGATCGAAGTCGACACTGCGTCGCAGCAACAGAGAGTAATTCATCCCGGGCACACCCAGCACACCGTTCTCAATATTGGGGGCAGTCGCAAGCAGCGCGCCACCCAATATTCCACCTTGGCTATTGCCGTAGTAGTAAACATGAGTACCGTCATAAACACTCCTACCCTCAACCTGGAACGCCTCATGGGTAGCGAAGCCATCGGTGTGCCTCAGTAGCTCCGCCAGATACATCCAGCCTATAAAGCCCTGCTGAGAGCGGTCTGGCAAGCTGGAAAAACCTTTTACACCTTGCAAGATTGCTATCGCATTTTCGACATCGGTTTCTGCCATACCGATAAAGTCCATCGCACAATTCATCAAATCAAATCTATTTGATAGCGCACCCTGATGAGCACCATTGGTAGACTGGTAACGACTGCCTAGTAATCCGTGGCCATACAAATAGACCCGCGTCGCACCGCCCGACTCCGCCGATTCGGACGCCAGATTCAGAGACTGATTGCTTATGTTGCAAATAAACGGCTGCACAGTGGTGTTGTCGCCATTCATGCGGTCGGGCAGAGCGTCACCATCATCCGCGTAGAATAGCGATGAACCAGCACTGGCATCATCGCTGTCCATAAAATTGGGGATAGTGATGGTGCCTTCAATTCTTCGCCCCCAATTTTCGTCTGCCATACTCAGGTCTTCGACACTATCGATAGTGAATTCGGGAGTGCCGCCCGCCAATGCTGCGAAAGCCGTATCACGCATATGCAGAATACGCTCACTTAAGCTACGCGTAGATGAAACTGTAAAGTCCCACGCGAGATACAGGTCTTCACGCGAAATATTGGCACTGAGGAGGCCTGAGAATATTTCTTCCATGGCAGGGCGACGAGCCTCGGCCGCATCACTGTCTGTAGAGACATTGTCTCGATAAGCGCGGAATAATTCCGTGGGCGGGATCAGTTCTCCGGCAGCATTCTTCATGTTACGCAGGGCAACAATATAACGCTGTCCATCCTGCAGGTTTTTCGCCACACGAATGAGCAGGCTCAATTCAGCTTCCTTTTCTGTATTGGCGTCAAGTTCGCTCCAGATTAGTTGCCGCTCGCCGGTTGCGGCGTTTATAACAACAATAGGACTATCGCCCTGGCGACTGTCGGATAAATCAATCAAGCGGGGCGCGCCAGTTGCCTCCATGTCCAGGCCCGGCACTTGAGTGATCATGACAGTCCCCGGAGAAAAACCGTCGTTGCGATTTAATTCAGCAGAATCACCAACGATGCCAGAGGCATTTACCAGCATGGCCTCTTTCGAAAAGTTAACCAGCAGACCGTTATCGGTGGTGTCGCTTTTACGAGTGAAGAAGTTACTGGGGAACGGCAGCAAACATTTTGCGGTATCCAATAGGTCGCAAACTTCAGCGCTGCTGTCCTCAATGGAGATAATCTCGTCTGGCTCGATCGCGACTGCATTCCGATCGTCGTTATCGCTACAGGCACCCAACGAACCGATGAGCGCCACTCCGAGGATTATGTTCTTCGCACGAAAAATTAAAGCCACTTTATGGGCTCCTTTCTAATAGTTATTCCACCAAGAATAGAAGAACAGACTTTCAATGTCTAATAAAGAACAGTCTTGTTAAGTTATAGGCCATGTAAACAGGCTATTGGCTAGTAAAGAATGTCTTAATAATCAATGCATTCATGCTGGCTCCATCTATTTTATGTTCGGTGAGACTACGCGCTACTCGTTGAGCGCGACATGAGCTACGCACTGGCTAAGCTCGCACGGTGGCGGGCTATAGAAAACATTATTGGTTAAGGGGTGCGGTAAAAAAAGGCTCTGGCATGACCCTAGTATTGTAGGTACCTGATAGCGTTACAATTGACGTAAACAGAAGGTATTTATTATGAGCGGCAAACGCTATACGGAAGAATTCAAGATTGGAGCAGGTGCTGCCCCATAGACTGCAGTCGTAGGCAGATGGGCAACATCTCAAAAACCTGCAAGCTAAATATACAATTCAAACTTCCCATCTCATGGGAGTGACAGGGCTGCGGGCGCAAGCCCGGGCGCTCTGGCTATCCTGCTCCAGTAGCCCCTGTCGTTCTAGGCAGCGACTTACCCGTTGCCTGATTAGCCAAAGTGCACCAATAGGTATTGCCAATACCGCTCATGGGGAAACTTTTTTTCTACCGCTCTGCCATGGCAAGTAACCTCTGCGTATAGGCTGCTCAAAATATGTATAAGACAAACTTCCCACCACAAGAGTAAGTATTGTTAAGAAAAAAATCTGGAGCATCGTCGGCCAACCTTCGATTAGACCAGCCAGACCTGTCATCAGTGTAAGGTGATACACATACATTCCGTAAGACCGCTGGCCAAGCCAGCGCAATAGCGAGTTGTCCAGCAGCCAAACCAACGGACCCTTCGATTGGGTCAGGGCAAATATTATGACCGCGAACAGCGCGCCAAGCATTGCAAATCCGCCTCGATGGTAGAGCCAGGAGGACGTAATCTTCATCGTAAGCAGCCAATAAGTCATGAGTGCGAATACTACTATGCCAGCAACCGTCACCCATCGGCTTGTCGTTAGCCATTGGCGGATCACAGGGTACGAGAAAATTATCGCCATCAATGAACCAAGAAGGAATTCTGCTGCCCTCACATCAGTTCCCAAGTAGATTCTGCTCATTCGGGTAAAGGTCTCTATTCCATGGGTTCCCGCGGTCGTTGGCTGCAGGCCAATTGACAGCAACAGACCGCCCACGATCACTACCGCAAGAGGGAGCCTCCCACCCAGAAGTCCGAGCCCAAGCACTGCAATGAAGGGAAAAACAAGATAGAACTGCTCCTCAACCGCCAATGACCAGAAGTGCCCAACAGGGCTTGATGCTGGTGCCCCGGGATATATGTAGGCGCCAAAGTTGCCCCACACGGGTCCATTGATCGCCGCCCAGTTTTGGACATAAAAGGTGGACGCCAACAGGTCGAGGTTGGTGTGCTGTCGCACAAGACTGGGATCAATGCTGCCCGGCTCGCGCAGATCAAAGACGTTCCACAGTAGCGCGACTAATACAATGGTGAGCATCGATGCTGGCACCAAGCGCTTTGCCCTGCGAAACAGGAACGTACCAATCTTGATATGTCCATCGCGCTCATGTTCAGCGATAAGAAGACTCGCAATAAGGAAACCGCTCAACACGAAGAAGCCTGACATCGTGAGAAGTGCGCCACTGAACATCACAGAATGGCTGAAGTGAAAAGTAGTTACTGCAATTAAAAAATAGCCCCTGAGTCCATCTAAAGCTGGATAATAGGGAAATAATGAAACGTGTCGCGGCGCAGTGGTGATGGTCATTGTAATTGCTCTATCATCTCATTCTCGGGAGTAAACGGCACCTTTAGAAATGCCACTCCTCGGGAGCCTTTGTCATAAGTCTATCGCTTAAGTGTTTTGTATCAAAGCAGACCCCCGGCCGCTTGATACGCCGGACAAGGCTAAATTAATTCAAGCTTCTTACGGTAACTGTTTCGATACCTTTTATTGTTGGTATGTTTTTTTGAGGCGCAACAAAATGCGCGTCAACGGCGATTCCATGCAGCGTACTGTGAATCATTGTCGGATCGACTTCCACCCAGGCAACCTCATCAGAGTTGAACAGCAGTTGCTTGCCATCCACCCACATAGTGATCTTGCCTGGCTGTTCAGCCCTGAGCTCTATCGCTCGTGGCATACCAGTCTCATGCTCAGGCAGCCGCGCTGTGGCAATCACCTCGAAGTTCTCAGGCGGAGAGGAGATGTAGCCCACGAACACCACCGGAGCACCAAAAAGCTGTGATATCCATGCACCAAAACCAAACCGCGGATTGGAGGGTGTCACGTATAACAACGGAGTAGACTCAACATGCGAAAGCGGTGGGCCATTCTCTGCGCCATAATTTCCGCTCCATACCATCTTGACGGAGACACTCGTTGCACCCGTGTCAATATAGGCACATCCAATACCAGGATAAAGCTTTCCGTCTTCCGGCGGGTGAGCCATTAGCGGCTGAGCATATTTCCCCGGCCTAGTATATGGGTCAGAAATGACGACCCCTCCATCGTAGACACCCAATGGCTCAAAGCTGTCTGGTATGACATCAGCACAATCCATCCAACCACCACCAAGACCGTCGGAATTATCGCGCTCAAAATCATCAGTGAAGGTGAAATCAGCTCTATGGACAGGACTCGAGTCACGAGCATGTATCTCATTAGCGGTCAGACCATACCCGACGCCAAAAATGACCAGTGACAACAAAACAAGGAGAGGCCGCTGAATATTTTCAACATCATAGCGGTTGCGTTGCAACAATCCCAAGTGAAATCTCATTCGGCTATGTACCATTGGAAGCGCTGTTTCAAAAGGATATTAATATGAGCAAGCGGTGGTTGCAAGCCAAATGACCGCGCGGAAAAGTTCTTGATCTTCTCATTTCGCCGTAAACTCCTCGATAATTACCGGTCCAATAAGCCCTGACGGCTTCAACATCGCATTGGGAAGGTAGGTCGCCGTGCCGGTGGCAGAAAATACGTTTGTCCCGGGGCGCTGATCACCAATAAGCTGATTAACCCATAAATTGGTGACCTTCACCTCAACAATATTACGCCCCGCGCGTAATGCTTTGGATACGTCAACCCGGTAAGGAGGTTTCCACAAAGTACCAAGTGGCTGCGAGTTCACTATTACTTCAGCCAGCTCTCGAACATCCCCAAGATCAAGAACAAAGTTGCTATCAGAACTTAACCAGCTGTCGGGGACATCAATTTCTCTGATATAGCTGGCAGTACCGGAAAAATACTTCAATGCTTGATTTTTTTGCTCACTCCAGGATCCCAACGACACAGGCTCTAACTTAACAGGTGCGCCTGCCTTGGGCGTGAAAGATAGTTGCCAGTCTTCGTCGAGAGAGGCTACCGTCGAACCTTCCGCCTCACTAGCGCGGTAAGAGCGCTCCGTAGTATTCTCTCGAAAGACGACAAATATTGACTCAAAAGGTCCCAGATCAAGAGGTACAACGGTTTTCCCATTTGCCATCTGAAAGGATGCTTCCTCGATTCTGCCGTCGTCCGCATACCAAAATTGTGGCGCCTTTCCGCGCACTCTAAACGATGCATCTAAAGATTCGGGGCGGTCGGAACGGTTGCTTACAAAATAGATATGTGTGTCCAGCAGCTTACGATGATTAAACAGTAGTTGAGTGCTGCGGTCGCCCCCAGCGTAATCAAAGTCCTTTGCCACATGCAGCTTGTCCAGTGCCATATCGACTTCAGTCCCGGTGAAAACATAACCCTCTCCGAACTTTCTAACGGCACTATCTCCCGAGTCGCCTGACCCCCACATTGCATCTGTGATCCTATGAAAGTCCAGTTCGTTATCTGTCAGGCTCGGGGTTGCAACCGGTTTGGCCCCAATGACAACCCCTCCAGCGGCCACCATTTTTTGCAGTTTCCTCAAGACCGGCAGAGTCATTCTTTCACTGGTCCCCCCAAGATAAAGGACACGGTAACTCATACCGGACAACGTCATAAAACTACCGTCTACCACAGACATTTGCGTCAATATTGCATCAGCGCTGACGAAGTCATAGCCATAGCCACGAGGGATCTCCGCTGGTGGCGCAGTGTTAAACAGTACTGAGGCTGGCGCCTCCTCGCCATAAAAATAGGCTATGTCTGCAACGTAATCACCCTGTTGTAACAAATAGGAGCTGCGAGCCAAGTAGCTTATCCAATCTTTAGCTTGTTCCGCCCATGTCTCATGCCGGTTAAAATTCTGCCCAAAAATAGACAGCGACAGCCCTGGCTGTTTGTCACTGCGTGGCTGATGAACAGAGCTATGTAGAAGAAGACGGTTGACGCCTAGGGCAAATTCTAGGTCGACCACTGGTTTGAGGTCGCGTGGTGCTGAGGCCCATGGCGCCAGTGCAGTTGTTAAAGATTCTGCCGCGACAAATTCTTTACCGTAGACATGTGCGACCGACGCGGCACCTCGTATGTCAGCACTATAACCGGGCTGGGGACCAACTTCGGGAGAAAACATCCACATGGCTGCTGTGGGGACGTCTGCATACCTCCGGAAGTTCATGTCGTCACCAAGAAAAAAGCGCATGGATTCGAGCCCCTCACCGTAAAGAGTTAAGTCGTATGCGCGAGCGGTTTCAGCGATAACTTTGTAGTGTGAATGGAGAATCAAGTCGGCAATGGTCTTGCGGAAGTCCCACAGAAATTTATCACTTTGCTCTGCACTTTCAACCACAATGCCGGTTAAGCTTGGCAGCCACGGTAGTGGATCATAACCACGTAACCGCTCAAATTGCAGCAAGATATCGTCCGTCCAATTTTGCAGGCCCACTTCGAAGCTATCGGTCATGAACGCGTTCAGGCCGCGCTTTCCAATCAACTTCGGACCCAAAATAGCCTCATAAGATTGCAGATAGGTATCCATATATTGCTGGACATGGCGACGATTGAGCTTATCAACCTCCAAGCCAGTACCTTCTTTGGATGCTGCGTGGTTCATGCTTCCGGTCAGCGAGTACCCCATTCGTAGTACAACCCAATTACCGGGTGGTGCATCCCACTCCAGATATCCATCGTCCTGCATAAGTTCGGTCAGATCAATAACATCGTGTGCTGCTACACTCAGATTTTTAGCGACAGGTGACGTATCAATCGCATAATAATCACGGGCAATCGCAAAGCCAGCTTTTTTCTCAAAGTGATTTACGCGAGGCGCCTGACGCAGAATCAGGTCGTGAATTACGATGGGGGGAGTGTCTATCTGGCCAATGCCAAAAAGGTCCTTTAGCCCGTCTCTTGATGCTCCGGGTACCGCGTTTGCCAAGAAGAAATCTGTGGGTACTCTCGGCGAGTGAAATGAAAAGCGGAAATATCGAGCCGTAACAGGCTCAAAATCTACCGTAACTTGAGCTATAGGACCCATATAAAACGTTTTTAATTTTCGAAATTTCTTTCCGTCATTACTGACCGAAAGATTAACAAAAGATCCAGGTGGACTAACTGCAACGGTGATTGACCGAACGGAAAACGGTTGACCATAATCCATTTTTATCCAGGAGTTTTTCTTACCTGTAACCGGAGGCAGCGTTAGACTGGTACTGGAATTTTTATCAGTCAGTGCCCCTAGGTCACCTTTTACGAAGTTGGAGTGTAAGCTTGCGGGCGGCGTATTCGTTTCGACTGACGGCTCCCGGTACGCGATGACAATTGTATCCTGATGGTATTCGGGAACTTTCCGTGATGCATCGGTGGCTATGATGTGCCCCCTATGGCTTCTGGGTACATGTTGAAAGGGGCCGGTAGTGATCGGCAGATTCGGCAAGGTGCCTTTGAATAGCTTCCCCCCATTTATAGTTAATTCAGACCAGACTAACTTTTTCATGGCCTGTTCGGGTGTGACCCAAGGGCCCCCTGTTATGCTCCATCCAGGCGAAGAGAAAACACCGAACTCCATGCCGATTTTCGCCGTCATATTTACGCTGTAAGAAAATGCTTTTTTCCACCCTGGGCTCATATATGGAATACGATTCTGGATCCACTGAGGGGAATTCAAGCCAGCATCCAGCAGGTGCACGCCCCCTATTCCTACGCGATTCATCCACTGCAAATCTGCCGTAATGCCCGCCTCTGCTACATTGCCATTCATCCAGTGCCACCATACTCTAGGTTTCGCCACATCAGGAGGTGTACGGAACTGCGCCTCCATCGAATCGCTCCATACTGACTGTGTGTTAAACATCAATAAAAGAGAACAGGCCCATATGGGAATCGCGATACAATGCTTAAGACAACCCGTTATAAATCTACTCATTCGTGATACTCGCACTGTTGCTCAACGTAAATCGTTTCCGGGAAAACCTCGATGATAGCGTAAATATGAGTCATCTATAGGCTCATACACCCGAAGTATAATGCAGGTAGACCATGTGTAGCGACCATACTATCTTTCGTTGCCTATTTATGTCGCTTTAGCGAACCTCGCGTAGCGCTCACCTTTGGGGAGCATTGAGATGGCATTACAGAGGGCATGAAAAAAACCCGCACGGTGGCGGACTATTTAAGACCTGGAGGCGTCTAGCAACCAGTGGTAGCACACAGATCGCCGACACCATTACCATCGAGATCTTCCTGATCAGGGTTGAGCGTGATTGGGCGCCAAGGACAAAATCTGTCTAACAAATTGAGGGCGATTCACAGTGAAGTGCTCATAAAAATGATCGCTTTTAACCTTCTCAGGCCAATCATCATTAGACTTCTCAGTAGACAGAAAACCCAACTGGGTAGTGTTTCTCTATAAGCTGGCAGAGCAGAGTATGCTCTGGGCTATGGCGTTCATAGGTGGCGTGACCAAGGGCATGCCCATGAACAGGGGCAGACCCTCCGTAGCCCGGAGATAGCTGCTGCGTCGCCTCCAACTTTTGCACGATTTGAATCAGACACCGTGAGGCTGTGATGTGGCAGACTTTTTAAGAATGCTACACCCCCAAATTTTCACCCCTCGACTTTAATTTTACATGCATAAAATATTGTCTACCCTAACTATGCTCATCTATCCGATGACCATCTGCGTCAGGCGGTTCAGTTGCGGGGCTAGGCTTTGGCGTGCTTTTTGCGTCAGAATTCTATCGATGATGTCCTGAACCTCAATACAGGCGATGATCTTTATCGATCCACCGCAGCGACCGCACACCTGCGGCTACTCAACCTTTGCTAAAAGTGCTTCTCTCTTTGAATCATCTAACCAGAGCCGGCCAACTGGCACGCGCGCTTTCAGTTTTTCGCCAGCAACGATATCAAATACATCACCATTGATCCCGGTCAACTGTATTGGTACGCCACATGACTTTGCTATTTCCGCATTGCATTGCATATGGATAGCCTCGCCATGAACAGGTATCGCAATCCTAGGCTTTACCCAATGATACATCTGCTGTAATTCTTCCTGGCAAGGGTGCCCCGATGCATGAATAGGCCGCGAACTGGTCTCTGAAAGCGTC